>ERZ1292623.2181-Hain-H51-01um-R1-2181-length-17895-cov-6_pt1 | contig 17895 bp, 26 predicted proteins | sample MGYA00564398_ERZ1292623 | MGnify/ENA primary metagenome ERZ1292623 (study PRJEB36523, sample SAMEA6512633) | groundwater metagenome | collected 2019-01-07 | study: AquaDiva: Metagenomics assemblies of 32 groundwater samples | reverse complement strand
TGTACGCCACGGGGGGTATCGCGTATCACTGGGGGCAAGCGCGGGTTGGTTGGGCGGGAAACCTATTACCCCCGTATCCGTATCCACAGGAATCCCGGTTTTTTCAGTACAGTTTTTTGCCGCCGCCTTAAGCGCGCCAATGGGGATATACCCCGCGAAACTACGCCCCCCCGGCGCGTCTTCCCATTGAACCGCCATGAGTGACCGGCCGTCGGTGGCAACCGCAACTGGCATCGCCCCCGCGTTCCGCGTAACGTGAATCATGTTTAGGGCGTACCGCGAGTCCTTATCTGTTACCAGAGCTAGTGCTTTCAGCGACAGGGGGAGCCTCATACCGCCACCGCCTTTCCCGCCGTCAATTCGGCGTAGTAGTTTAAAAATTCGTTGCGCGCGAAGTCCGGTGCTAACGGTTTGATAATTTCTTTAAGCGGGGCCAGCGGCCCCCGCGCGGCCCAATCGGGATTGCCCATAAGATCACGGCCCTCGGTTACGCAGAGCACTGCGTCATAGTATTTGACAAGCGGCGGTTCAATGGCCGGCAATCCAAAGTGTTGAATTACGGCGGTCATAACCTTTTTTTCCGCCGTTTTGTATTCGGTCATATGGAGTTTAAGCGGCCGCACCATATCTCCCAGGTAAGCCTCGCTGGCGTCGTGCAGTAAACCCCAGAGCCGCAAATCTGGCGGGCATTGCCGCGCGACTAAAACGGAATGTTGCGCGACCGAATAGAATTCCCGCACGTGCCCGCCAAAGCGGCAGCAATGCGCCAGCGCGTGGGCAATGTCGCCAATGTCGATATCGTTGGGCCGGGGGTCCAGCGGGTAGAACTGGCGGCCACTGCGGGTTTGCATCCAATCGCCGATGCGGGTGCTCATTCTGCCTGCCTTTCTAGGTCCGCGCCATTCGGCGGCCGCCGCAATCCGCGCCGCGCGGTCGGCGTCGTATCTAGCCAGTGCCGCTTTGGCAGCGGCGTAGGTTCGGTGGCTGCGAACTTCGCCGGCTTCGCAGCGGCGCACGAACACGCGTAGGATCGCTTCAAAAGCGTGGAAGTGCGGGGCCCAGGCGGCACCCCGTGCGACCATCGCATCAACCGACGCACAGCGGGGCGTGCTCATTTATCGTATCGCTCCAAAATATCTACCTCGGCCGCCAGCGGCAGGCCCGCCGACCAATCAGGATTAGTGGTTAATGCTGTTTCCATCGCCGCTCTGACCGCCGCGCCAGTGTCACGCGGGCACTCCGCTACTAATTCATCATGTACATGCATTACAATGCGGTGGCCGCTGGCTTCCATGCGCAAGAGCGCCGCCGCCAAAATGTCGCGCGCAATGGCCTGCACTATGTTTTCGCAAACCTTGCCGCCATAAGTCGGCGTGCCATTGCCGTAAACAATTTGGTCGCCCTCAGTGGCGAACTGCTGGACATGGCCGGCACCGTCCAGATAATCGATGCATTTGTGCGCGTGTTCCAGGCGCGCGCGGGGATAACGTAGCGCCCGGCCATTTGGCAGCGTAATCAAAACCACGCCGCGCGAATTGCTGAATTTGATCGCGCCGCCGTCTACGCAATCCCCGCCCACGGCCCGGCGAAAACCCTGCTCCAGCGCCGCCCAAAGCGCCGGTATTTCGGGGTAATCGGCACGGTAACTTTTGACCACCGCCGTGCATTTGGCCGGCGACAGGATACCCGCGTCAAATAGCGGGGCCGTATCTGGATCACCGCGCAATTGGTTCAGATGTTTTAGCGCGCCCATGCCGTAGCCCAGGCCCAGGATTGCGATCTTGCCAACACCGCGCAGGGATTTCATGCGCTTCGCTACGTCCGGGGCGTCGGCCGGTTTAGGCTTACGGACTTCGGTAGCAAAACAGCGCGCCGCAAACTCAGAGTAAACATCGCTGTTCTTGATGTACGCGCTGGTCAGCCCGGCTTGGCCCGCAACCCATGCCAATACGCGCGCTTCGATTGACGCCAAATCCCCGACCACGAAGACACAGCCCGGCGCGGGCAAAATCAAATTGCGGACCCGTTTACCGAAACCGGTCCGGCCCATGTTCTGGAAGTTTATGCCCCCGCCGCCTGACCAACGGCCGGTGCGGGCGCCGTAATAAACCAAATGCACCGGCACCCGGCCCAGCGAAGCAGTATCAAAATCGGTCCCCCCGCCGGCCAAAACGTGCATGGCCCGCGAGACGGTTTCGATCTTGCCAAGGCGCGCTAATAATTGGTCCTGCGACTTGCGCTTAACCCGCGCGTTCGCCAGCGCCGCAACTATTGGATCGTCGTCCTCGCAGAGCGCCAACATTTGCGGGTCATTTTTGGCGGTGGCCGGCAGCGGCCCGCGCGTGCCTTCTTTGAGCGGTATTTTTCGGCCGGTCGCGGCCATGGCTTTTTCGAGCAGCGCCGCGAAGTTTTTGTTGCCGCCCACGTCCGCGGCGCTAGCTTTGGCCGCGTCTAAAAACTGCTGCGTGGCGGCGCGTACTTCATCGCGCAGTGCGCGCAACCCGGCCAGGTCAATGTGTATGCACCGCTCGGTGTACAGCTTTACGGTATGCGCGAGCAGCGGCATTTCGGTCGCAATGGTGGTTACGTCGGCGGCCAATTTAGTGGCCAGGCCCGCAGTTAGACGCGCGTCCTGCTCCGCGTAGGCCCGCATTTCGGCCAGATTCGAACCGCACAATTCCCACAGCCCTAGAAAGTCGCCGGTATCACCTTTTTCCCCCAGCCCATAGCGCCGGGCCAGTTCGGACAGCTCCGCGCTTTCGCCCTCAACCCGGCCGTATTCATCACGCCCGCGCCGGCCCCAAACGTGGTACGCCAGCAGCATGGTATCGATGATGTTTTTTGGCCGGATACCGTATTTATAATTCAATATAAACAGGTCGAAATAAGCATTGTGGCAAACGACCTGCACCGCGCCCAAGTCGGCGCCATAAAGCGCGGTCAATTCTTTTAGTGCGGCGCCCACGTCGGCGCGAAAATCCAGCCGGCCACCGGGGTAGCGCAGGGCCACGCCCAAAGTTTTGTAGCGTTGATCGGCCACGTATTCAGGCACGGTCATTTTACGCAGCGAATATTTTTTGTCGTAGGCGGTTTCGAAGTCAATCACCAACAAATTATCCGCCGGCACGGCAACAACCGGGCGGCCGGCTTGCCCCGTAGAAATAACAGGCCCGGGGGTATCGCGAGTAATCACGCGCCCGCCTTCGGCATGGCCGCCGAATCGCGCGCCACCGTTTTATTAAATTTTGGTTTCAGCCCGCGCGCGATATGCGCCCAGGCTTCGGCCTGTAAGTCCATGTGCTCGGCCTTCAGCATTTCGTTGCCTTCGCCCGTGGGCTGATCCAGCCACCAGCATCTGGCGTGATCGGCAGCGAGTGCGATCAGCGCGTCAAACTGCGCGCTCTCCGGCAATGCCGCCTTGATTCCAAAAATTTCAATCTCGCGTTTCATGGCCTGGCTCCAAAATTACTCAAAATTAAATCCGGGCTGAAAACAATGCGGCCGCCGAGATTCTCGCGTTTGCTAGTTCGATATACGCGGGGTTGAGCTCACAGCCAATGTATCGCCGCCCGGACTGAATGGCAACGGCGGCAGTCGTGCCGCTGCCCATAAACGGATCGAGCACGATCCCGCCGACCGGGCAACCCGCTAGGATGCAGGGCTCAATTAGGCGCGGGGGAAATGTAGCAAAATGTGCGCCCCTATAGCGGTTGTTACTAACGGCCCAGACCGTTCGACGGTTGCGGCCAAGTGGCGAACCCGTAACCACGATTGCCCCCGCGTCGCGGCGGTCCGGATTGCTTTTAGTTTCCCCTTTTGAGCGCCCAATCCATGCCGGGCCGCTTACATACGGTTCGCGTATCGAATCCGCGTCGTAATAATATTTGGGCGATTTGCTAAACAGGAAAACATATTCGTGCGCCTTCGTTGGGCGGTCAGTAACACTTTCCGGCATCGCGCATGGCTTGTGCCATATAATATCCGAGCGCAAATACCAGCCGTCCGCCTGCAACGCAAAAGCAGTGCGCCAGGGAATGCCACACATGTCCTTCGGTTTCAACCCGGTAACGCGCTTTCCATACTGGCGGGGGGTGCCAAGATACTTTTTTGTGGTGCCAATACCGGCCGGGTTTTCGCGCGCTTCGTGTCGGTCAATTTCGCCCCCTGAATTATATGTATCCCCGATGTTTAGCCATAGCGTACCGTCGCTGCGCAGCACCCGCCGCACCTCGGCAAATACACTAACCATCCCAGACACATAGCCGTCCAGACTAGGTTCTAATCCACGCTGGCCCGCCACGCCGTAGTCGCGCAGCCCCCAATACGGCGGGCTAGTGACGCAGCAATTAACCGACGCGTCGGGGATTTTGCGTAGACCGTCGATAACGTCGCCCTCAAAAATATAGTTAGCCCGCATGCTGTCCCCCGCTAATAAACGCATCGGCCCGGTTAATCGCGCACGCAATCAGATACGGCACTTGGGGTGGGTTGGCATTGCCCAGCGCTTTTAATTGGGCGGCACGCGTAGCCAGTCGGGGTCGATGCCCATTAGCTGGGCCACCCAATCGGGATTTAGAACGCGCGACGGTACGGGGGCATTCCCATTCGTACTGACGTTCGCCTGGGCGGGCGGGCCAGCGGTATGCACTCGGACGTTCAAGGGCTGACTGTTGCGCCGGAATTGCGACGGCCCCGCGTTGTTCGCCGCATCCCGCACGGTCGGAGTCGGCCAAGCCGGCCCCCCCGCCGCCGCTGTTTGCAGGTTCGGTCCACCCGTGCCCCTCAAGCCCGGCCCGGTGTGGCAATTCGCGGTTGGCGACGGCCAGGCCAACTCCCGCCCCGCTGCGTGCCCCTGCGCCGGTAGCGGCAGACTGCCGCTCGTGTCCCGTTGATTCGGCCCGCCGTTCGTTCCATCCGTCGCGCGGGGCGTGCTCCAGTTCGTTACTAACGCTTCGTCCGCTAAGTTCCGGCCGCCGGCTTTGGTCCAGAACCGGCCCACCCGCGCCGGGTTCCCCGCGTGCGCGTCGTGTGCCTGCGGCGTCGCCCACGCTGCAGGCGGCTGCATCGCCTGCCCCGTCAAGCGCGTGGACGATTGCGCGCCGGAGTGTTCCCCCGGGATTGCCAGCGGCATATGCCACGATCCAGCAGCGGTGCCTTTTGTGCGGGGCGCCAACATGCTCAGCGCCCACCACGAGCGGCCAGCAGGTGTAGCCGATTTCCTCCAGACTGTCGGCAACTGCATCATATCCTCTAGTGCGGAGTGCAGGAACGTTCTCAATGAGCAGCCAATCCGGTCGGCATTCGGCGATAATTCGCCACATTTCCCACCACAAGCCTGACACGGCGGTTGGGCTGGCGGCCGTGCCGATGCCCGCGCCCTTACCCGCGCAGCTAATTTGCTGGCAGGGGAACCCGCCGGTAATGGCGCGGGGCGATACCCCCCCGCAGTTGGCGAGAATGTTGGCGCGGTTGACATTTTTAACGTCCTCAAAACGCGGTGTGTTGGGCCAATGCCGCGATAGCACGGCGTTACAATAGGGATCGATTTCGCATTGCGCGACCGGTTGCCAGCCGGCCCAGGTTAAACCCAAGTCATGCAGACCGATACCGCTAAAAAGGGATACGAATTTCATGCGCCTGCTCCTACCTGAACGCCGCCGGAGCCGTGGCCGGAGCCGCGGCCGGAGCCGCGGCCGTCGCCGTGGCCGGAGCCGTCGCCGTGGCCGGAGCCGGAGCCGTAGCCGTAGCCGGAGCCGGAGCCGGAGCCGGAACCGTAACCGTCGCCGGAGCCGGAGCCGGAGCCGCGGCCGTCGCCGTGGCCGGAGCCGTAACCGCCGCCGTGGCCGTCGCCGTAGCCGTCGCCGTAGCCGAATCCGCTATTTACTGCCGCCATGACGGCACCGTCTTAATCGCGTTCTCGGCTGCGGCGGTGGTAGAAATAATTTCAATCGCTTCGGTGAGGATAACATCTGCCGGCACGCCAAATTTGCATTCGGCCGGGCACTTCACGCCCTCGACAGCCAACTGTGAGAGGCTGGCCGCGCCCTTCCAATACCAGATACGAATCGCGCCAACCAAATTAACTTCTCTCCCGTCGCGATTTTTCAAGTACCCGGCGAAAACGCCCGCCGAAAAAGTCCGCACAACGACAAATGGATATTTTTTGATTTTCATTCGCGTATCCTTCTGCGGTTTCCCGCTAGTTCCCTGGGTGGGTCCGCTAAAATGGTACGACATGACCCATTGTTACGCCCGCCGCTCTCAGGTTCGCGCGGCCTAATTCGTCCATATCGTCGGTGGCCGGCGCCGGCGCGGGGATTAATGGGCTGGCTTGAATCGGGGGCAGGTCCGAATTAATCTGCTCTTTCCCTTTAATCCCGAACGGTATTTCGAACCGGCCGCCGAATTTGCCGCCATGAATACGGGCGCGGAAACGTACCGGCGGGTCGTTAAACCCGAGCAGATTATTCCATGGTAGCGCTTCAAGATTAAATTTAGCTTGTTTCTGCGCTTTCTTGAAGTCGCCGGCGTCGAAGTCGATCAAGGCCTCGACAATTTCTTTGGCCCGGCCCGTGCCCAAGTTGACCCACCCCCGCACGAAACCGCTATCAGTCAAAAATTCCGGCTGGCCCGGCAAATCGCCGCGGCAGTAGCGGTACAGGTCGCGGAATTCTTCGGCGTCTGGCGCGTCTATATCGTCATCGAGGCGGCCCAAACCGAACGCATTGGCGCATGCTTCCCACTCAAAACTATTAGCGCTGCAAATATTGTACACGTGAGTTAACAGACTGTTCGCGGCGCGCGCGTTATCCGCGGTCCGATCTCTCCAGAGAATAGTCTCGCCGCCACAGGTGGCCGACCATTCAGGCACGCGCAAAACCAAACGCACGCGGCGCACGCGCCGGCAAAACTCGGTGCTCCGCTTTAGCCAGTCGGGAAAATTCACCGACGGATAAAAAAGCGCGGCGTCAAATTCGGTGGTGACGGCGGGCCGGTACAATGGCCGCCAGGTAATTGTGCTGGACAGTTGCAGTAAACTGCTAAAGCGCTTGAATAAACTTTCGATCTTACCGAGTTCATCGATAATTAAAAAGCGCCGGCCGCTTACAATGGCGCTGCCCAGGTAACGATTTAATTCTTCTTCCGCGCCGATGCGTACCTTGATTGCGTCGTCGCCAAGGAAACTGGCCGCCAGTCGCACGGTCTCCCCCTTGCCCGCGCCGCTCGGGCCGTCGGCGCATAGCTGCGGTTTTCGGCCGCCGCCACGCGCCGCGCAGATACCGGCCGCCAGGGCGCCCTGCAGGTAGGTACGATCTACGCCGGGAAAGCCGCGGTCAATCTGCTTGAGGCAATCCGCCAGGGCCAGCGGGTTGGACAGCAATCGCACCGCGTATTTAGGCGCCGGCTGCAATTGCACTGGCACCGTGCGCGCGTCGTCTACCCGTAGGTCAATGCCGCGGTAAGGGCGCACCGGCTTATAACCCCGCGGCGTGCTATTTTTAAATTGCGACTTGCGTGCTTTATCGACCGCGATAATCAATTCGCCATTGTCATTTTTCGCGACGTACTGGCAATACGGCACGCTATCGGCGGCGTCGGCGTCAACAATCCGGACGCTGTAATGGTCATTAGCCAGCCAACACCCGTTGCCCCAAACGAAATCTAATGCCGGTTGAAAGACCTTCACTAGGCGCGGGTCGTTTTCGCCGCCCTCCGTTTCCGGTTTGCTGCGCGCGATCAACGCCAGGCGGTATGCTTCGCGCAAAACTTGCGGCCCCAAATTGGGGTAGACGTGCGATAGTTCGACGAAGGCCTGCGTCCAGTGAACCCAATTCGCGGCCAGCCTTTCGAGGTCGGTCGCTTCCGTGCCGACCGCCGCCGCCAGCGGGTAAATGCCGGGCTTCAAGCCCGGCCGGTACGACGTGCCCGCGCCTTCGCATCGCCAGCATTTAACGACGTTCGCATAAACAACAACGCAATCGGCGGCGTTGGTGTGGGCACGCGGCGCAATCGGGCAACGGTCATGCGGGTAGCGGCCGCCGTCTTGCATGCCCAGGATCGCCAGCGCTTGGGCGCGCAGGTCGGGCGTAAAATTGCCGCCTAGCCGGAATTCAAATGGGGCGGTGCAGTCCGCCGCGCCGTAAATCACGGGACCGCACACCGTGCCGGGCTTGTCGGTGCGCGTACTAAGCGGGTGGCGAGAAATAGATTTCAATTCCGCCTTGAACACCGGCGGGCTGGACATAGCCGCGGCAACGGCGCGCGGCCGGTGGCAGGGGCCAATAAACATTAGCCGCAAACCACTGCCGTGCGTCCGCCAGGCCGCGTCGGGTTCGGGTAAAATGTCGAGCAGCCACCGATCCAGGGCTTCGGCGGTTGGTTTCTGCACTAGATGGTGGCTGTCGATATCCAGAAACGTAGCATCCCCGTCGATTTCGATAGCCAAATCTGGCGCGGTCTGGCCGGCGGGCACCGCATTGAGCAGCGCCGCCAGCGTGGGCTTTTCCAAAACCGCCCATTCGGAACGGTCGGCGGCCAGGCGGCCTACGCGGCAAATCGCATTAATTACCGCCGCGCCAGTGTTTTTTTTGCCTTCGGACATTTATGGCAGTGCTCCACTAACGTTGGGTATGGCGGCGGGGCGGGGGCGGTAGCGTTAGCGGGGCATGCGGGTTACAGGTACTCGTCAATTAGCGCGGCAATTTGTTTAAAGCTCTTGCGTTTTACCGGCCCCCCGGCTCCGCCTGCGCCGCACCCGTCGTTATGGACGGACAATTCCCGTTTACCTACGAGCGGGTTTTCGTTCGGCAGCCCCGCCCACCTAACTACCTTACTCGGGGGCAGGTAGAACCCGCCGTAACTGCTGCCCTCCCACGCGCGCTTGGTTTGTTTCGCGTGCAAATCGCAGAGTACACCTAGGCAGCAAAACCTATTACCCTCGCGCAATAATTCGCGCCCCTGTTCATACTCGCCGCTGCGCAGCGCCGCGACCCATTTTTTTTTGACTGCGGGATTCATTTTAGCCATTGTGTGTAACCCCTTAAAGTTTTTAGCTACCGCGGCCGGATTAGCCGGCGGCCGTGATAATCACCTTGCAAGGCCCGTCAAAGCGGTAAACGGTTTCCAGCCCGCCCGGCCCGGTTTCGATTACGCGCGCGGATTGGGCCTGCATGGTGGTTTCCGGCGGGGACTCGACTTTCTCCAATGCGCTCGCGGGCCAGTACCAGCCGTGCACCAGATAGACCGGTTGCCCGTCCGCTGTTTTAATTTCGTTAATGCGCCCGGCCATGCCAGTATAGCGCTCCATTTTAGCGGGTAAATAAAACGGGGATTTACTCTCGCCAAAAGCCTCGGTAATTACCTCGGTGCCTTGGCCGAATTCCGGCACGGGGACTGGCAGCCCCGCCACCAAATCTTTTTCCGGCCAGTACCAAGTCGGTTGGCCGGACAGTTCGACCAGATAAGTATTGTCAAACCCGTCGTATTCAGTAACGACCCCCTCCATTCCTACCCTAATCGCACGGGCTTCATCCCGCGCCCCGAGGAAATTGAAACTGTCAACGATTCGAACGCGGTCGCCGGCAACATATTTCGGCATATGGTCCCCCTAAACTAGGTTCGGTTTATTCAGGTAAAGGCAAGGCCGGCGTTTCGTTCGCAATAACGGCGGCAGTAACCGGCGATAGTTTGGGCTTGCCGGGGCGGTGGTTAATTAATGGGTCCAGGGCGTTGCGTACTTTTTTGGATTTACCCCACGCCTTTTCTATTTGCGCGGGGCTGGCGACGGTCGTTTTAATAACGGCCCCGGGGGGCTTGCCTAATTCGGCGGCGGCTTTTTCGAGCGCGACACGGGCGGCGGTTTCATCGGCGCCCGCCCATTCGCGGATTTCACGGCCCGGCGCCAAACACCAGCCGGGCACTGCTTTGCCGCTCGCCAAATCCGCCAGGGCGCGCGCCTCTAGCGCTTCGGCGCGGCGCCGGACCAGAGGCACCAACGTCAGCGCGTACCCCATTTCGGCCGGCGTGAGTTGGTCAACCGGTTTGATTGGCAGCGCGTCAACGCGGCGGGCCAGGGGGAGACATATCGCAGCGGCCCGGCAGTACCGGCATTGTTTTTCGCCGGGCACTACGGGGGCGTCGGGTTTCAGGCAGCCCGCAACAATAGCGCGCAGATTCGTTAACGCGAGGCCCATTTCTGCACGGGTATAAACGTGCTCGCTAACGTGGTTGATCGCGGGCTGGATTAAAACTGCTTTTCCCTCGGGGCAGTTAAATTCCTGTGCCAGGCCCAGGACGTAGGCCGCCAATTGCAGATTGCGCGGCGCCGGGTCTACTGGCAGTTGTCCGAACTTAAAATCGTGCACCAGCACAAATTTGTTTGGCAGCACGAATGCTAGATCGACCGTGCCGTGGCCGATTTCCGGCGCAATGCCGGTTAGATCGACGCGGTATTCGGTTAAAACCTTGCCGCCGTCCAGGTTTTTAAACCCGGCGTAAACGGGATGGAAATGGGCCATGCAAAAATCAATAGCGTTCGCGTCATAACTTTCGAGCGCGGCCACTGCGGCACGTGCTGCAGTAACGTCGTGCGTATCGATTTCGGCGCGGATGCACTCCTCTACGAGGCAGTGCAGCACGCGGCCGCGGTCGGCGTCCGGGCCGGCGGTGTCGGGCTGGCCGGCTTCCATGCGGTAGCTGCCGGGGCAGAGCACCCGGCGGGCGAGGCTGGACGGTCCCATTAGAGAGTGTGCGCCGGTCGTCATCGGTTAGACCCCGCGGGCTAAACGACTCCCGCTTATTTAATCTAGTACCGCCGGCGGGATTCGCTACGACGGCGTAGCTGGTGGCTGCCTTCAACCGGCGGTATTTGCAACCGGTGCTCTCGGGCTGCGCGTCGCGTACCGCGCCGACGGCTTGTCCGGGCCACCGCCGGACGCACTACCTATTATTTGGCGGGCGCGCGAAACGAGACGCAGCCAACTTTTTTGCCGCCGAACTTCGTTTCGCCCCTAAAGATTTCAACTGATTGCCCCAGCCAATTGTCGGTGTCGCGGCCGTACAAATCGACTAATGTATCCCGGCGCTCACCGTTAAGCACCACGCCGCGCTCCTCATTTTCGAAATAAACCGCCGCCTTGATTTCAGCCTCTTTGTCTTTGGCCGCGGTGTTTACTCGTTCAACCCGGATAATCGTCAGTACCCTCGGACTCAAAATATCGTCGGCATTGAAAAAACGTTTTGGCATGAGATCATTAATGTCGGTCATGTTATTGGATTCCCTTGTCGTAGTTGTTTTTGTGGGTAGGATAAATTGCGGGCGCATAGCATTGGTTTTCCGTTGTGGTTGCTGGGTTAGTCCGGGCCGTTACACCTCCCTTCGTATGTTTGACAGTAGCCCGCCGGGGCTACCAACCATGCCCCCGCAGCGGGCAGCTAAATCCAATTTCAAGCACGGGCATAACTACGAACAGGTCCACGCCCATGGCGGCGTGCAGGCCCCGCGCGATTCGGGCGCATTTGGATTTTAGATGCGCGGTGTACTCGGCGCCGGCTTTCGTTTGACCGGGGATACGCGGGGGGGTTGGTTTCATTTCGAAAGCTCCTCGGTTGGGGTTGGTTTCGTTTCGAAAGCCGGGGGTATTCCTTTTTGGGCCACGAGCTAGGACAAAAATCGACGCAGGCGTTCTAGCGCCGCGGTGTGGCGCCGGCTGCACTCGGTCACGGTCAGGCCCAGCAATATCGCGATATCGGTGATCTGCATTTTGCCGCGGTAGTGATTGTCGATAATTGTGCGGTCGGTCGGATCGGTAAGCGCGTCCAAAAATTCATTAAAACGGGAATCATCCGCGAGCGCCCGGCGCGTCCGTTCGACCGCGACGGTGGTGGCAGTGTGGTCGTGCTGGACCTGCCGCGGCCGGGCTGTATCGTCGAGGATTTTGTGCTGAATCAACCGATACGCATAGCCCCTGAACGGGCCCCTCTCAGGGGCGTAACTGCGCGTGGCGTCAATGAGCGCCTCCATCGCGGCTGACTCAGCGTCGTCGGGATCAACGTTATATTTGGCGGCAAATGTCCGGGCGGTTTTTTGCGCCCAGGTGAAGTGCTCCTCGGCCAACTGATTGGCCGAGGCGGCGTCGCCGGCGGTTCGGAACACGGTGGTTGCCTCCTCTAGTATCGAACGTTGGGGCCGGCTCTGTCAATAATACGGGTGAGCGGCCTTTTTATTACGGTAGTTTTTAAAAATGCGCGCCTTTATTTTTCGAAAAGTCGGCCGCCCGCTCCTGAAGTTCGGGTCCCGCCGGGGAACATCCCCAGCGGGTCTTTGCGCGCCGATCATTCGGCGGCGTCCAATTCACGGACCGCCGCCGCCGTCTCCGCCGTACTCAGCCCCAGCCCCTCGCGCAGAATCTCCGCGATCCGCGCGGCGTCCAGCCCGAGGCCGTCGCGCAGCGCTCGGGCTACCTGTGGCGCTGCGAGGTTCACCCCGGCGAAAACGTATAACGCTGCCGCGATCTCCGACGCGCTCAGGCCGAGACCGTCACGCAGCGCCGCCACGACCCGCGCGTTGCTCAGCCCAGCGCGCGATTTTTTCCGCGCGTATTCCGCGGGTGAAAGTTTCGTAATTTTTTCCATTTTCTCTCGCCCTCTCAAGTTGGGTTCCCGCCAGGCGCTGCGCCTGGCGGGTCTTTGTGCGCCTACCAGTATGCACTAGTCCCTCACGCGGCGCGTGACGCGCGGCTCAACATATTCACGCTGCCGGACGACGTTATATGTGTTTGGTTCGAGCACGATCAATCCATGCTCCTCATGATCGAGCCGCGCCTGGCGGGGCACGGTCAGCGTATCGCCGTCGAAAGTCAAGCCAGCGCCCACTACACGGTGGGCGTGTCCAGTGAATTCGCCATGCGCGAGAATCGCGCGGGCTGGTTTCGCGTCCGCTGCCGCCAGCGGAATGACGCCTGTCGGTACGAGCAGTACATCGCCGTGACGAATCATAGGTGTTCTCCTAGTGTAGCGTGGGGCAACTGGCCTCTTCAGTTCCAGCCGGTAGCTGGAAGACGGCGCGGTGATCCCCGCGCCGTTTCGGCCTTCATCGCTGCAGAGTCGGAGAGTACACGACCTCACTCAGTCCGAACGTCCAGGCCACCGCCTGTTTGGCCGTCGCCGTGTCCGGCGGGACTCTGAGCAGATATACCCGGTCGGTGGACGGGCAGACGACGCGGACATAGCGCCCGACGGGAGTCTCATACAGGCGGCCATAGTCGTCCTGTTGGATCGGCGTCACCTCTCCCAGGATGCCGATGCCGCACGCGGTGAGGATTGCGCGGCGGCGTTCGACATTTTCCTCGGCGGCGAACGCCGCGAAGTCGGTCTGCGCGCCCTGCGGCGCGTAAACCACGCTGAATGAGTGGCCGCGCTGTTTCGTGTAGGCCCATGGGCCTACACGAATTCCGGTCACGCGTTTTCCCGTGCGCAAAACTGTGTATTTTCCGCGCGGCGCGCTGATCTCCAGCGTCTCTCTGCCGCCGCCCGAATAATTGTGCCGCCGCTGGTAGGCGCTGCGTTTGTTCCAGCTCCAACTGTACTCGACGCCAGGCGCACCATCAATTACCGCGACGCCACACACCGACCATCCACGGAATTCCTCCCCCGCGCGGAGTTGTTTGACGGCGAGAACACGGTTCAGTTTTTTCGCGCGTACCGCCGCGCGGCGGGCGTCGCGAGCGTCGCGCGCTTCATATCCGAGCACCGCGCAAAGTGAGGCTGCGTATGCGGCCTCACGCTCATCATGAGTGCGGTATACGCGCTGATCCTGCACGCGCGCGCCAATGAGCTGGTCGCAATCCACGCGACAGTCCATCGCGCGGCGTGGGTTGCCGCGCAGGCCGCGCATCGTGCGGTATCCAGTCATGGACTGGAGCATTTCGGGCGTGTATGGAGTAGTCATTTTCCTCTCCTGAAGCTCAATTTCGGGTGCGCCTCATGCGCTCCACATATACAGAGTACCACGCGGTGCCGGGAAAGTCACGCGGAAAACAAAAAATTTCCGGAAATCGGGTTCCGCATAATTTACCGTATGTGCATTAGGGTGAATCTAGCCCCGGGAGCCGCCGGCGGACACTTCGCATTGTGCAAAAGTATCCTACGAACCGTAGGCAGCCAAACGCCTAACGGTTGACGGCTGCCGAGCGGTATTTTGGTTGCGCGTAGTGCAAACGTGGTGCAATAGTCATAAGTCAAAAAAGTACAATCTTGTAACCCGTTTAAATTATCCGTCCACCCCGTCCGCCCGCGTCCGCCCGGTCGTGACTTATGACTTTTTCATAGGAGGAATTAGCAAAAATCGGCCGTCCGCCCGTCCACCCACTTTTTGGAAACTTCCCGCCGGGCTGGCGGGTGGAGTTTCTGCCAGATACGCGCTACAAAACGAAGGCAACTTTTTCTGCCTAACCTAGCGAACCTATAACCTAAATCTTTCTAAAGGACTTATAAAAACACGCACAGTGTGCGCACAATGCGAACCTTTTTCTTCATTCTTATAACTATTATTATATATATTATATATTATTATATAGTAAGTAGTTATATTAGTATAGTATATAGTTATAAGAACGTCGTCTTTTCAAAAGTAGTTTCCCCGAAAAAGTGGGTGGACGTGGCGGACGCAAACCTAATTTTTATCGCCTAGAGCCGTAAGGCTTTATACGAGCGTCCGTCCACCCGTTTTTGGGCGGACCGGGCGGACGGAGTTTAGGGTACGTCTACACAACGTGCATTACAGGTTAGTCACATTATAATAAATTTTGCATTCATTGGCATAATCTTTGCAATAATTCGCCGTCTCAATCGTAAATAGTATAGGACATTACAGTTTGCCAGCGCGCGGGCGTCCGCGGCCCGTACTCGGCTACACAGATCAACAGCGTTACGCGAGTTCCCGGCCCGCCCTGGCCTACGGTTGAATTTATGAAACGACAATTTCAGTACCGGCTGTGCCTCATCAATACTATTCAACGCGACCCCGAGGACGCGATAAATTCCTGGGGCGTTAAGGGCTGGCGAATGGTTAACTGCTGGCCGAATGACGGAGATAGTCTGCGCGTCGTGTTCGAGAAGCGCGGCAAAATCAAAAACCCCTCGGTGAAGAAAGCAAAATAATTACTATGGAACTACTCGCGAAACTCGGTGGCCGCAAATTCGTGCTGGCCGTTGCCGGCGTTGTGGCTGTCGCGCTGTCTAGTGCGTTTGGGCTGGACCCCCGCGCGATCATGACGGTCGCCGGTGTAATCAGTGCGTATATTTTCGGCCAGGGCCTTGCCGACGGCCTGAGCGGCGGCATCACGTCCAGCAATCCGCCGTTGTAATAATAAAACCGGCCCGCGCGTGGATTCCCGCGACGGATAACGCCGGTTTCACGGGTTAAACGGTTCCCGATAAAAACCTGTTATAGCGGAGTTCCGGGTACACCCGGATGTATACCCCGCGGCGCAACCCCGGATTAAATGGCGCATTAAAAATTGCCGGGCCGGATTAATTATTGGCGGCTTTCGTCTAGCTCTAGGACACCGTTATCGGAGACGCGGGTTATCCTGCCCGCAAGCCCCCAGGCCCATGATATACAAACTTAAAACGCTTCCTATTATCCGCCATTGCCGCTACGCGCTGCATTATGTCGCGTTTCTGGCGTGGTGCAACGCGGCAGTGGGCAGGGCGTGGAACGCAGACGGCTACGATTACGCGCGGCTGCTGGTCAAGGAAAAATATTTAGACGACGTTTTGGGGGGCCGCGCGTAATGCTGCGCCGCCGCGAAAAGATCAAGATTTTAAGCCAGCACGTGCGCCGCTACGGCCTGCCCGCGATTGTGGCCCGGCGCCGCCGTTTGGCAATTATGGACGCGAAAATCAATGCTTGATGTCGGCCTAATTGGCAAAGCAATTGCCGGCGCGGCATTGGGCCTGGGTCTTATTTGGTGGGTCGTCAAGCGCCTCAATCGCGCAGAGGCCGACCGCATAGACGCCTTCAGTTTACGCGCCCACACCCAGGGTCAGATTGAAGCCAACGCCGCGCAAGAGGCTGTGAATATCGCCGCAAACACCGCACAGGAAGACGCAAAAAATGCGCCGCCTACTGACTGGTAGTTTATGCGCCGTGATTCTAATGCTGGCACTCGGCGGCTGCGGGGGCGTAGACGTTAATGCAATAGGCGCCGGGCCATGGCCGGTTTATTCCGAACCCGCCGCGCTGGTTTTTACCGGCGCCGAAGCGGCCGAATTAAGGGCGTGGAAAGCCCGCGATCCGGCCCTTTTTACTAAAATTCAAAGCCAGTCGCACCAGTACCGGGCCGTGCTGCGCGAGCATAACAAGCGCGCCCGCGAGTTGAATAAAAAGCGCCTTGAAATGTTGGGGTTCAAAGAGGCTGACGTTAAGGCCGTTTTCGAAAAAGGGCCCGAATAATGGAATACCATTTAGCGAAAATTGGGGCATGCGCATTTGCGCTTTTGGCGGGCATTGCGCTGGTCCAAAACGTGAAAGCCTCGGGTTATACGGCCCATAAATCCATGCCGTATTGGCTCAATGCCGCGGTGTTGGGCGTCTCCGTTTGGGCGCTACTTAAACTCGCGGGGTGCTGCTAATGACACTTGAAGTTGCAATCATTATTGCCACCGTGTTCCCGGTTATCGCCGCCGCCGTGCTCTGCGTCGCAATCCTATTTTACGGTAGCTGTCAAAGTCCGATCCCTGCCAACGAATGGATCGAAACGGAATATCTGGAGTAAAATTGTTGGAACTGCTTTTTTCACTCGCAGCGCAGTGCCAGAGCGAAGCATTTTTTGGGGCTTTAATTGGTGGTCTTTTAGCTTCTTTACTATCCGCAGTTTTTATCTACGTGGCCATGCGGCCGGGTCGATGCCGTGCGAACGCTAAATAAGTTTTTCCGCCCGCTGGCCGTTTTCGCCCTGGCTTTGAGTTTGGCCCTCGGTGGTTACGCCGCGGAGGCCAAGCCGGATCCACGCCCGATTCCGTCGGCTACGGTCGAGGACGCCGCGCCGGCCGACGCTATTTTCGACCGTGTTTTGCAGAGTACGTACCGTATAGCCTGCTATTCGCAGGACCTATACAACAAGGACGGCGCATTAGTCGTCAAGGGTCGTCCAACCGGCTCTGGCACAGGCAATGCCATTGGTCCACGTCATATTATTACTGCCGCCCACGTCGCGAACGGTATTGATGGTGAGCAATATAAATTGGACGTGTTCGACAAAAACGGTAAATACGAGCGCTCAATTGCGCTGACGCTCATTAAAGTTGGGGCCAGCGCCGTAGACGTGGCGCTGCTCGAATCTCCGGAAGACCTGCCCCACTATCTAGATTTCAAACTGGCCGGTAGCGACATTAATCAGCGCGTGTTTAACGTGGGCGCTAAATTGGGTCTATCCGCCCGATTCGTATCATTCGGCGTCGTAGCGGCCAAGGACTGGCTGGATTCGGGCGGATGGAATGATAGTCACGGCGTCAAAGAATATTTTCATTTTACGGATATGCAGATTGCGCCCGGCTGTAGCGGCGGCGGCGTTTATGACCTGCGCGGTCGGATGGTTGGCATTGCAACACGCGGGGCTGGTGAATATGGCGTCGCGCTGTACGTGCCCGCGACCATCGTCAAATCATTCCTGGACGAAGCGCGCAGCCCCAAGCCCGTGCCGGTGCCCGTGCCCGTGCCGGAGCCTAGCGCCGCCGGGGTATGGGATGCGCCGGACTACGAGTAGGTACAACGGTTCTACTTACAGGAGCATAATCCTATAAGTACCAATCAAAATTGCCGGGTAGGCGCAAGCGTTTCTATAAACCCATTAGTGGTAAGGGGATATACCCCCCGGAACGGCCAGTTTTGAG
>ERZ1292623.1495-Hain-H51-01um-R1-1495-length-22447-cov-21_pt1 | contig 17910 bp, 27 predicted proteins | sample MGYA00564398_ERZ1292623 | MGnify/ENA primary metagenome ERZ1292623 (study PRJEB36523, sample SAMEA6512633) | groundwater metagenome | collected 2019-01-07 | study: AquaDiva: Metagenomics assemblies of 32 groundwater samples | reverse complement strand
ACCGCAGCGATCGCAACTGTATCTCCAAATGAAAACATAGCACTTCCGTCGGCATTTGGAACAACTCCGACTTTTGCAGTGATTGGTCTCATCTCAGTAATTCCCCTTCCATCAGGCCGTTCAAAGTTTTCAGATTTTTTAGGTGTCATGTTAACTTTTTATATTCTCCATAAGTTTTTTCATTAATGATTCTAAATTAATTGCTTCTGTGATATTACATGGAACATCTTCTGGTAAATTTCTTATATCTATTCCTTGAGATTCAGCATCTTTTCTAGCACGGTTATATAATCCACTTAATTCATTTAATATCTTTGAAGCATCTTCAATTGGAATTAATTTTCTCACCCTTAAACTCATTATTGCACTGGCATATCCTAAATAATATCCACATCTCATTCCAGTTTCAAGTTTATTATAACCTTCTTGTATAGTATTTTCCATTTTATCTGTCATGTTAAAAATCCGTCCTTATAGTATAAGTTAATTCTGTTTCATTTGCTTCTCTTAAATATTTGCCTGTTGAAATTAATTTATCTTTATCCATTCTTCCTAAAAATATTCCTTCAAACCTTCTTAGATGTCTTGCATCCTCAAATCCAGTAATCTTCAAAGATTCTAAAACATTTAATCTTTTAATATTTGCATAAACTGTTTCTAAAAAATTATTTAGATAAGTTGCTTCATCTATTGTTTTTGTAAAATGATTTAGATAAGTTGCTTCATCTAACCTGAAAGATAATTTTCTAGGGGGAGCAATTCTTATTGTTCTCTTAATACTATCCTCTGCTATTGTTGTCATTTTATTTCATCTCGTCAAACCATTTAGTTACTTCATCAGTCAGACCTTTTACGAATGACTTTTCTGTTATGAAATTAATTGCTTCTTTTGCTTTTAATTCATCCTCTATTTTCTGCCCTTTAATCCATATCAATCCGTTTTGCCCGACGGTAATGTTGCAGTTTGTTTTGTCCTTAACTAAGGAAATCATGCTTCCTTCCTTTCCTATTACGCGCGGAACTTTGTTCGGATTTACTTTTATTACAATTCCTTCATCAATTTTTCCGAGACCCCTTATCTTTATGCTCAAATCAATTCCTCTTCGATTTATATTCCAGACCTTTGCAACAACTAAATCTCCTATGTCCATAACCTCTTCCAAAGCATCTTTATTTACAAATCGCGGAACTTCCATCAATGACAAGAAAGCGTTTTCCGCCGTCCCGATATCAATAACCCATCCATTATAAGTAAGAAGCTCAACTTTTCCAATAACAACATTTCCTCTTCTTGGTTGATAAACCCCAGACAATGGAATTATTTTCACGAGTTTATTTTGTTCGTCCGCAAGTCCGTAACGCAAAGAATAAATCTTTCCTTCTTTCTTTTCAGTTCCTTCTCCAGGCAAATAATCATCTCCCTCGGCAATAATCTCGCCAGGTATTACAATTTTTCTTTTGTATTCTTCATCTGTCATTTTAATCTTCTTCCTTTATCCATCCCATATTGTATGAAGGTTCAGTTAATTTATTATCTTTATAATCTTTATAAATGCCGTATCCATATAAAATACCTGATCCAGTCAATAGGGATATAGCTCCAAGAGATCCAATTGTATTTAATACAATCTTATTCTTCTCCGCATTAGATCCATTATAAATTGCAACAGCTCCTCCTAAAACCATACCAAAACTAATTGCTCTTAATATTTTTTCTAATCTTTTCATTTTATTCCTTAATCTCTTCTGTTAAAGCACTTCCGTGCGTCATTGAATTTAATTTGTCATAAAAGTCGATAATCGATCCGGCAGGCACGACGACAATAACTTCCAAGTCCCCGTTTCCTAGCCAATTCTCTTCTTCCTTGTATTCAGACATTAGGCCGTACGCCTTTCCAGTGTGAACTGCAGGAATGACAATTTTGACTTTTTTCGTCGATATTTTTATCGGCATTATTTTTGCCAGTTGCTCAACAATATCTTTAATCTGTGATTCAACAGGCATATTTTTTATATTAACATGTGCTTGTTCTAAAGCGTTTTTAATTCTTTCGGGTGTGTGAGGTCTTCCTGTTTGAGGGTCCATGGAATTTTTAGCAAGAAAATCAACAACTTGTTTGACTCTTTTTTCTCTTTCCTCATCCCTATAATCTTGCGTCGTAAGAACCTCGCCTTTTTTCACAATTTCCGCCGCTACTTGATAAATATCAGAAGTCCCAAATGCATTTTCAACTTCATTATGAGATGCAACCATCCCGCTTTTTGCATTATTAAAGACCTTATCAATTTCTAGAAATTCATTAGCTGTTACATTTGCGCCCTTTCTAAATTTCAAGGCATTTTCCATATTCACAATAATTTCGTAATGTTTTCCGTTTCGTGTAATGCGCGCGGTTGTTTGTGTCATTACGCAAAATCCTCCAGATTTTGTGTTTGTGCTGAACTTTGTTCTGTCATTTTATTTTAATTTTCCCTCGTATTCTCTTCCCATGAATCTAAAACCATATTCTGCTCCATTTACCCGTGATACTCTCAGGAATGCGTCAATTTGTTTGTTGCTTATATAAAGAACTATTCCGCCCTCATAGATGCTGTTCATTTCAGGAGATGTATCAATGCTAAATCCTGTTTTGCTTTTTACTTCATCACTAAATAAATCAAAATATCTCAAGGCCTTTCTTGCAGTAAAATCACTAACCAATAATTTTCTATCATTTACCCTTTTGCTAAATTTTTTTGCTTCTTTAACTTCATCCCAAATCGCTTTTTCTAATCCAACTCTGTCTATCATTTAAGATTTTGAGACCCCAATTCTTAATAATTTTAATTCTGGATTATCATTCATTTCTGCTTTAATGATCTCTTCAAGTATTCTAACCAACCTCTCTTCTTTTGAATTCCACGTAAAGAATGTTCTTAAGGGATATTGGTGTCCCTCATAATGCCCAGTAAAATCAATCTTCTGTTCATTTCTCTCGGCTGTTATATAATAATTTATCATTTCACGTCCTTAATATTTTCTGCTTCATATTTTTCAGGCCTATCATTTCCAATTCTAAGAACAACTAATTCAAATCTGTTCAAATCAAATCTGTCTTCCAAGACCTCTTTAAAAATTTCCAAAGCGATTTTTACTCCCTCTTTTATTTTCAAGTCCTTTTTGTATTTCTCCCTCAATCTTTCTCTTAATTTTTCATCATTCTCTCCTATTGCATGTGCGTGATAACCAAAATAATTTCCTGTAATGTCGCTTGAAAATAATTCAGGATTTTTTCCGTGCAAACCCGCAACCATAAACGAAACTCCGAAAGGTCTTGCCCCGCCATACTGGGTGAATTGCTGCATCGCGTTTGCTATATCTTTAATTATTAATTCCGGTTCTATTTCTGTATCATAAGTTACTCTATGCTGCTGTGCTAAAACTTGTGCTCTTTCAATAAGAACTCTTGCATCTGCTAAAATTCCAGCAACCGAAGCAATAATATTAGAATCAATTTCATAGACCTTGCTTGCCGACTCTTTTACAACTAATTTATCCCTTACTCTTTTGTCAGCAAGTATGAAAACCCCATCAGCGCAAACTATCCCAATGCTTGAACTTCCTAATCGAACTGTCTTCTCCGCGTACTCAACTTGTAATATCGTTCCTTCTGGCGAGAACATTGTCGCAGTTCTGTCATAGCCCATTGCTTGGTGCTGCATTTCTGTTGGCATTTCCATCGTATTTTGTGTATAAGAAACGAATAATCGTTTATTGTTTAAATTTCCCTTCCGGAATTTAGAGATTTAAAGGATATTTAAATTTTGTGATTTATTTTATTAACCCTTTTATCGTCCCACTCACTCTTGTAACTTCCATTTTTTCAGGATAGACAGCTATTGAAGCTCTCACAAGATCAACCGCTTCGCGGTTTATTCCAACTATGCAGTTTTCTTTGTCTGATTTAACCCAAGTCAACCCAACCTTTGACATTCCCAAAACACCCGAAAATTCTAAAATTGCCCTTTCAAGATTCGTTTTAACATCTTTTCCCTTGATAAAAAGGTATCTCTTGTTCTCGCGCATTGACGGCTGAAGTGCTTTCATAATTTAACGAATTTAACCTAACTTTTATATGTTTTTATTTCAAAATACTGGGAAAACAGAATTTAATTCCTTTAAGAAATTTTATAAAGATGTATTGTTAAATGGTAAAAGGAGGCAATATGGTTTTAGAAAATCTTGATTTAAATGCATTTAAAGGGAAGACATACTCTAGAGATAGCAGAGTCCCCATAGAAAAGCTTTACAAGTCGTATTTGAAGCTTGCTGATTCCCCAAAATGGATTGTAGAAGAAATTGATTTTCACGTTGCAGAAAAAAAAGGAAAGAAATTGCTTTTTCCGGTCTTCTCTTTCAGAACAAAAAAGAGAGGTAAAGCTGTTTGGATAATTTCAGGAATACATGGCGAGGAACCAGCAGGTCCTATTACAATTGCAAAGAATATCTATCTTTTTGAGAAACTTGCAAAGGAAGGAATCCCGGTGGTCTTAATTCCTTTATCCAATCCCACAGGTTATTTTAGGAATTGGAGATATCTTTCTCACCCGCGTAGTTGGATAATTGGAAAAAGTATTGGCGATTCAGGACATTTATTGTTAACAGATAACAAGCCAAGGCGTAAAAAACCAAGATCTTTTGAAGCAGACATATTTGCAACATATGTTTTTGATTTAACAAGGGACTATCCCCCATTATTTGTCCTTGACTTTCATGAAGATAATATAAAAACAATTGGCCAGGATACTTATTATAAATATTATAAGGGCGATCCGGCTAGAACTTATATATATTCACAAGGAAAGTTTGGTTCAAAGGACTTAATTGCGCGAGAAATTATTGAAATAATGAGGACCTATGGGCATCCATTATCCATGACTGGTTATGCAGAAACAAGATTTAAAGAAAAAATTGTTAATGGAATTGTTGCAGGAGTAAAGGACTCTTCAATTGACGAATTGCTTGCAGCTAATAAAATTTTTTTAGATGGAAAAATTGTCAGAGGTCCATCTGCTTCTTCAGTGATTGTTATAGAGACACTTACTAATGATTTTCCTCTGAAACACAGAATTAAAATTCATGAAGATATTTTACATTCAATTAAGAAATTTATGCTACTTTCAAAGAAACAAGCTGCTAAATAATTACTAAAATATATAAACTAATTTCTGTTCTTTTTTAAAAGAGTTAAAGTTAAAATGATTTTCAAGAATAAAAGATTATGCGATATCCGATGGAGGCAATTAAAAGATATCGCCCCTTGCGCGAGATTTTCGAGTGCTGTTCACAGCTTCGAGGAAGGAGCGCGAGGAAAATCAAGGGGTTTCCTCGCATGTTAGAAGTTTGCACGATTGGCGGGTTTGAAGAAGTTGGTAAGAATATGACTGCTGTCAAAATTGGCGAAGATGTAATTATTTTCGACGCTGGAATTTATCTGCCTGCATTGGTTGAACAAGAAGAACGAGAGCAGCAAATTAAAAATTCTTTGGAAAAAATGAGGCGAATCGGCGCTTTGCCCAATGACGAAGTTCTTGATAAGCTTGGCTGGACTGACAAAGTTAGGGCGATAATTATTGGGCATGCTCATCTCGACCACGTCGGTGCAGCACCTTATATAGCGTCGCGCTACCCCAACGCCGAAATTATGGGGACGCCCTTCACAATAAAAATCTTTGAATCAATTATGAAAGATGAAGAATTAAAAGTAAAAAATAAAATTCATCCTATAAGAGCGGGTTCTACCCATATAATAAAAGGAAAGTCCGGCGAATACAAAGCAGAATTTATTCACACGACGCATTCAACACTTCAGTGTGTTTTTGTCGTCTTGCATACTCATGAGGGCTCTTTCTTTTATGCGCTTGATTTCAAGTTTGATAATTATCCTGTAATTGGGACGCCGCCAAATTATCAAAGATTAAAGGAGCTGGGAAAAAAAGGAATTGATGTTCTCGTCGTGGATTCATTATATTCGGGAGTTGAAAGAAAAACCCCAAGTGAAAGAATCGCGCGTCATTTATTGGAAGAAGCAATTGATATGGCGCGTTCAAAAAACTCTGCACTTTTCATAACAACTTTCTCGTCGCATATTGCGCGATTAAAAAGCGCTGTAGAGTTCGGCAGAAAAACAAACCGGCAGATAATTTTTTTGGGAAGAAGCTTGGCCAAGTATGTCCAAGCAGCAAGAGAAGTTGGCGAATGTCAGTTTTATAACAAAATAAAAATAATAAAATACAAAAAACAAGTAAATTCTTTTTTGAGAAAAATTGAAGATGAAAGGGGAAGGTATCTTATTGTTTGCACTGGACATCAGGCCGAACCAGGTTCAATTTTAGATCGCATTGTAAAAGATGAAACTCCTTTCCATTTTAAAAATGGAGATAATTTAATTTTTTCGTCGTCGGTAATTCCCACCCCAACAAATATTGCTTCGCGTGAGGCAATGGACAAAAAATTAAAGAAGAAAGGTGTCAAAATTCAAACTGATGTTCATGTTTCAGGCCACGGCGGCCGAGAGGATTTAAGATATCTCCTTGAAATTTTGAAACCAAAACATATAATCCCAGCTCACGGTTCAATAAAGCAAGAAACTCCCATGATTGAACTTGCTGCAGAATTAGGGTATAAATCTGGGGTAAATTCTCATCTGACTCATAACGGCAAAGTATTAAAATTTGATTTTGCTAATAAAAATAGAACATGAATACTGAAATTTTCGAAGGCATAAAGTCGGCGCTGGCGCGCGGAGACAGCATGCAGCGCGCAATGTATAGTTTTTACAATGCGGGCTATGCAAAAGATGAAATTGAAGAAGCCGCGAAAGCAGTTCAGTTAGAGCAATTTCAAAAGCAATATAACCAAAATACCCCATCAAAAAGTTCACCATCTGTAAATGCAAAAACAAATGTTGTTCAGCAAGCTAAACCGTCTGTAAATTATCAGAAGCCAATTCAGAATATTCAAAACATTCAAAATGAAAATAAAGATCTGCAAAACCGACTAGCGCAAATAAAACATTCACAAATACAAACTCAAACAAAACCTACGTTGCAAGAAAAACCAGTTCAGACAGTCTCTAATTATAATTTTCAAAAACCAAAAGTTAGCAATGGCTTGGATATTTTAATAATTCTTTTAATAATTGCAATTGTTTTTATTATTGGCGGCTTAATTGCTTCTTTAATCTACAAAAGTGCAATTGTAAATTTCCTAAACACGAAATTTGGTTAGGTCAAAATGCATTCTTCAATTTACTTTCCAGAGGAGGACTCTTATCTGTTATCCGCTGTTTTAAAAAAAGAAATAAAAGAAAAAGATATTTCTGTTTTGGAAATTGGTTCGGGTTCAGGAATACAACTTGAAACATTAAAGAGAATTGGAATAAAGAACATTGCAGGAAGTGACATAAATCAAGAAGCTGTTAAACATTGCAAGTCATTAGGATTTACCTGCATTCATTCAAATTTATTCTCAAATATAAAAGATAGTTATGATTTAATAATTTTCAACCCTCCTTATTTACCTGAGGAAAAACTTGAACCAAAAGAATCAAAGATCTCAACGACTGGAGGAAAAAATGGAAGTGAGATAATTAACAAATTCCTAATCCAAGCAAAAAAACATTTAAACAAAAATGGGAAGATATTTCTTGTTACAAGTTCATTGACAAAAGGAATAAAATGGGGAAATTGGAAAAAGAAAATTGTGGGAAAAAAGAAATTGTTTTTTGAAGAATTAATCGTTTGGGAGTTAAAAGTATAGAAATTAATTTAAACTACCAGAATCTTTGTTTGATATGAGACGGCTTGTTCATGAAGATAACTGGAAAGAATTGTTAGAAGATTCTCATCCTGTTAATCAACATATCTCTCACCCGACTGATCTTTTATTAGTTGAGTATTTCCCATATAGAGAATTAACAAGAAAACAGTATGAGATGTATAGGGAAACAGTTTTATCAAAATCTCTTCCTTAATTATTCTCAAAACACCACAATCAATTTTATATACTTTAAAATTTCTCAAGATTTAATTAAAAGAGTTTAATTTCTTTTTCAAAATGGTAAGATTTGCGCACTTGGCTGATGTACATCTTGGGGGATGGAAACAGCCGGAGATGCAGGAATTAAATTTCAAAGCATTTCAAAAGGCCGTTGAAGCGTGCATAAAAGAGCGTCCCGAATTTATTTTAATCGCCGGCGACTTGTTTGATTCCGCTTACCCTCCTATTGAAATTTTAAAGGATGCTTTCGCAGAGTTCAGAAAAATAAAAGAAGCCCGCATTCCTGTCTTTATAATTGCCGGCTCTCATGATTCTTCGGCCTCCGGAAAAACATTCCTTGATGTTCTTGAACGTTCCGGCTTCTGCAAAAATGTGGAAAATTACCAGTATCGCGAAATAGAAGATAAAATAGTTTTAACTCCTTTTGTTCATGAAGGGATTGCATTGTATGGTTATCCTGGCAAGCGTTCCGGAATGGAAGTTCAGGACTTAAAAAAAATTCGTTTCGATGACGCTCCTGGCATGATGAAAATATTCATGTTGCATACCACTTTGGACAAAGTAAAAGGCGATTTGCCTATAGAATGTGTCGAATCAGATAAATTACCTCACGCAGATTATTACGCTTTAGGTCATATTCATATCGATTATCAGTACGAAAATTTTGTTTACCCTGGCCCAATATTTCCAAATAGTTTCTCCGAGCTTGAGGATCTGGAGCACGGGGGATTTTATATTGTTAATACTGACTCAGAAACGCCAATGAAAAGAATTTCAACAAAGGTTAAAGACGTTGTGAAAATCAGCGTCCATGTTAAGGACGCGTCGTCTGCAACAGATATTATTTTAAGTGAACTTGAGAAAAATGATTTATCTGATAAAATAGTCCTTTTAAGAATAAGCGGGAAGTTGGAGCATGGGAAAAATTCAGATATTAAATTTCATAATATAGAGGAATTTGCCAAGAGAAGAAACGCTTATTTTTTGCTTAAAAATATTCATGATTTAAATTCTGAAGAATTGGAACTAAATGTTGAACTTGAAAAATCAAGTGATATAGAATTGGAAACAATAAAACAATATTGCGAGCAAAATCCTTCTGAATTCAACAAATTAATTCCTGACTTGATGAATTCTTTATCAATTTCAAAACAAGAAGATGAAAGAACAGAGAATTTCAATGTGCGTGTTATTGATGAAGTAAAAAAGGTATTGAATTTTTAAAATGAAATTAAGAAAAATAAAATTACAAAATATAAGAAGCTACGAAAGCCAAGAAATAGAATTTCCGGACGGCTCTGTTCTGCTTTCAGGAGATATTGGTTCAGGAAAGACCTCCATTTTATTGGGAATAGAATTTGCTTTGTTTGGATTACAACCCGGCCAAAGAGGAAATTCAATCTTAAGGAATGGTTCTGACAATGGTGGGGTTGTCCTTGAATTTGAGATCGAAGGCAAAAAGGTCTCAATTGAACGAACTTTAAAGCGTTCCAAGACAGTAAATCAGGATTACTGTTCAATAATTATAGATGGTATTAAAGAAGAGCTTGCAGTTACAGAATTGAAAAGCAGAATTTTGGAATTGCTTGATTATCCTTTGGAACTTTCAAAAAAACAAAATCTTCTTTACAAATTTACGGTCTATACTCCTCAAGAAGAAATGAAGCAAATAATTATCCAGGATGCAGAAACCAGAATAAACACTTTGCGCCACGTTTTTGGAATTGATAAATATAAAGCGATAATAGAAAATGCAACATTAGTGGGAGTCAAATTGCGTGAGGAAAAACGCGTCAAGGAAGCAATGACTCTAGGCATTGAGGAAGATAAGGAAAAGATTCTTGAAAAAGAAAATGAACTGGAAGACAAACAATATAATCTTAAATCATTGGAAAAAGAATTTTTTTCTAAGACGGAAAATAGAAAACAAATTCAAGATGAATTAGATGAAATAAAGAAAAAGCTTGATGAGCGTCTTAAAATTCACCAAGAAATAGAAAAAACAACTTTAATGATCTCAACTAAGAATGAGGCGCTTAATTCAAATAAGAAATTAATTTCCCAGATAGAATTTCAAATCTCTGAAATGGCCTATCTAAAGTTTGATGAAAAACAAATTTTATTGACAAAAGACGAGATTAAATTATTAAAAAATAAAAAGGATGAACTTTCTGAGAAAATCCTAAATTTGTCTTCTGAAGTGGCCTCCTTGCGGCTTAAGATAGATGAAAATGGAAAAGTAAAAGTGAAGATATCTCATCTTGAGGTCTGCCCAACTTGCCTTCAGGATGTTTCACCCGTCTATAAAAGCAACGTCTTGAACAAAATGGATTCGGATAATTTCTCTTATGCAAATAAAGTAAAGGATTTGGAGCTTAGCAAGATTCAAATTAATAAGGAGATATCAGAAAACTCAAATAAAATACTTGAGAAAGAAAGATATCTTCAAGATGCTGAATTAATTAAGATAAAAATTCAAAATCTAAACGAGAAAAAAGCGCGTCTTTCTGATCTGAATAAGATAAATATCTCCCTTGATAAGGACGTAAAACTTTTGCAAGATCATATTAATTCATTACGCTCGTCTTCTTTTGAACTTTCAAGATATGAAAATTTGTTCAACACTAAAAAATCCGAATTGGAAAGTGCTGTGCGCGAAGAAAAGATGATTGAGATAAAATGCGCCGAATTGAAAAAGGAAATATATCTTTTTGGAAAGCAGATTGAAGAATTGCTCGCCTCAATAAAAAAGATTGAAAAGATTAAATTGGAAATTGAGCAGTTAGTCCGGCTTGAGGCATGGCTTACTAAGAAATTTATTCTTATAATTTCAACAATTGAGAAAAATGTTATGGCGAAACTGAAATCCGAATTTTCAAAATTATTCCGAGAGTGGTTTGCAATTCTTGTTCCTGAGAATTTTAATGTTCGTCTTGATGACGACTTCACACCTATAATAGAGCAGCACGATTATGAATTGGATTATTCTTATTTATCTGGAGGAGAGCGTACAGCTATTGCTCTCGCTTACCGCCTCTCCCTAAATCAGGTCATAAATTCTTTATTGAGCAAAATAAAAACGCGCGACCTTGTCATCCTGGACGAGCCCACAGATGGATTTTCAGAGACCCAGTTGGACAAGATGCGCGACGTTCTTGATCAGTTGAACGTCGGCCAGCTAATAATTGTAAGCCACGAACAAAAGATGGAAAGCTTTGTAGAAAACGTAATAAAGTTGAAAAAAGAAAACGGGCGCAGTGAGATAAAAGTGTGAATTTGCTCAAATCCGAAAACTTTAAATAATCTCACTTCTAACAATTTATAATAAATCTGGTGGATAACACCAATTATTCTATAAAAATGGATGCAGAATTGAAAAATTCAATATTGAAAACCGGAACTACAATCTTAGGGATAGTTTGCAAAGACGGAGTTGTAATGGCTTCTGATCGTCAGATTACTATGGGCAATCTTGTCGTCGGCAAAAACTATCCGAAAACAGTTAAGATTAATGATTACTTATTGGTCTCATTTACTGGAATGGTTTCAGACGCTCAAAGAGTTCCAAAGGTTCTTGCTGCTGAACTTCGTCTAAAAGAATTGAAATCAAAATCACGACCAAGTGTCAAGCAGGCCTCAAGTTTGCTTGCAAATATGAATTATTCTGGGATAAGACAACCTTCTATGATTCCACAGCAAGTTGGATTTTTGCTCGGTGGTCTTAGTCATGAAGGAAATGCAGAGCTTTACACTTTAGAGCCAGCAGGAAGTGTTGTCAAAGTCGAGGACTACGACGCTAACTTTGGTTCTGGAATGCCTTATGTTCTTGGTTTGTTAGAGCGCCAATACAAAAAAGGAATGAGTGTCAAAGAAGGAATTGAATTGGCTAAAGAGGCCTTAAAAAGTTCAACGCAACGTGACGTTGCCTCGGGCTACGGAATAGACGTTTTCACAATAACTAAAGAGGGAATAAACAAAGTCATAAGTCAGGAAATTCTTCCAGATTACAAGGACGAGAAATAATAATTCATTTTACAGATGGTAGATATTCTAAAAGAAATAAAAGACAAGCTTCCAAACGGAAGAATAAAAGAAATTAATTTTGAAGGCGCAAATATAGTTCTTTATACAGAGGATGCTGCATTTTTCAGAAACGACGAAGGCAAAGTCCGTGAAATTGTTAATCAGATTAAAAAAAGAATAGAACTTCGTGCAGACCAGAAAATCTTGCCGCCGCAGGAAGATGTTGAAAAAGAAATCAGACAAATTGTTCCTGAAGACGCTGAAATAACAAAAATAATTTTTGATTATCATAGAAGTATTGTTATAATTGAAGCTAAAAAACCCGGGCTTGTCATAGGAAAAGGCGGTTCAATTCTTGAAGAAATCCGAACAAAGACATTATGGATGCCGCAAGTTCAGCGTTCTCCAGCAATAAAATCACAAATAACTGAAAACATTCGTGAAGTTCTTTATGCAAATAATAATTACAGAAGAAAATTCCTTAATGCTATAGGAGAAAAAATTTATCGTGATTGGAATCCTGAAAAAATAGAAGAGTGGGTTCGTCTGACTTTTCTCGGAGGAGCTCGCCAGGTAGGAAGAAGTTGCATGTTATTGCAGACGCCTATTTCGAGCATTCTTCTTGATTGTGGAATTGACGTCGCCGGACAGGGTGAAGATAAATTTCCTTATTTTAACGTGCCGGAATTTGATATAGGTAAATTGGACGCAGTAATTTTAAGTCACGCGCATCTTGACCACGTTGGTTTGGTGCCTTATTTGTATAAAATGGGTTACAGTGGTCCTGTTTATATGACTCCACCATCTATGGATCTAGCTGCATTAACCTCTTTGGATTTTATCGGTGTGGCCTACAAGCAAGCAGCGCAACCTTTGTTCAATTCAACAGATGTAAAAGAAATGGTAAAACATACTATAACTTTAAATTTTAATGAAGTTACAGACGTAACGCCCGACATAAGAATTACACTTTATAATTCAGGACATGCATTGGGAAGCGCAATGGTTCATATGAATATTGGAAATGGTCTGCACAATTTCCTTTACACTGCCGACTTCAAATATGCGCGCACCCGTTTACTTGACCCGGCGATATCTTCTTTCCCTCGTGTTGAGTCAGTTCTTACAGAATCAACTTACGGCGGAAAAGATAACGTTCTTCCTCCAAGAATTCAATCTGAGAATAAATTGCTTGATTTTGTAAAGCAAACAATTGAACGCGGCGGAAAAGTTCTAATTCCAGAACTTGGCCTCGGACGTGCGCAAGAAACAATGTTAATTCTTGAAGACGCAATAAAAAGCGGGACCCTTCCTAAAATACCTGTTTATATTGATGGAATGATTTGGGATATTAATGCAATTCACACTGCCTACCCTGATTTTTTAAGTTCAGTTGTAAGAAACAAGGTCTTTCAAGATCAAAATCCTTTTACTTCCGATACCTTTTCACGAGTTGGTTCTTCTCAAGAAAGAAAACAAGTTATTGAAGGAGGGCCGTGCTTGGTTCTTGCAACTTCAGGAATGCTCGTCGGCGGCGCGTCAGTTGAATATTTGCGCGAGTTTGCCTCAAATCCAAAAAACACTTTGCTTTTTGTTTGTTATCAAGGTTCCGGTTCTTTGGGAAGGCAAATTCAAGAGGGCTTGAAAGAAACAACAATGATGGTAAACGGCAAGGAAGAAAAAGTTCAGTTTAATCTTCAAGTTGAGACAATTGACGGCTTGTCTGCTCACGCCGGAAGAACTGAAATAATGTCTTTCTTTAACAACATGCGTCCTAAACCAAAAAGAATTATGATTAATCATGGAGAAATCTCGCGTTCGCTAGATTTAGCGTCGGCATTATACAAACTTAACAGGGTTGAAACAAACGTTCCTCGTCCTTTGGAAACTTTACGTTTAAGATAATAATTTCAACTCTTGTGGTATCTGTCGGAGGCAATTAAAAGATGCCACCCTTCAGTGTTTCGAGGAAGGAGCACGAGGAAAATCAAGGGGTTTCCTCGTGTTGAAACAAACGTCCCGCGCCCCTTGGAAACTCTGCGTCTTCGTTAGTATTATAAACTATTTTTTCTTGTTTAGAAAATGAGCAAAAAAGATGTGGAGGAAAAAAGAAAGGAGAAACGAGATTTAAGAAGAATTTTCTTGACAATAACTGTTGCGTTCGCAATTATCGCTTTTTGGCGCGGCGTATGGGGATTATTAGATATTTACCTTCTACCAAGTAATCATCAATTAAGTTTTTGGATTTCAATAGGTTTGGGGGTGGTTATACTTTACTCTACTGAAAATTTAGTTAAGAGGTTGATATAAATTAGAATTTTAAATCACATGACAAAACACAAAAATGCCAAAATAACAGCAATAATATTGGGAATGTTTTTTATAGCTCAATTTATAGGGCTTTTTGTTATAAATCATTACTCGACGGCGGAACTTCCTTACGGAATGCAAAATCCAGAAGTTCAAGACAATTCGGACTACGTCAATTCAATTTTGCCGTCAATTGTTTTTGCTTTTGCGCTTGCAATTGTTTTGGTTTTTCTACTGACTCGTTATAATATTGCGTTTGTAATGAAATTATGGTTTTTCATTGTCGTAACTTTGGCAATTGGAATTTTCATTAATATTTTTATCCCTAATTTTAATTTAGGTTTTATTTCAAGTTCAACTCTTGCACTGGTTTTTGCCTTGCCTTTTGCGCTTGAAAAAGTCGTGAAAAGAAATTTAATAGTTCATAATTTGACTGAACTTGTAATTTATCCCTCTATTGCTGCTGTCTTTGTTCCTTTGTTAAATCTTTGGTCGATGATTATCCTTCTTATTATTATTTCTATTTATGATATGTGGGCGGTCTGGCATTCAGGAATAATGCAAAAAATGGCAAAGTATCAAGTAAATACTATTGGTATCATGGCAGGATTTTTCATACCTTATGTTTCTGCCAAAGTTCACGCGCAAATAAAGAAACTTTCTCCTGAGCAGTTGAAAAAGAAAAAGATTAAGGCGCAAGTTGCAATTCTTGGAGGAGGCGACGTTGTTTTCCCTATAATTACAGCTGGAGTTTTATTAAGGGCCTTTGGAATTCTTCCTGCTTTGTTTGTTATCGTCGGCGCAGCTATCGGGCTTTCATATTTGTTATTCTTCGCCGAGAAAAAGAAATTCTATCCTGCAATGCCTTTCATAACTGCAGGAATGTTTGCAGGAATGTTAATTAGCTGGTTGATGGGATTGTTGGTTTAACCAGATAAATTTTTAAACTTAGTGATTGTGATCTTATTATGGAAAAACAAGTTCTCGATTTTACTGTTTTGATTGAACAGGATGAAGACGGAATTTATGTAGCAAGTGTTCCCGAACTTCAAGGATGTTACACTCAGGGAAAAACAGTTGCACAGGTTCTTGAAAGAATTAAAGAAGCAATTGAATTATGTTTAGAAGCAGATAAAGATGAGGATATTCCTATGAAATTTATCGGTGTTCAAAGAGTGCAAGTGGAAAAACCAGCTTTCTAAAATGCCAAAGTTAATAACTATTTCCGGGAAAAAGATGTGCAAGATTATAGAAAAATTAGGCTTTGAGAAAATTCAGGGGAAGGGAAGCCATGTAAGATTTAAACATCCTGACGGAAGAAGAACTGTTGTCCCAGTTCATGGAAATGAAGATTTGGGAAAGGGATTAACAAATGAAATTTTGAAACAAATGAAAATTTCAAGAGATGAATACAATAGATTGAGACAGGAAGTTTAAATTCCTGCTCCGTCGGAATAAATTTCTTCTATTTTCCCATTTTTTAAAGATAAAATTTGTTTTATATTATGTAATTCTAAACTTTTCTGATATAATTCAAGTTCTACTTTTTTATCTTCTAATCTTCCCGCTTTTGTTGCCCTTTGGCACATAACTTCTGCAGTATCTTTTGTTATTTCTTCAACAGATATAATCACTCCTGGCTTTACTGGTTTAGGAAGATTTATCATTCTTCTTACTAATAATCCATCAACCGCATTAGAACCTTGATAAGGTTGAAGAACAAAGTCGCCACTTTTTATTTGTCCTCTATAAACCCCCATAAAATTTTCATGGGAACCAGACATTATGACATATTTATCAATAAATTCACTATAAGGAATTTCTCTTTGTCCTCCATGAAATCCTGGTGCTTGTTTTTCTCCATTTTCCATAACTCTCATTCAAATCCTACATTTTTAAACTTTCTCGTTCTGTCCCAACTTGCTAAGAGTAACAAACCATAAGATTTATAAATCAAAAGTTCATATGATTTCAGTAGTGAAAAAACCTATTAACCATGTGTTTTTCTCCACTACAAGAGGTGATCGTGAAAAACCTCGGACACGTAATTCTGAGAATAATTAAGGGAATAAAATGACAAGTAATCAAACAGAAGAGTATTATGAAAGAAAACTTAAAGGGTATTTAGCACTATCTGAAGATAAATTAATACAAAAAAGGGGAGAAGTCCTTAATTTAATTGGAGAATCAAATGAATTTTATCCGTACAATGCCTTTAATGAACTTCAACTTGCAGTCATTGCTAGAATAGATTCTTCTGCTAATCAAAGCCCTGCTTTTGCAGGATTAGTTAACTTAATATTAGGAGAACAGCAATAAAATGACAGAAGTAATTGAAAAAAAGCAAAGAACAGCATATTTTAATTCAGAACATTGGAATTATATAAAAAACCTAGTAGAAATCGGAGCAGAGCTTGAAGAAAGAATTTTAGGAGCAACTCCAGATGACTGGGTAGCTAATACTTCTGAATTAGAAGATATGACTGAAAATTTAAGGAGTATTTACCAAATTTTAGGAGAAAAAAATCCTTTATATTTAAAACAAAAATGGGAACATGCTGAAGCAAAATTAAAACAAGCTGGTGTTTATCCTTATAATCAACTATCCCTACATCGATATGATGGAATTACATCATCTACACTTGCTGCAATTAATTTCTTTGCATCTTTACCCCCTAAAATTGATAAATATCAAGGAGAACAGCAATAAAATGATGCAAAAAACTGAATTAATTGGAAAAATCAAGGATTACTTTGATTTGAATGTTTATGAAACAAAGGTATGGTTGGCTTTGCTTTCAAAAGGAATTGCATCTGCTGGAGAAGTTGCTGATCTTTCAGGAGTTCCTCGTTCAAGAACTTATGACGTTCTTGAAAGTTTGGAAAAGCGCGGATTTGCAATAGTAAAAATCGGTAAGCCGGTTAAATATCTTGGTGTTAAGCCAAAAACAATTCTTGAGAAAATGAAGAACAATGTCAAGAAAGACGCTGATGACAGAATTTTAAGTTTGTCAACGATAAAAGACACTGACGAATTTGCAAAATTAGAACAGCTTTATCATGGCGGTCTTGACCCTGTAAAAAGAGAGGACATTTCGGCTTCATTAAAAGGAAAATCAAACATTTCAAATCAATTAAGGGAAATAATCCAGGACGCACATAAAGAAGTAATAATTTGCACTTCTGCTGATGAGTTAAAGAACAAGTCAAAATTATTTACTCAAACATTTAATCTTTTGAAAAACAACAACATAAAGCTTCGTGTTGCTCTTTCAGGAAATGAAAACGAAGTAAAAGAATTAAGCAAGAAATTCGAAGTGAAGTTTTTCAACATTTCTATAGAAGCAAAATTCTTCATAATTGATAGAAAAGAAATTTTATTCTATGTAACAAAAGCAGATGCTGAAGAAGACATAGCTATCTGGCTTAATTCGGAATTCTTTTCACAAGCTTTTGCTTCTTTGTTTGATAAGGCAACTGGAGCGAAGTAAAATGGCTCGCAATTTAGGCGATAAAATAAATGATTGTCCTTTGCC
>ERZ1292623.2176-Hain-H51-01um-R1-2176-length-17925-cov-5_pt1 | contig 17925 bp, 19 predicted proteins | sample MGYA00564398_ERZ1292623 | MGnify/ENA primary metagenome ERZ1292623 (study PRJEB36523, sample SAMEA6512633) | groundwater metagenome | collected 2019-01-07 | study: AquaDiva: Metagenomics assemblies of 32 groundwater samples | reverse complement strand
GAACGACCGTGCATGAAAACCATTAAAAGCCGGCCAAGATAAAAGAAGGTATGGCCCTGCATCCCAGCCCGCGACGAAATGCCCCAACGATTCGAGGGGCACTCAACCACCGACCACGAAGACAATCATTATTCACCCTCGGACGGACACCGCCCCGCGCACCGGCACGGCCGGTCGAACTGACCCCCGAGATCCATCAAATGCACAACTGCACCATTACCTTCCTGCGCGACCACCAAGGACGAGTCCGATCCGTAATCGTGGACATCCCCCGGCGGAGGCCCGTACGAGTGACTCCTCAAGAATACGAAAAATGGAGTGAAATCGCCCGCGAGGCGAGGAAGAGGGGCCGAGGCCGGCGGCTAAACATCGCCAACATGGCCGCGGGAATCGTGGCGGCCAACCCGGGGGTTTTCTCCAAACTCGTCGGCCACGGGAAAACAATCGGCGGAGATGCCCTCCAGGCCCTCATCGACATCACCATGAACGCGTGAACTACTCCACTACATAGACGTCGACGGGATTCCTCGACGAATACAATCCCTCATATCCCTCGAATGCACAATCGTTCAATGTCACGCGAGGATTGACCACGCCCTCCGGAAGCAACAATGCGCCTCCAGTCCCTTTCACAGTCGAACCCTGGCAATCAATCAACGATTGATCCGTACGAATGAGAAAATACTCCACGAGATGCACGCGATCGGGACACAACACTATTTTGGAATCCTCCACCCCAACGGGAAGGCCGGAATCAAACGAAAGACAGGGACGAGAATCATCCGTCGGAAAAACGAGTGTGTTCCACCCATCCAAAAAGAAAAAGAGCCCGATTGAGACGGCGATAAAGAGAATGATGAACCATTTGGGATGGGAATGGGAACCCCGGACCGGCATGCGGGAAACACGAATCCTAGAGAAACTCCACATCGTCGGAGGACTTGCCCTTCAACGCCTTCAATCGAGCCGCCAGCTCATTAACCGTAGTGGGATTGAGGGAAGAACCTCCCGACACGGGCGAAGGAGGGGAACCGGGTACGGGACGGGAGGAGCGCTTCTTGATCTCATTAATCCGATCCATCGGACCCTCGGACATGGGACCGGAATACCTACATTTCCGACAGGTGGGGGCCTCCGCCCCGGGAACGAACTCGAGGGAACCGCAGTGGGGGCAATACGTGAACTGCATCGTGATACCCCCCCGACATCCCGCACCCTTACTGCTCCCCTTGCGGGAACAATTGGGACTTTGATTCTCCCTGAATCGTAGACTCCTCTTTCTCGACGATCCGGCGCATGACATCCAACTCCTTATCCTTGTTGTGGAGGCGCTGGAGGCAATAATAATACGCATTGATGATTGAATCGAAATCCAATCGTCGCTTGAAACCCAATCGTGCAATCTCCTCGAAATACAATCGAGTCAATCGCACGGCAACCTCTTCATTGGAAAGGGAATGATCCCCCTCCCCATCCATCTTCAACACAGGCTTAGACATAGATCGGACCTCCTTCGCAGGCACGGGAGTAGACTCCATGGACTGCACTTCCGTCTTCAACGCATTCAATTCCTTCATGATCCCGCGCAGGGACGAATCTACCGCACGAGGGACCTTCTCGACGCGCACGACTTCCTTGATGCGCGGAGGGGAACGCTTAACTACAATCCTCTCGACCGGAACGTTGCGCACGATTGTCTTCCCAGGAAGACGACGAATAATCGTCCGCGTCTTGGTGATGGTCCGCGTCTTCCGCTTGGCTAACTCTGGATTCTCAATGACCGCTCGCGAGGCCTTCCAGGACTTCGTAGCCTGTTCGAAGGACTTCCCCTGCTCAATCTGCTTCCGAACAAAAAGATTATACATGGACAATTGACGCGTGGGCTTCTTACCACGCGATTTATTCAAATCCTCGCGAAGCTTCCCCAACTCTTCCTGAATGGCCGTATTTTGCCCGGAAAGCTTCCGGGTAGAGCGCGCTAACGAGCTCGTGAGCTTCTTATCGCCCTTCGCCACCTGCGTCTTGGCATCCTGGAGATCCGACTTCACTCCCCGCAACTGCTTTCGAATTACCTTACCGGCCACCCGGCCGGGAGACTCTTTCTTTTTCACTCGCTTGGCCATCCAAACACCCCAATAGACCCCAATAAGGCATTCCGAGACTTATAAACGCGACCCTTAAGGAAACCCATTAAAGGACCGGAATGCAGAAATCCACATGCCCCACTCCTGCCTCACGTGCGGAAACGCGATGTATGAGAACCAGTGCAAGATCGTGTGTCCGAACTGTGGGAATCGGATGGATTGTTCGGATTTATTCTGACGAGGAAACACGATGGCAGAGGCAACTGTGAAAAAAAGACGCGCGGCCACCAAGACGCTTACTCACCGTGCCACTGCACAGGTCGAATTTCTCCATGAACGCGTGGAAAAAACCAACGCACTATCCGGCCGACCGCAACGCTCCTCCAGCACGGACGCACAACGCAAGGAGTTAGGAGGAGTTATTCGCGCCCGGCGAAGCAGAAGCGGGGAAATTGACCGCTATGCGATAACGGGAAGCGGTCGCGTAGAATCCATTTTATGGCTACGGCCCACGACGAGATGGGAGGAACTCACCCCCCAATTGAAGGAGGGATATTCCCGCCACATCCTGCGGAGCGCATACTTATTTCTCAAAGGAAGAAAAATAGAAGCGGCACGCATGGATGAGGAAGTCAGCAGGGTGCTGAAAGAAAACGTGTTGGAAAAAATCAAGGAAATGGAAAGAGAAAATATTAGTCCAAAACGGAAGAATGAATTGTCTCGGCTTAGCGAATATGTGGTGAATGCCATTGAGGGATTGGATCATGGAACGAATCGATACACCAAAATCCGACGCCCACCTCCAAGACAAAAAAAGAAGAAAGTGGAAGAAAGTGAACCACCACAATCGGAAACCACAAGAGAAGAGCCAAGGATGGTAAAGAGACCCATTAGACGCATCCCACCCCATCAGCTTCCAGATGAAAATCGCGCATTCACGATTCAGGAAAGGAACGAAATGGCCCGCGCCGCGCATGAAGCCCAAACGGCCGCGACACAACCCAAAAAAGAAACTCGAACGCCTCAACTCCCACGAAAGGACGATTATAACGCATTTGTGGAAATCCATACCGCCGGAGGAAGAAAAACGCGTCTCGTATATGAGCAACATACTCCGCGAGGAAAGGTTTCCATCACACCCGATTTTGAATTATCTCCAGAGGAAATAGCAGAACGAGTGTGGTATACAAAACAAATGCGAGCCGACCAGTGGAGAAAAAATCACCCGGTGCTCGCGAGACTTATCCGGCCAAATATGGACGAGATTCTTGCTCACCGTCAACATATACTCGAAAAAAAATTCGCCCTGCCCCAATTAATTGGCAGCACAACCCGCAGACGATTTAGAAACATGCAGGATGCATGGAGAAATTGGAGAGCACGAAGAAGAGCCCGATAGCCCCGGCTTCTCTCCTCCTTCCCTTCGGCGTCACTTCAATTCGCTTTCCTGGAAATTCACCGTGATGACTTTAGTCCTTCCACGGCCAGAGGTATCGGTGGAGGAGGTGATGGCGCGCTTCTTCTCCAATTCCACCAGCAATTCCCGGACGCGGCGCTCGCTCAAACCCGTTCCGCCGGCGGCGAGACGGGAATACAACTCCCCGGAGGGAACCTCCTTCCCGCCCAAGGCGAATAATGCCTTGATCACGTGCTTGTGAGACTCCGAAAGAAAGGGAACGGCCTTCAGCATGGCACTCGTCTCCGTATCCTCGAACGCGGCACGCGCATGGTCAGGGGAAATAGCCTTGGCGTTCTCCTTCTCCGCGTTCCGGGCGGCCTTGCGCAATGTCTCGATAGCCACGCGGGCATCCCCATGACGCTTCGACGCGTGCGCGGCAATAAGACCCACTACATCGGGAGGGAGCGTGCCCGGGTACAAGGCCAATCCCGCACGCTCGGAGAGGATATCCTTCAACTGCGCGGGAGAATACGGCGCGAACTCGATCGCCTGGTGAGAGAATGAACTCCTCACCCTCGCGTCCAACCGCGAAGGAATCGTGGGATCGTTGGAGATGAGGACCAGGGGTATCTGCATCCTCCCTTGTTCCGGGATGCGGAGGAGATCATACAGCAATTCGTTCCCATCATGATCGAGCAACTGGTCGAACTCGTCGAATACCAGCACCGGGACGAACTTGACGAACTTCAACCCTTCCAAAACTTTGGCATACAACTCATTCGTGCTCATCCCCCGCGCGGGAACGGGACGCTCCACGACCCGTGTGAGCTCGGCCAATACGGCCTGACGCGTATTAAAACCAAAACAATTGAAGAACACCGGCTTGACACGGCCGGAAAACTCGTTCAGCTGTCCCATGACATACTTGGAAGTGACCGTTTTCCCCGTGCCGGGAGGACCGTAAATGAAGAGATGAGTCGCCTTCCCCCCTTCCGCGAGGGGACGTAAGGAGTAGGCGAGGGAGGTGATCTGCTGTTCCCGATGCGGAAGGACATCCGGGAGAAACTCGGAAGAGAGGGCCCGCTCATCCTTGAAAATGGCATTCTCGCGCGCCATCCGAGCAAACACGTTCTCCCGCGACATACCCCCAAAAGGGCGCCATTGGTTAAAAGGAAGCCGTTTTTCACGGCGGAATGGGGAGAGTCTCCGGGAGTATATATAGGGCCCGATCCATGAAAGGTATCTCCCAAGGAGGGATGTACCATGAGCCTTTCGAATTGGATGGAAAACAGAAAATTAGTCCTTTTGAATGAGAAAAGGGAACACCTCTTTTCCCACCTCCCTCACGCACCCGACTTCCACTTGGCAAGGGCGGCCCTCTATGACGTGCTCAGCCGAATTGAGAGCCGAAAGAGGGAACAACCAATGCATTCCACCGAAATGGGGATGGGAATCCCCATGCTCGCCTAATCCTTCCCTTCGAAGGGGGGCGTCCGGCTCACGCCCCCTCTTCACCCCCTATCCATCTTTTAGCCCATCCCCATTTTCCCATTCTCTCCCCAAAATTTTCCCTAGATTTAACTCGTTTTCGCCCCCAAGCCCCAACCATGCGCGGATTCGTCTCCATCCTTTTCCTAATCGCCCTATCCTCGCTCACCCTCGCGCTCCATCAATCCCCCACTCCACTCCATGCACCCCACCCCGCGTTCGACACCTTATTCCTGCGCCGAACCGAAATGGAGAATGGAGTGGACACCCTCATTCGCGACGAATTGTTCGAGGGATTGGTATTGAAACTCCCCCCTGAAACGATCCGCACCCGCATCAACACGCGGCTCCACGCCTATCTAGCGGATTTCCCCGCACGCCATGGGGAGCCCATTCAGTATGAAGAGGGGATTGGGACCCTGGTCTACACGCAGTATTCCTCCCTCCTCCTGAATCCCATCCTCCCCACCAATCCATTCGTTCTCGACGCCCACTCCCACGTGCTCGTGCTCCCGGTGACGGAAAAAATAGAGTATGGGGAATACTCCTACACGGGAGGGACGAATGGAACGGGAATCCTCGTGGATGTCCTGCAGGAAGGAAACTACCGCACCCTCTTCGCCCTCCCTTCCGGCTATCGGGTCTGCGCGACGAATCTCCTGAAAGAATGGCCATGCCCCCCGTACGGAGGAAACTAATCCATGCTCTCCCTCGAATTCATCCTCGTATTCTCCCTCCTCCTGGGATGCGCTGCCCTCCTGATGCAGCCGATTGAGGAACAAGAAAAGGAATGGGAAAAAAGACACGCGGAATGGGAAAAAGAATACAAAACCATGAAATGCGACGCCCAAAAAAAACTATCCGAAACCCGATTCGTCCTATGGAAAAACGAATGCGGTGGAAATGAAACCATCGAAGGATGGGAGGCCCATCATTATGCGTAGGGGACACGTGTTCACGCTCGAGGCCATGGGCATTTTCGCCGCGTGGATGATCCTCCTCCTGCTCACGTGGCAGGAATCCGCACACGCGATGAAAACACACGCACAGGAAGAGGATGCCGAGGAACGCGAACGCATCGCAATAGAATTATTAGACGACCTGATCCAGCATCACGACCTCGAGCCCTGGAAAGGATGCGCGGCATTCTCCACCGAAAAAAGGAGAGAACTCCCATACATCGTCGAATCCCCCTGCCTCGAATCACTCAACAAATACCCACTCCCGCCCGGGGTCACCCAACTCACCCTCCGCACGCCGGGAGGAGTAAGCGAATGGACGGGAGAGGGGGGAGAATGGAGCGCGTGCACCATTATCCGGCGACCCATCCTGCTCGATGGAATCATTCCCGCCGTAGTGGAGGCGAGCGCGTGTGACTAGGGGATTCGTCTGGACGATGGAACTGATCATAGGACTATTACTCCTGGCCGGAAACGGATACATGGAAAACGGGAATGGAATGGACCACCCCGATCGGGGGATGGAAACCCTTTGCATCGACCTGGCCGCCCTTCACACGTATGGATGGGATCCCAGCGCATGGATACCCCTGTATTATGCGGAATGGGACATCGAATGGCAGGAGCAACCCTTCGATTCCGCGGAAAAAGGGATGGTGTGCCACTCCCAAAAAGTAGAAAACGGGGCGATCCACTCCTTATTCATCCGGATTCAATGAGGATGAAATTGGATTCCCGGCGCAACACGAGAAAATGAGAATCCGGAGACCATTCCCCTTCGAGGGGAAGGAGGGAGGATTGCTCAATGAGGAGGGGAGAGGATAGAGAGGGAGGCGACCACGTGAGGGTGAGCGTATGCCCATCCCCCCGGATATCCAATTCCTCCAGGGAGGGAGAGGGAATGGAGAGCATAGAACCCTCCGCGTAATGAGAGAGGCGAACCAGGGAGTGGCCCACCGCATCCGAAAAAGAGAGGAAACGCCCCTTATCCCATTGAAGGTGGTGGGCATCCAACACATGGAGGAAGGAGGGAAGAAACAATCCCAACACGGCCAGGAGACCCGCCCAAAGAAGAATGGATTCGAGGGAGGCCTGGCCCCTCATTCCACGGCTTGACGGACGGGGGCTAATCGATCTGTTCGATCTCATCGAAAATATCCTTCGTCTTCTTCTCGAGCTTATCGATACCCGTCTTGCTGGACGATTGCAATTGGGTCACGAGGAGAAGGACCACGGCCACGACCGCGGCCATCACAATAATCAATTCAATGGAAATCTGGGCCCGATCCTCATTGCGCAGGGAAAACATACACCCACCCCATCACCCAAAAAGGACTTAAAACTAGGGAAAATTTTTCAGCGAAAAATGGTCTTTTAACCCCGACCGTGCTCCATCCAGGGATGGAAAACAAGGAACTCACCGATCTCCTCATCTCCTGGATCACCCTCTCCGCGGCCTTCGCATTCGTCTTCGCCGAGGGGGGGCTGGAAGCAGCCGGTTTCGCCGATGCATTGGCCATCGCGTCCGTGGCCGTTGGAACGGGATTCCTCCTCCACGAGCTCGCCCATAAGTATGTCGCCATCCACTTTGGGGCCAAAGCCGAATTCAGGGCATGGAATACGGGATTGTTATTCGCCCTATTCGTCGCGGCATTCTTCCGATTCATCTTCGCCGCGCCGGGAGCTGTATACATCTACGGGAAAAAGGTTAGTGTGGAAGAGAATGGAATCATCTCGGCGGCCGGACCCCTCATGAACATCCTCATCGGAATTGTTGGGATTCTGATTGCGGGATGGTATGGAGGAAGTGACATCGGGAGAGTAGCGGCGACCGTAGGAAGCATCAACCTTCTCCTGGCCATGTTCAACCTCCTCCCATTCTTCATCTTGGATGGAGCCAAAGTTTTTGCATGGAGCAAGGTAGTGTGGGGGCTCATGTTCTTTCCCCTCCTATTCTTCCTATTCCTCATCTGATGGAGAAGAAAAACGATGAACACCCGACCCATCAGCCCGGAAGACTATTCCATGGACATGCGCACCATCCTCGCGAAAGAACGCACGCTCATGTCCCAGCAACGACTCCAATTGAATCTCATTGGAATAGGATTGGGATTATTCGCCACCGGAATCACATTGGTCAAACTGATCGAGAGCGATGATACCGTCATCCGAATGGTGGAAATCGCATTCATTTTGGGAGGAGCCATCTTGAGCACGATCGCGACACTCCAATACTACCACTTGGCCCGGGAACTTGGAACATTCGAAATCATGGAGACCGAATACGTGCACGCCTATCGGAGCCAGAAGGCGAATGATTTGTTTGAGAATGGGGCGAGAAAGAAATAATTCCCAACTTTATCCACACCCTTTTATAGGAAGAGATTAGATTGCAACAGATGGCTACTCGCTCCACGCTTCTGCCTATTCCATTCCTCAAATATGGAGTTATTCTGGCTCACTTGATTTCAAATGGCATATTAATTATTTTATTCTTTTTTGTCTTTTTCTTGTATGCTATTTTAAAATCCGAAAATCACAATTACATTGATCCTATTCCTTGGGATTTCTTTGCTTTCGTTGAAATAGTCATGGCCATTTGGGCCATTCAACTCCTTGCTTCAATCTATTCTATCCTTAAATTATTGAAGGATGAAACCGCGCCCCGATTTCGATTTATCTTAATTCCGTTAGGATTGGCATCATTGGCGGTTGGATTATTTTTAGCACGACCTAGCACTGAACACATTGGGTTACTCATCGGGCTGTACTGCCTCTTTTACACGATTACTGCCTTCCAAACATTCCGCATGTTGAGCCCACCTTCCCATTCAAAACCGATTCTAGTCCGCCCTACAATTCAAAAAAAGAAAAGAAGTCAAGAAAATAAGAAAGAAAAGGAAAGATTCAGCGGACGTAATTAGGCTTGAACCCTTCCGGGGACTTGGACTGCTTGTATTCCGCATAGGCTTCCGCGGCCTCGGCTGGAATACTTGAAGTCACTTTAGCAAGAACGGAATCAAAGTGCTTCTTGGTGATGGGCGTGGGCTTCATGTCTGACTCCTGGAGCGCCAGCAAGGCGGCTTCCCGCACGAGATTGTTGAGGTCCGCCCCTGAGAAACCCGGCGTGCGCTTGGCCAAATCCGCGAGAGAAATACCCTTGACCAATGGGACCCCGCGCGTATGGACCTTGAGGATGGCCTCCCTCGCCTTCTCATCGGGAACCTTAACCTCGATGATTTTGTCAATCCTCCCCGGACGCATCAAGCCCGGATCAATCAAATCCGGACGATTCGTGGCCGCGATGAAAACGACATCCTTGAGGCTCTCGGCCCCGTCCAACTCTGTAAGCAATTGATTGACGACCCGTTCCCCCACTCCGGAATCACCGGAACCGGATCCCCGCATGGAGGCAATGGCATCGATCTCATCGAAGAAAACGACCACGGGAGCGACCTGGCGGGCCTTCTTGAAGACTTGGCGAATACCCTTCTCAGATTCCCCGACCCACTTGGAAATGAGCTCGGGGCCCTTGATGGAAATAAAATTAGCTTGGGATTCCGTCGCAATGGCCTTGGCCAAGAGGGTCTTCCCCGTACCCGGAGGACCGTACAGCATGACCCCGCGCGGGGGACGAATGCCCATCTCGGTGAAGGCGGTAGGATATTTCAGGGGCCACTCCACGGCCTGCTTCAATTCCGCCTTGACATCATCCAGGGAACCGATATCGTCCCACTTGACGTTGGGAATCTCCACCATGACCTCGCGCAGGGCGGATGGCTGGATCTCTTTCAAGGCATCCTCAAAATCGCGCTTCTGAACTTCCATGCGCTCCAACACACTCTCGGGAATTTGTTCCTCTTGGAGATTGATCTCGGGAAGGTAGCGGCGAAGGGCCTTCATCGCGGACTCCTTTCCCAGCGCGGTGAGATCCGCGCCGACGAAACCATAGGTGATGCCCGCAAAATGATCCAAATCGACGGACTGCACTCCCTCCTTGCATAAGGGCATCCCCCGCGTGTGAATCTGCAATATCTCCAACCGCCCCGCCTTATCAGGGACCCCAATCTCGATCTCCCGATCGAAACGGCCCGGGCGGCGCAGGGCCTCATCAATGGAGTTAACACGGTTTGTATTATGAAGCAAAATAGGTGTTTCTCCACCAAAGAAAGCTTCCTCTTCGCATCCGCATAAATCGTACACGTATTCATCAAATGGTTGTTTTGTTATCTTTTTAATTCGAGCCAAACCTTGTGCCGGCGTCTTTTTGAATGAAAGGAATGGATTGTTAGTGCTTCCAATCCCTAATCGGTACGCGATTGTTTCCTTTAATGGCTCCCCATTTTTGATTCTCCGTCCCTCTTTGGCAATAAATTGACCAGTATATGATTTGATTCCATGCATTTTACACAGCCAATCTAATTCCATGATTAGTTTTTTGCTCACCGACGTGGCTTCCAACCTATTCGCCTTGTCTTCGTATCCGTCTCCATCTATGTAGGCTTTTAAAAAACTCAGAAAATACTCTTTAGGCAACTCATAGATGAAAGACGGCAGGCTCTTGTTGTGCGCGCCTTTGCCAAAATATTTGCTAAAAAAATCAGCTAGGGGTTTCTTCTGATAAACAATATTACATCGATTATCTTTGTATATGACACTATCCGCCTCAACACCAAATATTGTTTTCATTGAATGTTGAACATCTTCAATGAATTCAGTTTCATGGGTTCCAAAACAAAAATCCAGCTCCCAGCGAGCATAGCCTTCCGCAGTATAGTATCCAAACAGTTTCATTAGTTCGGGAGTTACCGTCACCTCGTTTGGAATGCCTTCTTCATGATAGCGATAAAAATGGGGTTCCCGACTCTGTTTCTTCCACCCGTAAACCGTTGTAACATGCAACCCTGTTTGTAGTGATGCCTGGTGAGGAGAAACAGTATTAGCCATAACCTGCGCGTACGCTTCTTGAATAATTTTATCATAAACCGGAAGTCGAATAGGACTTTGTAAGGGGGTAAACGTGTGCGCCCGCACTTCCATTTTGGAATTCGTTCGATTGACTTTGTAGGGCAAATCGACTAATACGTCATCCAAACACAGTTCATCCACTCTTTTTGCCTGAATTCCGTTTCGTGATCGAATGAATACAGAATGATTTCCGGTTGTCCTGACTTTTCCACCATTAAACTCTATTTCATAAATTTCATTCGCCTTATGTCTAAATACTCCTTTAACCGGTTGAAATTTACTTCCACCGAAGTACGTTTTGGACATGTCATACTTGGTAGCTAGCTTTTGCATCCCCAGAACTTCAAGCCCAATGACATCCTTTTGAACACCTTCTTCCCCATCCGCATAATAAGAGTCAATCAACTCTCCAATGGGAATCAATTGAATCACACCTTTGTTGCGTACTAACACGGGAGTATCCCCCGTAACGCTAGCCGCAATGACAATCACATTTCCACGAGCCTCCATTCCATCCATTAAGGAGAGAAGCTGGGCCACGACGCGACGCTCCACTTCCCCCACCACTTCTTCACGTTTGGGGGCGATGGCATCAATTTCGTCAATAAAAATAATGGAGGGCGCATTCTCCTCGGCCTCTTTGAAAATCTTACGCACGGTCTCCTCGGCCTCCCCAACGAATTTGGAATTGTGCAGCACCATCATGCTGGATCCTCCCAAAAAGTTACTGAAGGGCTCCACGGTCAAATCATACAGATCTTTTTCACCCTCATCCACGACCGATTCGATCCGGGTCCATCGAACGCCGGCATGTATTATCCGTTGGAGTGCGGAATCATGGCCCATCAATTGGTCGATCTCCTGAAGCTTACGATAGGTCAGGGGGTCCCGTCCCGAAATATACCGTTCGGTCGGTCCCTCGGGAAGGGTCTTCCCATAGGTCAATCCTTTGGCTTTCTTAATCGATTGCAGAAGCGGAGAAACGGGAGGAACATTCGAATCATCTCCTCTTTTCTTCCGTTGAACCAACCACTTTCTCAGACGCGAAAACTTAGACACGTTGGAATCGATATGCTCAACAAAGAGTTCACGCGATCGGCTTCCCAATAGCTCCAGGGACTGCATCAGTCCCTTTGGGGTATTCCACGGACCTACTTTCGCGATAAGTCCAATCTTCCGGACCAGGACATTGATGTCATCCAACGCCGTCTTGGATTTGGCATATAACCGGACGGTGGGGTATTCATTCCCTGAAAGTCCAACGGTGCCGTCCCCCTCGAAGTACCCCCGAATGAATCCAGCAGTCTCTTTCTTGGTCAAGCCAAACATCCAAGGGGGAAGCCGATACTCTTTCTTCGGACCGACCGGGTATCCCAATACATGGACAAAGAGCGATCGAAGGGTCCGGGAGTAAACCGCGGCCCGATCCTTCTTTATCGACGCATTAAGACCAAAAAGATCCTTCACCATTCCCGCGAACTCCTTTTTGAGCGATAAATCCTGATTGGAGAAATCAAGGCCATCTTTTGTCAAACAGCCTTCCGAATACATCAGCCCCATCAGACGCATGAAATCAGGAGAGGTGGAGAAAGGAAAGGATACGAAACCCGCATTATGTACGGGCAACCCATTCACTATTTTTATACGATAGCCTTCTCGGGTCCGACTGACCGTGGTACTGGAATCCCGGAGTATCCCACTCAAATCAAACGTGAAAGGGATCCCATCTGGAAGCTCACTAGCACACGCCACGTATTCTCCCTCCTTCAAATTTCCGGCCGTTTTCCATGCCAAGTTTCCAAACGCATCCAGCATGGCGAAGGGCTGGTTACCCGAAACAACAATCGCATCCCCCAGGTCATTCTTCACCCTGAATGTGGGGGCCCTCAACCGGGTTAGGTGAGTGACTTTCCCTTTTGCTATTTGCAGATGGTCATCCAGCCCATAGACCGAAAGGGGTTCCTTTAATTCAACCACCTGATACTTGCCATCATTTATCACTCTTCCTGTCCTTTTGGCTTCTTCAAATAGCAGTTTTGCTTTCTTCGATCCCCTTGGATTGGTCAAAATGGGGGTATCTTCCCCTACACACATGATGGATGGAGCCGAGACCGATTTGAAATAGGCCTGCGTCTCATTCGCCACGGCCTTGGCGAGAAGCGTCTTCCCCGTGCCCGGAGGACCGTGCAGCAACACTCCTTTGGGGGGCTCGATTCCCAGCTTGCGGAACAATTCGGGGTGGCGCATGGGGAGCTCAATCATCTCCCTCACTTTTTGGACCTGATTCCCTAATCCCCCCACATCCTCATACGCGATGCGGGGAACCCCTTCTAATTCCCCCTTGATGGGCTCATCCTTCAATACGAATTGGGTGAAATCCGTGACCTTCACGATTCCACGAGGATTGGTTTCCACCACCCGATAAATGAAACCGGAACCGAATACCGTAATCCAGACATTATCCCCCCGCGTCAAGGGACGACCGATGAATGTCTTCTTGAGAATGCGCTCATACCCGGATGCGATGATATGCACATCCTGCGTGGGGGCCAATACCACTTTCTGGGCCTCCTTGAATTGGGATGGGCGCACGATGACTTTTTCGCCCAAATTCACCCCCGCATTGTGGCGGATCAGATTGTCCATGCGAATGAGGTCCTTCCCCTCATCCTCGGTGCGCGCCGGCCAGACAATGGCAGCGGTCTTCTTGGTGCCCTCAATCTCCACAATATCCCCGGAAGTGATGCCCAATAACTGCTTGGACTTTCGATCCAGCGTCACAATATTCCGACCCACGTGCGTGGGGGAAGGTTCCTGCACCTTGAGGGGAACCTGCTTGCTCCCATTGGGAGAGGAGGCCGTAAGGTTAGGGGCCGGGAAGTTGGACATATAGATTATTCGCCCAAAGCCCTTTTTAATCCCTCCAAAAACCAACGGCTACATACGCAGGAGTAAGGAATCATGCCGGCTTGAGGGAGAACTCGCCTGTGGGGAGGGCGGAAATCAATTCATCCAGAGAAAGGGAAATGGGAGAATCTCTCTTCACAAAACCCCGCTGATAGGATTTCGCCACATCGGACTTAGAATGCGTCCCGGGAACGATTTCCATGATGAACTGGGCATGCGCCTTGACACAGCGCAGGGGACCGCAAAGCACCCGATACCCATTCTTTACTTCCTGCACCCCCCACCCCAACCGCAGATCGGGATCGAACCACTCGCGCTCCCCATAAATCATGAAGGCTCCCTTCCCAAGGCTTTCTCCCGCCGGGGCTTTCTTGCTCACCTGGGAGGGGGAGACGGAATACACCTTCACGGAAAAAAGACCCTTCTTCCAGACGGAGGAAAAAACCCCCGCGAAGGAAGCAGCATCCTCAAAATCCGACGGAAGAGGCTTCTTCCCATCCGTTTTCAATACACAGTGGGGGGCCCCAAAAACATCGGCGTGGAAATACCAATCCTTCTCATCCATGTGATGCTTGATGACCGCCTCATTGGAATGCGCATCCTTGCCCCCCACCACCAATAGGCCGTTCCGTGTATAGCACCAGCGGAATTTCTCGAACCATTCTTTTGCCTTTCTCTTTTCAGGCGCCTTGGGCTTTGCTTTTTGGGAAGCGGTTTCCAATTCTTTCAATTTCTTCTCCACCAAAATAATGCCGGCATCCGCACCCTTGGCTTTTTCCTTCAAGCGCTTGGCCTCCTCAAATAGGCGTTGAGCATTCTGCTGGGGAGATTGGGAGATATCCAAGAGAATCTTCATACTTTCTTCTTGGACGCCCGTGTTTTAGAAGGTTTGGCTTGAGGAAACGCGGAAGCAGGAACGGGCGGAGAAGAACCCGCAGGAGGAGGCGCCACGGCCTTGGCCGCATTCTGCTTCTTCCACTCATCCTTGGAAGGGCAGTCAAAATTGAGACAGATATTCATCTTGAAGCGCGTCCCCGAGAGCTTAACCATTGGGGAGTGGCACGTGGGACAGGATTGTTCCAACCGGGAAAGGGAACCTTTCTGGGGAAGAGAATACGTCTGCGTGCACTGGGGATAATTCCCGCACCCCAGGAAGCGCTTTCCGGTGGCCCCTGCCTTGCGAATGACCATGTTTCCCTTGCATTTGGGACAAAGGACCAACACGTCTTGCGACACCAAGGCTTTCCGCAGTTCCCCGGAAATCATCATCTTGTTCGCTAAGAGTTGAGTTAGAACCGTTTTCAGCATCTTCCGGGAATTATCCACCACCACCGGCTTCTGCTGCCTCCCCGCGGCCACCTCATCCATTTCCACTTCTAATTCCGAAGTCATTTTGGGTTCGGTGACTATTTTGCAGTGTTTTTCAAACGCATCAATAACGGCAAAGGCAATCTGGTTGGGCTCGATGTTCTTCAATCCTGAAATATACTTTCGCGCATATAGTTTTTGAAGAATTTCGTGGCGGGTGCTTTTGGTCCCGAGATTTAGCTCCTCAAGTAATTTCAACAATGCGGATTGAGAGTAGCGCGCGGGGGGCTGGGTTTCCTTTTTGAGCAAATCCACTTTGTTGACCGGAACCACATCCCCCTCCTTCATCGAGGGGAGAATAACTTCCTTCAATGTAGAGAAAGGATACGCGGCCTTCCACCCCGGAATCAAAATAGTCTGCCCGTTGGCGACAAAAGGCTCTTGTTTAATCTCCAAATCCACCGAAACATTTTCCGTCTGGGCATCCTCCATGAATGTGGCCAGGAATCGACGCGCCACCAAATCAAACACCTTCCATTCTTTTTCACCGATGGATTGAGGAGGGACTTTGGTCGGGTGAATAGGCGGATGATCCGTGGTGTTTTTCGCCCCCCTGGAAGGATTCAAGGGCTTGGCAAGGATAGAATCGACGAATTTTACGTAGGAAGAATGATTCTTGAGCTCAGTCAGGTGCTCGTGCAACTCCATGGAAGGAGGGTATACGGTGTTGTCCGTGCGGGGATAGGAAATGTACCCGGACATGTAGAGACTTTCCGCCATACTCATGGCTTGTCCCGCCGTCAAACCTAAACCCGTGGCAGAACGGAGAAATTGAGTGGTATCGAAGGGGGTGGGGCGCGCAATCGTGCGCTTTTTAGTCGACACCTTCTTCACGAGCGCGGTCTTTTCCTGCTTGACCTTTTCATGGACAGCAATCGCTTGCTTTTCCTCCCAAAATTTTCCCTCTTTGTGAAAAGCCTCGAATTTATTCTTTTCTTTTTCACATTCCGCGATGATTTCCCAATAGGGTTTCACCACAAAAGCCAGTCGCTCCTTCTCCCGATTCACGATTAACGCGAGCACGGGCGTCTGCACTCTTCCAATAGAAATGAATTCCTTCCCCATCCGATTGGCCATGATGGACACATACCGCGTCAGCACGGCCCCCCAAATCAGATCAATTTCCCTTCTCGAATCAGCGGAATCGGAGAGATGGTAATCGACCTTCACCAATTCATCAAAGCTCTTCACCAATTCTTTCGGGGTCATGGCAGAGAAGTAGGCGCGCTCCACTTTCACATGGGGATTTTTCTCCTGCACGATGCGCAGGGCCTCCACGCCAATACTTTCCCCTTCCCGATCGGCATCCGTGGCCACTACTACCGTGGTGGCTTGCTTCCCCATTTCCCTCAATAGGTTGGCGATCGGAAGATCGGAAGGGTTGTAGAGAATGGGGGCATCCACCAGCACCTGCAAATCCGTGCCTTTCCAATAACTATACTGCTTGGGAAAATCCACCTCGACAATATGCCCGCGCAAGGGGAGCACCACGCAGGGTTGGTCCTTGTGGGAAAAGGAATAGTATTTGGCCATCCCCATCGATTGGGAACGCATCCCCTTTCCCCCCAATACCTCGGCAATCCGCTGTCCGGCGAGATTCTTCTCGGCAATAATGAGGAGCATATCCTCCAAAAAAGAAGCAAACCCGTTAAATAGGAAAGCGAAAAAAAACTAAAGCCGCTTCTGGAAAGGAGTTGGGGGAAGGGAGTGGGACTTCTTGATCTCCGCGAGCACGGGAAGGGAGTGGATTTCTTTGATCCCTTCCACGTTGCCCAATTCATCCAAGTAGCGCTTCACATGAACCATGTCCGGGCTCACGAGCTTGAGCATGAAATGATGCTCGCCCAGGAGCTCATGAAATTCTACAATGTGCTCGAGTTCCCCTAACCGCTTGGCAATCTGCTTATTCATCCCTGCCTCAGTCTTGAGGAGAACATACACAGGCTTGGTGAAGCCCAACACATCCAAATCGAGCTCGGCCGCAATCGAACGGATGACGCCCTGCCGCTTCAACCGGTCAAAACGCTTCTTAATCGCCACATCCGTGAGGGCGGTTTCACGTGCAAGCTGGGAGAAAGATGCGCGACCATCTTCCAATAGACGACGCAGCACGAGCAAATCAATCTTATCCAGGGACGCCATCCCAAAAATACGGACCCATCGTATAAAATGGTTTGGATTCCAAACCACGCAAAAGATGACCCTAAAAGGGGATTGGACCCCGTACTATCCATGGAAAAGGGAAAAAAGATACTCAATAAGGAAAATGAAACCGTTGACTATGCGTCGCTCCAAGAAACACTCGAACAGGCCATCGCCCAACGCATTCCTAACCGCGCATCGTATGGAGTGGCATTCTCCGGGGGATTGGACTCGGGGCTATTGGCCCACCTCCTCTTGAAACACAACCCGGCCATGCCTCTCGTGGTCGTGGGTTTCCCCGAAAGCAAAGATGTGGAACGCGCCACCCTTTTGTCCGAAAAATGGGGAGCCCAATTGGTGACACGGACCCTCAATGAAAAAGAATTCGAGAAACACCACCGGCTGGCTGGAAAGCTTCTCCAGACCGAAGACCCGCTTCAACGCACGCTTGGGGCGGTCAATCTTTCCATTGCCCAATGGGCGAGCGAAAATAGGATCAACACATTATTCCTGGGATCCGGAGCCGATGAATTGTTCTGCGGATACGGCGCATTCGACGCAATGAGAGAAGATCCGAAGGGATGCGAAAAATTACGCAAAGAGAAAGTGG
>ERZ1292623.2175-Hain-H51-01um-R1-2175-length-17925-cov-23_pt1 | contig 17925 bp, 13 predicted proteins | sample MGYA00564398_ERZ1292623 | MGnify/ENA primary metagenome ERZ1292623 (study PRJEB36523, sample SAMEA6512633) | groundwater metagenome | collected 2019-01-07 | study: AquaDiva: Metagenomics assemblies of 32 groundwater samples | reverse complement strand
CTTCTTTTGAGATTTTTTAATTTATCCTTGCAAAAGATTAAGCCTGCAGAGGGATTTAAACCCCCGACCTACGCATTACAAGTGCGTTGCTCTATCACTGAGCTATGCAGGCATCTTGACAAGCATAGCGAACGGGGATTTTTTACCCCTGAGCTATGCAGGCTGAAAACAACCAAGGTTTTTTTCGATTTTCCTTTTTGGCGCGGAAAGAGTTTCTTTCATTGCCTCCGATGGAAACTCATCTTGATATATTTGTTTTAGAATTAAATGGTTTAAAAGAGTTTTTATTCTGTTTTTTCTATCTTGAAAACTCTTATTTCGCAAAGGGACAAAGGATAAATCTTTTTTAAAGTCAAAGACAATTCCTTTTGAATTTTGTTTGATAAAAGATCATTAAATATTTCTTCCGAAGAATGTGCTTGGGAATAGCTTATTAACTCCGCTCGAGCTTTTTCTCTAAGCGCTTTTCTTACAGCCCGTGAGACCTTTCTTCTTGTTATCAAAAATGGTTTTATTGTTACTTTAGCGTCGGATGTGTTAGTTGAAAATGAATCCTCAATATAATTCGTCCCTTTTCTCATCATTCTTCTTAAAAAGTATGGAAGAACTTGCGCTTTTGTTGGCGTTGCTGTTGCCTTTTTGTCGTCTGCAGAGACCTTTAATTGCAAGACCATGCTTTTTCCACGCAGTTGTCTTGTTAAGTCATAATTAATTATTCGCCCGTTTAATTCAGACATTTCATAAGCGAGAAGCTGTGTTACTTTACCTATTAAAGGAATTTCAACTTCAAAAAACTTTTTTTTCTTTTTTGCTTGGGCCATTTAAAAGACACCCGCTGGTTTCTTTTGAACTTCCTCAAAACACTGAGCGGCGATTTCTAATTGCCTCTGGTGAAATCGCAAAGTTCTCTTACCAACTTTATTTAATTGAATTTGATTTTTCATTTTTATTCTTGCTGGATTTTACCAGTTCTTTGATTTCTCCTTGATTTTCTGTAGTGTGATTTTCCACAAACTGAACATGTATACATTAGATTTGCTTTTTTGTTTGTTTTGGATTTTCTTTTGAATTTAGAGACGGCAGGTTTGGAATATCTTCCTTTATTTCCAATTCCTCTATTTAATCCTCTTGCTCTCGCCCTTGATTTTGATCCTCTTGTTAACGTACCCCTTTTTGCACCAGTACTTATAAGTTTTATTTTCTGTTCAGTTTTCTTTTTACAATGAGGACAAAATCTGTTTGTTTTTTTAGGAAGTTTCATAAAATTAAACTGAAGAATTGGTTTATAACCTTTTTGGTATTCTTTGTAAAATTTCTTCGATTAAATTCTCTGCTATTTTTTTTGCACCATCAATCTTAACTTTTTGATTTAGATTATTAATTGTCATAATTTTATATTCTCTCTTAGACAAAAATCTAGTTACTTCTTCTCTAAATTTAATTCTTGCATGAGTATCATTAAAAAAATGCTTTCCCATATTTATTGCTTCATTTATCGCTTTTTCTTCAGGAATTTTTCTCGGAAGAGTTTTATATCCTTTGAAATCTTCCCAAGAAAGATATTCAAAACTTTTGAAGATTTTTTTGTAAGCAATTAATTGTCTGTGTTGGCTATAATTTAAGGGCAAGATGAACATTAAAGGGATTTTTCCCGCAAATGCTTCGTAAACAATAGACATTCCTGGGACTGTAAGTAATGATTTACAGGAAGACAATTCTTTAAGAAAATCTTTATGATAAGATGCTCCAATTTCTATCCTGTGATCTAAATTTCTTGCCCTCTTTTGGACATTTTTCATAACTTTAGATCCCCCCCTTATAAAAACCCTTCTTAACTCTGGAATGTCTTTTTAGAAACTATTAATAATAAGTAGTTCTTGTCAAATGATATGGTTTATATTTTTTATTTATCCAAGTAAACAAAAAAATTTAATTAAATTGATTGAATAATATATAATATTAACAGAATAAATGTGCCAACAAATGAAAAGTAATTTGTGACTTTGCTCATGCTGTCAAATTCTCTTTTACTATTTTTATCTCTAATCCAAAATATGACTAAAAGTAAACCAATAATCATATAGGCTACTAAAATAAAGAGCTGAAATAATAAAGAAGAAAGATATAAGGAAGTTAATCCAAACAAACCAGCAAGAATTAAAAATAGAATTGATGTAATTAAAGCTCTATTTCTTCCAAACATCAAGGCATAAGAAATATCTCCTCGTTCCTTATCGTCTTTTATTTGATGCACTTGCATCATTAAATAAATTGACATTAAGAAAAATCCAGAAGAAAAAGAGCCTAACAAAATATTATATTTCAATAATGATAGATTACTTAATGAAGAAGCAGACAGGAATGTTAAGAACCCTGCTATAAAGTTAAAGAAGAGTGCAACAAATCCATTTGACTTAAATCTAAAGAACCTATGGGAATAAAGAAAAGATAAAATTATTGTTATTATAGTTAAAGCAAGGAAAATCTTATTAATAAACAAAGCAAGAATTAAAGCCAATAACTTGAAAATTATACTGCCATAAAACAAGGATTTATTAACTTTGGGTGGATTTTTCAAACCTGCAACGGGCTTATCATCTTTATCATAATAAGAGTTGAAAAGAGTTACACCAGACCATAACAAAAATATACTTAATAGGGCAAATAAGACATTAATTCCAAAGACAACTTTGGCAATAATAAGCCCGAAAAGAAAACCTAAAAGAGTATAAGTTTGTAAAGACCATCTAATATGAATAAAAACCCTTTTTACCTCTTTTAATAGCATATCCAATACTAATTTGTCTTATTTTTATAGTTATCTCAAAAAAGTCCCGCAAGTTAACACTATTAATCACGTCCCTTAAAGTTAACAATCCCTAAAACAATAATCTTTAAAAAGAAGTCTTAATTCTAAGATAGATGGTAAGATTAGTTGACTTAACTGCTAAGAAAAGAAAAAGAAGAGTTAAATCGTAGGCGAGAGATATTTGAAGGAGTTTTGAGGAAGGATGACTAGTTATTTTATAGGGTTTATAGGTAAAAGTCCGATAAATAGTATAAAATAGAAAGATTTTTAAACTTGAAATAAGTAGTACTGTTATGGTTACCAAATATGATGTTTTTGAATTTGTTTATACCAACAGGCATCCGTTAAAGCCCATTGAAGTTGCTAAGAAATTCAAAAAGAACGAAAGAGAATATGACAACATTCATAGGATGCTTACAGAATTGACACGGGAAGATCTCCTAACAAAAAATAATTATGGTTTTCAGGCCAAAAAGCATGATAAATCAAATTTGCTTTATCAGATAATTTTTCATTGTTTAAGGAGTGGAATCAATTATAATCAACTGCTAAATCCAGGGCTTGTAAAATTTTTGAGCATAGCTCTTCAGAGAAAAGAAATCACTTCAAAAGATGTAAATATTCATCCAATCACACTTAGAAAATACATTGATATACTTCATAAGAATTGTCTGCTTTTAATAATCTCTGAAAAACCTTTGAGGGTCAAGGTTTTTTATAATATCTTATTAAATAATCTTTTAGTTTATTTTGGATATAAACATAAAGTCGTAACTGAAGATACAACGAGTTATCTCGAAGAAATTGAAAAAGAGCTTGTTAAGTTTAAGAAATTGAAGAGAGAGAATGAGACAGGATATCAACAGATAGTTGACGAGTTTGAAGTTTCTTTTATTCATCACAGTCTTTCCCTGGAAGGAAATCCTCTAACTCTAAACGAGACTAAGAAGATATTAAAAGATAAAGTAATCCCTGCAAACCTTAAGAGCAAAGACATTGATGAAATTAAGAATTATCAAAAAGCACTTTTGCAAATGTTAAGAGATAGTCAGGAAAAAGAACCATTAACCTTGCAGACAATTTTAAATTATCATTCTTTGGCAATGCAGCATGAACCAGAGATTGCAGGAAAAATAAGGAATATAGAAGTGCACATATCTGGGAATCCAAATTTTAAGATAACTAAGGCAGAAGACGTTGAAAAAGAGCTTGAAGTTTTAATCACAAAATACAATGATTTTATTAAAAAAGAGAAAGCCGGACTTAAAGAAATTCTTGTATTTGCAGTTTATTTCCATAACGAGTTTCAGCACATTCACCCCTTCAAAGATGGAAACAGTAGAACAACAAGATTGTTAACCTTTCATTTATTACAATCAAAAGATATCCCTATATTTGATATTCCTTATGGGTTATTGGACGAGTATTTGAGTTATACAAAGGGGTCAAGAAAAAGGGAAGATCAAAAACTTTTTTCAAATTTACAGAAAGTTATACTTTTCAATTTAAAGAAAATAAATGAAAGGTTGGGAAGATGAAGCACACCCCACTTCCAGCAAAAGTAAATATTGATGCATTGGACTAATTTTTTAGTGTTGCACAATTCCATATATTATAGAAAACGCAACATTTAAGTCATACACTTCATTACACTATCTAAGTAACACGATTCCCACCTCTTTTTATTAGAATCAGGTGGGAATCTTCATTAAAAGAATTATTTATTATACCTGCTCTGGTAAGATGGTGCAAAAAGAAGAAAGAAAAAAAAAGAAAGAAAAATAAAAATAAAATTTGTTTGATTCCCTAACAAGCAGAATTGCTTCTCACTAAAGTTCCACCTGCATCAACACAAACATAGTCTCTTCCACTTCCAGATAAACCAGCAATATTTATAGTTCCTCCACCATTAACTTTCATTCTAGTTGCTACATTATTCGCACTAGAACGTGTCTGGAAAAGAATAGCATTTGAATCTGTTCCAGCACCAGTACCATAAGCTATTACCTGAACCTGACCGCTTGAAGCATTTACTCCATCATTTGGATGAAGCAACATTCCTGCTCCTCCATCTGTATCTTGGTTAATACCTCTTGCAGAAAAGAACACAGTTGCTGAACTAGCAGGTATTCCTGTTTCTTGTCTCATAAATAAAGTCATAGGATTCTTCTCAATTGTTATAATATCTCCAATAAGAAGATCTCCATAAACAGCCATTGTTGGTTTTATTCCTGTATGTGGCAGATTTGGCACAGCTCTGCCTTCTTCCCATAGATACACTCTTGTTCCTCCAGCAACATCTGCTAAAGAAAGTTGTAAAGGAGAACCTGTTGGACCAATTTTCAATGCTGAGCCAACATAGGCATCATTAACATAGTTAAAATTCCACTTTGTTCCAGCACTGTTTTCAAGAGCCAACCAATTGTTACTGCCATCTGTTTTTATATGCAATGGAGAAGTCGGGCTTGCTATTCCAATACCAACATTTCCTCCAGGCGCTATATAAAGCCTGTTAGTTCCAGCTCCAGTACCTTCATTGATTTCAAATCCAGGACCAACTGCTATATTTGTTCCAAAATTCCAATATTGCACATTATTGTAATCTAAGAATTCAATTCTGGCATGGGGGGAAGAAGCTACATCTGTTCTTTTAAAACGTAGTGTTTTTTGGCTTGACGTTCCTTCTAAATTAATATCTCTACCAGTTATTTTAACAATAGCCCCATCGTCAGAGATCGCTGAATCTCCGATATTTGTTCCATTTGGAGTAAACTTTGCAACGTAATTAGCTGTGCCACTGCCTGTAAGAGCAGCAACAATAGCAATTGAAATAACCAACAACCCTATAACAATGGCCATTAAAAAATTTCTTTTCATCTTTATTACCCCCTTTCAATTATATCTATTATAAAATATACATTCGAAAGTATATAAATCTTCATACACTTTCTTGAGGAAGAGTTCTTAGAAAATTTTAAGATTAAATAAAAAAAGAAAAAGATAAGCATTCCGCTTATATCTACTGACTTTAGTCAGTAGCGTAGCAAATTATTTCTATTTTAATCCTTCCGTAAGAAATCCTTGGCTTTGAAGCCAATGAATGAATTACGGAGCATATTTATTTCTAAAATAATTATGAAGAGTGAGCTAGATGTTAGCTCACTGCAAAATTCAGTTGTAGTGATAACTATTTAGTTCTAAATAAACCTTTTGGAAAGCGACAACGCTTTCTTCGGAGATTTAAAATGGAAAACGAATATGAAAAACATGAGCACAGCGTCGGAAAAATGATGATCCATATTGAATGGTGCACAAAATACAGATATAAAATGTTTAGAAAAGAAGAATACAAGAATTTAATAACTGCTTGCATAAGACGTGCAGCGTCGCTGCACCAAATTGTAATAATAGAAATAAATGTCCAGCCAGAGCATGTTCATTGCATTGTTAGTGTTTCATTTACTTTTTCAGCGTCGAAAGTTTTGCAATTGTTGAAAGGAATTTCTGCAAAACTCTTTTTTGAATATCACGAACGTGCAAGATTAAGATATCCAAAAGGACATTTATGGAGTCGTGGAAAGTTTGCATCCAGCGTCGGATTTGTTCAACTTGATACAATTCAAGATTACGTAAGAAATCAGGACGAACATCATTCGGGAAACTCCACACTTTAGTGTGGAGAGGATGTCATTAGAATCGTTCTTATTTAACGAAACTAATATATCAATATCACTTAAACCATGAACATAAGTACCCTTTATGATTGAACCAGATAGAAAGAATTGTGTATTTTGATTTATTTCTGATTTGATAATCTTTGAGATTTTATTAATTTTATTCTGGGTTTCTAAAATCTCTTTTTTATTTGTTTTTCCAAGTGTTTTCTTTATTCTTATTAGATTTCTTAGCTCGGAAGAATCTTTCTTTTTAGCAAGATTTATTTCCTTATTTATGATCTCTGAAGTTTTTTTATCTGTTTCATTATAGAGTTTTGTAAAAGAAGATATTTTAATGAGAGAGTTATTTGTTTTTATCCTCTTTGTGTTAGGGGTCATATTTAGTAAGGTGTAATCTTTCTTAAAAACTTGTTTATTATGGCCCTGCGCGGAATTGAACCGCGGTCTAATCCACGTCAAGGATTTGTTCTACCGTTATACTACAAGGCCTTACAATTTTATTATATAAACAATATTTAAATATGGCGATTTCATATTTTAATTATGTTCGAAAAGGGGAGAGATTTTGTTAGAAATAACAGGGCGCAGGCGACTATATTTATTATTCTTGGAATAGTTATTGTTGCTGGTGTAATAGCATATTTTGTTTTTTTTGCTGGTGTAAGTAACAATAATATTCCTTCCGATTTACAGCCGGCCTATACTAATTTCCAGAATTGTTTGCAAAATGATTTGAAGACAGGAATTAATGTTCTTGGAAGTCAAGGCGGTTACATTTATATGCCACAATTTTATCCAGGCTCACGCTTCTCGCCTTTTTCATCGCAGCTGGATTTTCTTGGCAATCCTATTCCTTATTGGTATTATGTTTCAGGAAATGGAGTTGAGAAACAACAAGTTCCTTCGATGACAAGTATGGAAAATGATTTGGCAAAATTTATTGAATCGCGTGCTAGAAGTTGTGATTTTTCTGAGTTTTACAGCGATGGTTTGGTTATTAATATGTCTAAGCCGAAAGCGGACGTTAGCATTTCTGATAGCAAAGTTCAAATTGATATGGTGATGGATTTAGTGATTAGAAAAGGGAATGAAAGTGTTCTTGTAAGAAACCATAAAATTTCAATTAATTCAAACATTGGAAGCATGTATTCGGATGCATTAAAGGTCTACAATAATGAGCAGAAATATTTGTTTTTAGAAAATAGGACTTTGGATATTCTGCGACTATATGCTCCTGTCGATGGTGTTGAAATTCAGTGTGCACCTAAAACATGGATTGCAGAGGACGTCTTTGGAAATTTAGGTGACGGACTTGATGCAAATGTTGCAGCAATTAAAGTTAAAGGAGGAGATTATAGTTTGAATAAGAAGAATGGGCAGTATTTTGTAGAGGACTTAGGAACGGATACAAATGTTAAATTTTTGACGTCCAAAAACTGGCCTCATGTTTACGAAGTTAGTCCTTCTAATGGAAATGTACTCGAAGCAGACCCTGTGGGAAATCAGCAAGGTCTTGGGGCTTTGGGCTTTTGTTATGTTCCGTATCATTTTGTTTATGATATTAAATATCCAGTATTAGTTCAGATTTATGACGATCCTACTGGTGCTATCTTCCAGTTTCCTATTGCAGTTGTAATTCAAGGAAATCATCCTAGAAGATCTTTGGAAGGAGCGGAAGCAGTAGGGACTGACACTTCGTTGTGCGAGTTTGCGAATTCAAATGTTGCTGTAAATGTTTATGACAGCAATTTGAATAAGATTGATGCAAATGTTTCGTTCGAATGTTTTGGAACTCAGTGCGATATAGGACAAACCAAAGGGGGACATTTGGATGGAAAGATGCCTCAATGTGTCAATGGAAAAATTGTTGCACAGACCGATGGTTATGAAGAGGGGGCGTACGTGGTAACACAAGCACAAGCAGGCCAAGTTGATATTGTTTTAAGCAAACTGTATAGTAAGAATTTGGAATTAAAAGTTGATGGAAAGGATTATAGTGGAGATGCAATTATTTCTTTCAATAAAGAAAATGGAAGTGCAGTGACTGCAGTTTATCCTGGACAAAGCAGCATTGAGTTGAGTGAAGGGCAATATAATATTCAAGTAGTTATTTATCAAAACTCGAGCATGTCCATTCCTGAAAGCACGCAGCAGCAGTGTGTTGATGTTCCAGCGTCGGGAGTTGGAGGTTTGTTTGGATTTACACAAGAAAAATGCTTTGATATTAAATATCCATCTCAGAGTTTAACGAATGTTTTATCTGGAGGAGGAAAACAAAATTATTACATTTCACAATCAGAGTTGCAGAGTTCCAGTAAAATTGTTATAAGCACAAGTTCGCTTCCTGTTCCGAACAATGTTGATCGACTCCAACAAAATTATATTTTATATGACAATAATGGATTGGGGGTTGAGTTTCAATGATAGATTTATTTAAAAGTATTTTGTTTATGAAATATCCCACCATCCACTCCCCGACCACCCACCCCAATTATTTTAGTGAAAAACATAAATTTGATCTTAATAAAGAAAATAAAATTGCAAAATCCCAAATTATGAATAAAAGATTTATCTTTGTAATAGTTTTCTTATTAGGAATTTTATTATTTAATTTTGTTTCAGGGTATACAAGCTCGTATGTTCAGTATTCTCAGCCGGATGCTTTTAATTATTTGAATTCTCAAGGGCTTAATGTCGGGCAGTATTCAAATATAAGATGTGATGCTAATGGTGCGGACTTTATTTTGCAGATTGCTCCTCTTGGGTGTACACCTAAAGTTGTAAGAAGCGATTTGCTAGAAGAAGAAAATGTCCCGATTTTTTGTCCGTTGGTTGCAACTAAAATAAATCCATTAATTGATGTTAAGGCAATTGAGCATATGGATATTGGTTTTTCTTCTGGGACGAAACGACCGCAAGAAATTTCAGGAATAGGATTTTATCCTGCACAGGCTGCTTTGTCGTATTCTAGCGGGACTTTGTTAAATTCTCCTGTTTTGAGCAATGTTGGTTACGCAGTTATTGTTTTGAAACAACAACAAAATGAATCCGCAATGCCTGATTTTGTCGAGGGAAACTTAACAGCGACGATTCGTTACGATATTCAAAAAGCGTTTGGCATCGGTCAATCACAGTACGTTCTTCCAGTTTTAAGTGAAAGTGATTGGGGTAATAATTTTGTTGAGTATGGATTTTGGAATGGGAGAGGTTATTTGAGAGCAAATGATGTTACAAATAATGATGCGACAATTTCTGTTTATGCTGATAAGACGCAGAGAACTTACAGCGTGACTTTGCAAAAGGGAGCAAGTTCTGGCCAGATTGCAATTCCAGGGTTTTATTGTAATGCTTACATGAGAGTTCATTTAGATGATATACAAAATCCTGGCACAATTGCAAAAATTGAAATCAATGGAAATGCATTTGATTTGTCAGAAGGGCAAAGTTTTGCAGAAAATAGATGCCAGGTCTATAATGTTTTGAAACAAGGATTGAATAAAAGAGCAAGCATAAGGTGTACTACAGATTCGGGAAGCCAAAGCTTTGATTTAATAACGAGCCCGTCGGTGAAACTTAATGTAGGAAGCAATCCTGTTGTGAAAAATGTTGGTGAGTTGGTTTATTCTGCGAACGGACAGAATGCATATTTAGTTTATACTGGTTCTTATTCAAAGGATGCTAATGGAAAACCAAATCTAGATTCAACGGATGAAAAGAATTTATATGTTTATCTTTATGAGACAACAAATACAAATCTGGACGCTTCAACATTGAGCACAATTACAAATACAATTAATTCTAAATTTAGAGCAGGAGATATTTCTTCTTTTGATCTTTTGGGTGGAAAAGTTGTTCCTTTTGGAGCGGCGCAGGCAGTTGATTCAAAGAGTAAATTGTCGTCGGATATTTTTGGAAGTCCTTTGACAATTGAAGGTTATTCTACTGGAGTTAATAAATTTGATTTCAGCAATAAACAAGGAAGCAAGTTCTTCAATGCGTTAAGCGATTATAATAGAATAATTAGTTCTTTTGGAAGTGTTGACAATGGAGGAGTAAGTTATGGTGAGCGTTCTTTATTTGCTGCAATACAACTTGCATTTGATGTTCATGAATATTCTAAAGCAACTGAACTTTGCGGACGTTTCGTGCAGCTTTATCCAACATCTCCTTTGTTAGTTGAAGTTCAAAATCAGTGCGGAGACACTTTGGCTTTATCGAACGGCGCGGCTAGTTCTAAAACATTTTTAATTAATGGCATTGCAACAAGTATTAGTTTAAATGATGTTGTTGAACCGTCTTTAAATGATTACAGTGCGAACATATTATTCGGCAGCCAGAGTGTGCAACTTGGGAAAGAACAAAAGCATGAAGATTCTTCCACGGGTGAATTTATTCAGTTAGTTAATTTAGATGATAACACCGCGACGGTAAGCGTTAAGGCTGTTTCAACCATAAAAGATGGTAAAGCAGGATTTGCGGCTAATCAGAATCTTGTTCTTCAAAAAAACAAAGCTGTGGCTGTTGGAGATAAAACAATTATTTTAACAGGAGTTAATTTACATAAAGTTGCAAAGGTCTCTTTAATTCCGGAAATAAATAATGTTAATTCTCAGGCGAATTTTAGTTTTAAACTTGGAATTGAAAAACGGGCAATACAACTTGCGCCTGATCAAATTCAGTCAAAGATTAGTAATTTAAATCAAAGCATTGCTAAGTGGGAAGGAATTTCTAAAAATCTTGGAACGGTTGTTTCTGGGTTCAAAGCAGCGTGTTTGACTACGGGCGCATTTTTAACAGTTTCAAATTTCATAAGCAATACTGGAGGAAAAGCAATAGCGCGGCAAAATATAATGACTGGGCCGGGAGGATGGAATTCTAAATGTCAGCAATTGGTAAGCCAAAAGAAATATGCTAGTGTAAGCACGTGTTTGCTTGAGAATAATAATGCGATAAATAATGATGTTGATAAATTAAGCCAAGTTATTACAGAATATAGTAAAAATCCTGTAACTGACAGCAATGCTGGGACGCAACTTCAACAAGTTGCAAGTTCACTTCCAAAAACTATTGTTGATCCTAATAATGCAAAAAATGAGATTGATGTTAATAATTTGAAAGGTGTTTTCACACAAAAAGGATATAATGATGGGCAAGTTCAATTAAGCGAGGCAAGAGATATATCGACGTGGAATTCTGTTTTAAACGATCCAAGTGCAAGTGCTGAATTAAAAGCTATAGCTAATGCAAATTTATATTCAACATTAAAAGGAGTTCAGACGCGAAGCCAAACATATACAGAAATAACTAATAGTGTGAGCGAAGCTGCTGGAAAAGGAATAAGCGGACTTAACTTTAATGTTTTTGTAGATAAGAATGCAAAGACAGGAGTTTATAATGGCGCAACTGCCGGAGCGGGAAATGTTTATGGAATAAGTTCTGGAACTCCTGTAAGCGGAGTAAGTGTAAGTGGAAAAGAGTATGTTGCTGCCTTAACTGCGTTAGGAACAGCTTCGGGAAGCAATCAATATAGGATTGATAAGGTTTATGATTTGAGTACAGGGCAACAAGTTACGGAAACAAGTGTTTTGAATTCTATTACTTCAAGATATCCTGTTTTTGTAAAGTATGACAGTTCTAGTTACAACAATAAATTTATTGATCCACAAGTAAAGTATTTTGAAACATCTCCGTACAAAGGAATGCCTGCGCAAGTTCCATTTGATTTGAGCAATGGTTGGTATACTTATACTAAACAGACCTTGCCTGGCGCTTTGGTCAATATTGCAGGCGTTGGAGGAGCAACAGCGACGTATGATCAATCTGGAGCTCCTGCAAGTTTCTTGCTTTGTAATGTTGGGGCTAACGGGAGAGCGCAAGCTGATTCTGGGTTTGGCGACGATACTTGCACAGAATTTAATCCTGGAACTGGGGCAATTTACGGAACTTTCCCTGGACTTAATGACGGGCAAACACAAAGTTTGGTAAGGCAAGCGATTAATGCAATTACTCAAGCGAGCAGACAATACAAGTCAGGAGTGACTCAAGTAGTTATTAACGGACAGACAATTAAAGTTGGAAATCCTGCGACAAATGTTCCGGATATTGAGTGCACCGATTTCATGAGCCCTGCAGATTGCAATTTATTATTTAATGTTTGTGACCCTGTAATTTGTCCGTCGTCTCGATGCAATCTTGGAGGAAGTTATCATGTTGATAATGTTATTCAGTCAGGAATTGTAGGAAGTGTCGCTCTTTGCTTGCCTAACTTCCCGGAAGTTAAAGTTCCAATTTGTTTGACTGGAGTTAAAGCAGGAGTTGATGATTTAATTTCTGTAATGAAGGACTATCAATTGTGTTTGCAAGATAATTTGGATACTGGAAGAACTGTTGGAATTTGTGATGAGATTAATAGCATTTATATGTGTGAATTTTTGTGGAGACAATCTATTCCAGTTGCAAATCTTTTAGTTCCGAAACTTTTGGAAGTTGTGTCGGGAAAGACGTCGCATGGCGGGGGAGAGTATTTAGGAATTCAAAGTGCTTGGACAAATGCGCAGAATTCAATTGACTATATGGTTAATTATTATGGGGCGCAATCGTATAAGGCGTTCCAAGCTAGGTCGACTAATGAAGTTGGAAGCACGGTTTGTAAAGCGTTCGCGTCGGCAAATTATCCTAATAGCGGAAAATTCTTAGATAATTTGTTGGCTCCAGATTCACCGAATCAGTATCAAGGATGGTTCAGCGAGATCCCTTATACAACAGCGACGGTGCCTTCAACTTCACAATATAAGGTCTTTTATCATATTTATTCCGGAAATGATCAGGGCGCTTATTTCCAGGTCTATTTGAAAGCGCCAGTTGGAAGCTCTTATTATCAGACAAATCAGCTTTTGGTTGTTGATTCTGGTTATATTAAGCGTGGCGGCTCGGCATCAGAAACAAAAGATATTCTTGCTCCAACAGGATATCAACAGATGTGTATTTCTGTCAACGGAAAAGATGATTGCGGTTTCCAAAAAGTTACGACTTCATTTGCTTTGAATTATTTGAATGATCAGTATTTGAAAGAGCAGGCGACGCAGAAAGTTTCTACAGAACAGGAATGTGTTTCAGGAACTCCAAGTGTTTATAGTTTAGTGCAGCCAAATGTTCAAGAAGGAGCGAACCAAGTTTTGAATCCACAATTATATAATCAAGGAATTGTTCGTGTGTGTTCTACTTCAAGTCCAGGAAAAGGAACTGATCCTTTGGATGGAGGAGCAAATGCTCGTTGGGTTCAGGTTGGAAGTTGTGACAAGGGCGCAGGTAAATTAAATTGTTATATTGACACGCAAAGCGTTAAGCAGGCAATTAAAGGAATAGGAATTGAGAACGACACATTGCAAGGTTTATCGTCGAGTGTTATAAATTCTTTGGGTCAGACGAGTTCGTTTGACATAAACGCAGAATTAAGTAAAATTAATTCAATGAGTCCGGCCGATAAAATAAATTATATTACAGAGAATTTAATTTCTCAATCATTATTGGATACAAATAAAGCGCAGATTTTATTTTTGAGAGCAATGGCTTATGGGATTTTGGCGGTGCAGGATTTTGAGAATGAAAATAGCAAAGCAATTGCGTCTCAATCGCAATTTTATAAAAATGTTCTGGATGAAGCAAATCGAATTGAAGATCAAGTTAATGGTTTGACGACGGGAAGCGGAACGTTTTCTGATCCTTATATTGGATTAACTGATGAGAATAGGCAAGCTATTGCTAATATAATTGTCAGTTCGCAAAGTTTAGGCAACGGAGATTTTTATTTCAGCGCGACTTCAGGTTCAACAAATTATCATTTTTATTATAATGGAGTTTGGAATGTTGATGATGGAGTAAATTTGAAGAATGTTCCTGTTACTTCTAATACTTTTAATCCAAGTGTTACCAATTCTGATTTGCTTGGGGTTGTTGATATGATTGTTAATCCACAAAGTAATGGAATAGCGACGGGAACAGGGACGAGTGGGACTGGAACGGCAACAGCAACTTCATTAACATGTAAAGAAATAAGCCAAACAAGTTCTCAAAAATTGAGTGTTAGTTTTGACGGTTGCATTTCTGCTTCAGATATTAATAGTTTATTGGCTAACAGTCCTGCTAAAAATGAAGGAAGTAATTTTTATAATTTAGGAAAACAATATAATATTGACCCGATAATTGCTTTGGCTTTCTTTAATGAAGAATCAAATTTTGGAACTAATTCTGCCTGGGCAGCTAAGGGTTCTAATAATATGGGGGATATAAAATATACTTCTTCATGTTCTGCAAATATAAATGGTTACTGTGGTTATAAAACCTGGAAAGATGGAATTGAAGCATGGTATAAATTAATCAGTGGAAGTGTTTATATTGGTGCGGGTTTGAATACGGTTGAAGATGTTACTCAGAAGTACGCGCCGTCCAGCGACGGGAATAATCCTGCCCAATATGCAAAGGACGTTAAGAATTTTGTTTTGCAACATAGAAATATTGGAGCAACTGGTTTTTCTAATTAGATAATTCTTTTTGAATCTCTTTTTGTTCGCCTGCTTTTCCGACGTAGCCCTTTGTTACGAAATACATTGGACCTTTTATATCAAGTAGAATTCTTCCATTTTCATCTTTTCTTGAGCTAGGAATTACTGTAGAATTTTTTATAGGAATAACATAAAATTCAACTTCTTGTCCTTCAATTGTTTTAGGACTTACAGCGTTTACTTGGTAATATTCTTCTCCTGTTTTATCAATTATCATTTTGTCCGGCGCATAATTTATTGTTATACTTTTTCCGTTGACAATCGTATCATAGGGAATGTTTGTGTGCATTGTTACTTTATCGCTTTCATTTGGTTGGTGATCTATAATTTTTAAATCATTGTTTGATAAAGTAAATGGAACAATTATATGTTCTTGTCCATATAATTCAAGTCTTCTAGTTAATTCATTAAATCCAACAGGCTTAGCATCTTGAAGATATTGCTCTAAAGAAGTTGTTGTTCTTTTTTCAGATTGAAGGTGCATTATATCTCCATTTTGTAATGTTCTTGGAACGTAATCTTTTCCGTATCTTTCGACTGTTGGCAATTTATAAGTAATAGATGTTTTGACTTTGTCTTTGAAAGTTAGTCCGCCAATGTTTTTTGGAATTATTGCGTAATTTGGTAAATTATTTAATTTCTCATTTAATTCTTTAACAATTTCATTTCCTCTTTGTGCTAAGTCCTTTGCAACTGCAATGTTTGCTTTAGCAATTGTGTAAATTGGGTTTTGTGCTGTTGAAGTTGTTGTTTTTTCTTTGTAAAAAGGAGTGGGGGTTGGTGTCAATGTTGGTGTAGGGGTATAAGTTGGAATAGGAGTTGCTATTGGTGTCGGAGCAGGGGTTAATGTTGGTTTTGGCGTCGGTAAAACTACTTCAGGTATTAGATGTGATGTGGGTTTTCTCTCTGTTGGTTTTACTTTAATATATTTAATAGTTGGTTTTGGCGTAGGTGTTGCTGTTGGTGCTGGCATTGGAGTATAAGTTGGGATTAATGTTGGCGTCGGACTTGGTGTTGCTTGTGTGAGTTTTTGTTCAAGAGAAGGGGTTGTTGTTCTTTGTTCTTTTGAGTGTGAAGTTAATACGTTGTATGCTTGAAGAAAAGTTAAACCTTTTAGTTGATTTGGTATTTTTGAAGAGTAATCTATTCTTTTTATGCTTTGATGGTTTCCGAAATGTTTTTCGAAATCTGAATTTATACTATAAACCCATAATCCAAATCCTGCGGCTCCAAGAGCCAAAGCCCCTATAGCTACTTTTTTTATACTACTCATTTTTCTTTTGAAAAAATAATTTCCGGTTCTAGTTTTTTTCCTGAATATCATTTATTTTTTATCTCCTTCTTTATTTATAAAGTTTATTGCAGTAGTCATTAATAAGTTAGAACAAGAATGCGGATGCTAGGACTAGCGCCCTCTCAACGCAAATCTCTGTTGAGATATGCGGATGCTAGGATTCGAACCTAGGTAAGCACTAAGCACTAGAGCCTAAATCTAGCCCGTTTGACCGCTCCGGCACACCCGCGTATCTTTGAATCAAGAAAGAACATTATAAAACTTTTGAATATAAATGTTTTTAATATTGTGTTTTTTAATGGTTGTATGAGATTAGAGCGAACAATAGATGAATATCTTTTAAAGATTGATGAGTTAAATGGTTTTATCAAGTATCTTAATAAAAGAAGAAGATTTGTTGTTGATCGAGAGTTTCCAAGCCCTTTTATGAATGGTGATGCTATTTTAGATGCAAGATCAAAAAAAGTTTATGGATATGTAATTCATCATCCTTGGGGTGGTGATGAAAATGAAGGATTATATGTTTTTAGAGATACTAGATTGGAGTCTGAATTAATTAGTTATAAAAAATTATTGGGAGCAAAGAAATAATTATTTCTTTTTCTTTGTCTCTAACTCACGTTCTTTTTGCTTTATTTTATCTTCAAGTTTTAAGCGTTCAATTAATTCTTTGTATCTGTTACGGATTGTAACTTCAGTTATTCCTGCAATGTCGGCGACTTCACGTTGAGTTTTTTTCTCATCGTTCATTAATGCAGCAACGTATAAGGCCGCAGCTGCGATTCCTGCAGGGCCACGTCCCGAAGTAAGTTCAACTTCTTCAGCATCCCTCAAGACCTTTAATGCATCATTTTGTGTTTTTGGAGAAAGTTTAAGGACGGATGAAAAACGTGAGATATAGTCCTTTGGAGAAGATTGTTTTACAGTTATTCCTAATTTTCTTATTATAAATCTGTAAGTTCGGCCTATTTCTTTTCTTTCAACGTCGGATGCGGTGGCCATTTCATCTAAAGTTCTTGGGATATTATAAGAACGGCAGGCCGCGTATAAGCAAGCTGCAATTACTGATTCCATAGAACGTCCTCGAACTAAACCACGTTGAAGAACATAATTGTAGATTCTTGCTGCTTCATCACGTACGACATTAGGCAAGTTTAAGTAAGAAGCGATTACTCTTAATTCAGCCATTGCAAGACGGAGATTTCTTTCAATAGAAGTTGAAACACGTTCTTGCCATTTTTTAAGACGCAAGAATTTTCTTGTTTGGCCGGGCTCCAAACGATAAATATCTGAAATTTCTCCGACATTGGTTGTCAGACCTTTGTCAAATTTTTGCATAGAAATTGGAGCTCCAGAACGGCCTTTTTTCTCTGATTTGTCGAATTTTCCTGATAAATCAATGCCTGTGTCAACCATTTGATCTTCGACGACAAAACCACAATCATTACAGACAATTTCTCCCAAATGAGCATCATGTGTTAAATTTATGCTTCCACATTCAGGACATTTTTTGACGAAGGCCATTTTAGATATATTTCCGTAAAATTTATAAAGGAGTTGGGTTTAAAAAGGTTTCTCTATAGA
>ERZ1292623.2174-Hain-H51-01um-R1-2174-length-17928-cov-9_pt1 | contig 17928 bp, 21 predicted proteins | sample MGYA00564398_ERZ1292623 | MGnify/ENA primary metagenome ERZ1292623 (study PRJEB36523, sample SAMEA6512633) | groundwater metagenome | collected 2019-01-07 | study: AquaDiva: Metagenomics assemblies of 32 groundwater samples | reverse complement strand
GGGGTGGCTGACGGGTAACGCTCCCGCTACTTTCTGTTCCACAAACAGACGCTCTACTTTTGAGCTACAGCCACCATCTTGGTGTTGAACCCCCAACATTCCCGCCTGTGGCGGGACGCTCTGCCATTGAGCTACGACCTCCATCACAGTCACTATTTTATCAGATAGGGAGTTAATTCTCTAGAAAGGTGAAAGAATCTGGACGCACTAAATGATAACCTTGAGCTGCAAAACGAAGGACTCTGCTATCAACATATGAAGAATCAGCTACTATCAGGGTTGATGTATAGCCTTCATCAAGGGCAAGTAATCTTTGATTCATATGTTGTAACTCTACTCCCCAATAATTTAGGACATTCTGAACATTATCATATGCTTCTACAACCTGTCTAGCCCTGATGATTCTACCGTCCAATTCAGCTGGAGTATAACGGAAGGAAAGGTCAGTAAAGAATCTTAACATCCATTTTTCACTTCTATCCCACCTAAGTTTTTTATCTGATGGTACATGATTTAAATGGAAAGAATCATAAACAGCCCTGGTTGCTTCAAGACCCTGCATATCGGGATCAACCTGTTTAAGTAAGTGAATGAATATACTTAAAACTTCTCTAGAGTAGTAAACAAGCTCATAAGAAGCATCTCTTACTTGTCTTGTATTCCACTCCCCAGAGTTAATGTATACGGCTGTCTCTGGTGAACCCTGCATATAATCTATATATCATATTGTATCTAACTAAAAAAGCCCCTTGCGGGGCTTCCTTAGAGAACCTGTCAATTTCAGTTTTTAAGGCTGAAACAAAACTTTTGTCTTGCGACGAGAGTTTTTAACAGGTTCTGTCAATATATATGTTAAATATATCCCCTGTCAATAGGACAATATAGATCAAAATCAGTCAATATTGGTAATTAACCCTTGATATCATTTACACTGAAACGGTTTTATGTTCTATCTTATTAACTCTATTCTCCAGTTTATCAAATTCTTCCCTAGTGGGAGTATCATCTTCTAGATATGCAAGCTGCCTTCCCAGCTTATCAATTCTTTTAGTTAAATTTTTTTCAACACTGTCTATTTTATCCCCTAATCTTTCTTCAACTCCAGTTATTTTTTTGTCAAGTTTATCTATCTTGCTAAGTACCTCCTGCCTAAAAGTACTTTGTCCATTAATTATAGCCTGAAGCATTTTTTGGGTATTATTCATCAGTTAGAGTATACCTCGATTAATTAGTTATTTTCAATATTGAGTTTCCTTGCTTTGAGGATATATGAGCGTCAATATTGGCAATTATCCCCTGACAAACCTACAAGCATACATTGATGAATATTCTTGGAGATATAACAATAGAAAATATCAAGATAAAATGTTTGAAATATTAGTTAGTGAAGTAGCAAATGTAAAAACTATTGGGTAAATTTAAAAGTGGAGAGGATTTGATCAAAGCCACTCTTTCTTTCTGTTAATATGGGTGTTTTATCACCATAGACACCTTTAGCCTGCTCATCGCTGCTTACAGAATATGAGACAACATATACTTTGGAATTTCTTGCCATCACAATTGATTTACTTTCTCCACTAAACTCACCTGGATACTGATCCTGACAAAGTTCTGTAACAGTCTTCTCATCCACGATGCTTTTAAATTCAATCGCGTCACTTCCTAAAAATTTTACTTTTTTTATTTGATTCCTTGGATCTTTTGCGGTGCACAAAGTATTTTTATTAGCTTTAGGGGAGTTTTCTGATTGCTCTACCCAATTATCTAATGTGAGTGTTTGAGTATTATTGTATACATTGATATTTAAAGCATCGGAACCCATACCACAATCAGAAGCATTTGGAATATTACATAACTCTAGAGATATATAAGACAATAGATCCTCGGGTGGGTATAATGCTCTTTCTTCATGTAGAATGTAACCATTGGGATACCTTAGATTATAATTGGCCTTCGTATTTATATATGACCTCCAATTTACAGTCTCATCAGGAGTTGGTGATGGAGTTAGTTGGGCTATTGGTTGAGGAGCAGTTGGTTTAGCTTGTTTTTGATAAAGCAGGTATCCACCAGCACTTACTACAAACAAAACAATAATAGCTATAAGAATTGGGAGAAAATAATCCTTTTGTTTAAAAAGTTCTTCCTGAGGGGGTTGTTGACTAGTTTGGTTAGGAACAACAGGATCTTGGATTGGGTTGTTTGTTTCCATAGCTGTATTATTTCAAAAACTAGATGAGATTACAAATAGAGCTACCTTTTCTTTTTATCAAATGGTTCTTGTTTTGTACTTTGTTGAATTAGTTTAATTCGAATAAGTGAGAATCAAACTCTGTTTATTAAATGTTTCTTTTTTAATTTCTCCTGTTTTAATAACTTGATGTAATAATTTGTCTTTAGTGTTTTTCTTATGTCTTTTTAGAATTTCTTTTTTAGTTAATGGTTTCATATTATTTTTCCTTAGAGAATTTTAGAATTTGGTTTTTCTTAAGAATTACATACGAAGAACAATTTTTAGAGAGCGCTCTGCTTATGAAATTCTCGAAGCCAATATAAACAATCTTTTTCTTTTCATCCTTAGCAGTTTGGATAGCTGGCAGAAGATCAGTGTCAGATGAGATTAGATAACAGACGTCATATTCATTCTTGATTGCTCCACGGACTATATCTACTGCAATCTGCACATCAACTCCTTTTTCATGAAACTTGCCATCTGACATTAGAAGATATCCAAGTTTTACTTTTATAGCCTGCTTCCTTAAATGAGAGAATAAAGACTGCTGGCTTGCATATAAACTTTCAGATTTCTTATTGCCAGGGTATTTCTTAATCTCACCAACATAATAAATGATTTGAGCTGATTGACCGTTAGTTAGTTCTTTGACCAATCCTGCATAATCATAGTTAGTGAGATGAACTTCTGAGGAATTCTTTTTAATTTTATTGTAAAAATTGCTACCATCAAATTGGACTAGGATTTTTCCCATGTTCCTATTCTACAACTAAGATCTGACAAATAAAAACCCCCAGGTCGGTAAGGAACTGGGGGGAGTTAGGATTTAATACTAACATATTTTACCTTATTGTACAACTACATGAGGTGTGGGTATAGGTGCGTCAATATTGGCAATTATTTTAAACTGTATTTATCAATGGCTGGGAAAAAGAGTGAGATTGGCCAGGGAGTGGAGTGAGTTTTACCCCTTCTGTAATGAGTTGTCCATCTACCTAATAATCTATAATCTGGGTCCAGGATCAGTACAGCTCTGATTGCTGCCTGGTATAATTTATATACTACCTCATATTTTGAATGATCTAATCTATCAACTAACCTCCTCATTTTTGGGTTATCCCTCTCATTTATTACTTGTTGAAAGGATAAAAATGTAATTTCAGTACATCTTTTCTCATATAATCCTGGAATAGTCCAGAAATGAGTACTGGAAGCAATATCCAAAAGATTTGACCAGTTATTTTTTTTGGCAAGATCTAAAAATATCTTAACTTCCTCATCAGTTGATATTGCATCACCCCCTATAAAAACAGATTCCGCTGGTACATGGTATCTACCTACAGCATCTTTTGCCATAAGCTCTGCTGAAGAGGGGTAATCACCACCCCATATGTGTCCACCTGCCAGCACAATGTTTTTTACTAATCCTTCCTGATACATTAATACAGCAGCTCTTACCCCAAGCCTTGCTCTAAGAGATGGTATTACTGGTCTATCTCTCCCTAGTTTATCTTTCCCTTGTGAAAGCCAATATCCATGTACTAATACTGCATCAAACCTATTTTCCTTCATTTTTGCTTAAAAAAAGTAATAGGGTGAAGTAAGATTGATATTATATCTGGACTTAAGGCTTCGAAATCTAATATATTTACTCCGGAGGAAACTTTTTGGCTTATGGTTTTAGATCGGTAAAACGGCTTTTCTAGGGTGAAATCGAATGTGTATTCAGGAAGCAAATTTCTAGCCTCAAATTCTTCTGATTGACCGCTTTCAGAGATATAAACTTTTTGTACACTTTCTCCAACCCCGATTAAATCGGGGCCAACAGCTCCTTCTATACGGAGCAGATATTCTCCTTTAGCATATTTTTTCCACTTTAAAGCACTTTTAACCTGTAAAATAACAGGATCTTTAACTTCTGTTGTAAATTCAAAGGGAGGAGAATCAAACTCTCTATCTCCTTCAAAAAGATTTAAGACAACCTTATACATCCCCTTTTCAGGAGCAGTAAGATGCAGATAAAATGTAAATTCTTCTCCCGGCTCAACAAGTGTGTTGTCAGGAAAGCCCGCTTCAAGTTTAAGTTCCTGCTCACCCGACACTGGCAGAAGATTTATTTGCTCACGGTCATTCCAGATTGACTGACCAATATTTTTAAAAGTTAGAGAAATATCATAGCTTTCTCCTGAAACAATAGTTGAATAGATCTCACCCTTCACAAGCTGTGCCTTATTTTCCTGCACAGGTCTTCCTGAAACTTTAGGCACATTTTGTATTGTCTTAAACTGGGGATAATAAGTTGAATTATTACTTGTTTTGAATGAGAAATGATCAAATGGTTTTTCCAAATAACTTAAGATAAATGGTGTGACAGCAACAATTCTTTGAGGAGTCCATGCATTTTCAAACGCATTTTTGTAATATTCCGCAACCGTATCCGCAGAGGGGTAATTTGGATTATAATTTATACCTTCCGCATGTTGCCAGCCTGTTTCAGTAATAAACACAGGAAAATTTTTAGTTACACCAAACTGTCCTAGAAGCTTAAGTTCCCAAAGATAAGTCCTAACGCTACCGCGCCCAATATTACCAGGTGAACCGGTAAAATTAGGTTGGGGGTAAGAGTGAGATACCCAACCATCCAGTTTATTAAATATTCCGGGTACTTCTTCTTCCATTTGCCTCATGAAAGTAACTTGATCCTCAAATTGTGGAGGTTTTGAGGGCGTGGAAGCATCAAACCCCGCATTGAGTACAAAAAAGTCTCGATTTTTATTTTTAAGTGCTGTGATAGTCTGATCTAAAACTTTTGCATACATTTTAGCGTCAACAAAATTTCCCCATTCCTTACCATGATTAGGTTCATTATAAATTACTACATACCTGTTTTTAACCGGCCAGTTTAAGGAATCCAAAAAGTCTGCCCAAGCTTCATACTCTTTTTCGTACGGTCTTTCCCAGTGTGCATTCAGGGGTTTTGTTGCAAGCCTTACAATAGGGATAAGATGTCTTCTTCTTAAGTCATTAAAAAATTCCTGCCACTTGCTTTCATTTCTGTCCCTGCTTTCTATTAAAACAGTTATATAGCCCCAATCACCTCCTGTAGAGTTAACTAAAGAAGCAGCAGGTGATGATTCATCAGGAGTAGCTTGGATTATATGTATCCCAAATTTATTATTAGGTACGGAGAGAGGATCAACAACCGCAAGGGTAGGATTTAGGGTATAGGGTATAGCCACTAGGAAAAAGACGAAAGAGATAAGAGGAAACACAAACTTTTTCATGAAGGCATATTCTACCACTTAAGTAAAATATTGAAATAGGAGGACGTCTTTGCTAAACTGCTTCCCATGGCTGTTGAGAATAGCATAAATGCAATTCCTCATGCGGAAAGGATTGCAATGGTGTCCAGAATACAAAAGACCATACCCCGTGAGAGCATAAGAATACAAGAGGTTGTGGGTAAGCCAAACGAGATGTGGGGATTTGTTTGTTTGCCTCTTCCGCATATTTTTAGGGCTGGGCCTTCGCATAAAGGTCTTACTTTTATAAGGAATGGTATGAATATGACTACCGAATGGGGATTTGTGCATGCACCGTATAGACCCTCCAATTTTCATCCGCCCCTCTTCACGGAATCTATAACAGAGGAGGACATGCGGTATATGCTTAGGCGTTTAAGGGTGGGTAGACGGAAAATAGAGCTTGCAGCCGAAGACGAGGAGATCCCACTATTGTATAGGGCGGTATTAGGGAAGAAGGGTAATGTTTATGATGAGTTTAACAGCCGCTATTTCAGTGATAGGATTTTGAGAGCGGCATATGGTACTGCTGTAAGCATTGTATGTGATGAAAAGATGACCCAAGTTTATCCTTCCTCTTGACTTTCGGATTTTCTTCGGTTATATATTAGAATATCATGCTGGAAATCCAGGAACCTATTGATGTTTGGGTGTTATTTTCTAAAAATCACATTCAACCATCTGTTTTCTTCTGGCATGGAAGACAAATAAAAATAGAAAAAATCAATCTGGTTCATACTTCAAAAAACGGTGGGAATATTTTTTACCATTTTTCAGTTTCATCCTGTGGAAATTTCTACAGATTAAACTTAGATACAAGTAAGATGAGATGGATATTGGAGGCGGTGGAAGAAGAATAAGTACCAAGTGTCCAAGCACCAAGTACCAAACAATGACCAAATTATAAAATTTAAATTTTTAAAATGCGCAGCATTTTGCACATTGATTTTAATAGCTACTTTGCCACAGTTGAGCAGCAGGCAAATCCAAGATTAAGAGGAAAGCCTATTGGTGTGACAGGTGGGGATAGATTACAAAGAACAGTTATTGGGGCAGCTTCAATTGAGGCCAAAAAGTTTGGAGTAAAAACCGGCATGCATCCATATGAGGCCAAAAAACTTTGTCCAGAGATTATTTTAGTTAAAGGAGATTCTGATAAGTATTTGGAGGTAACTAAAAAGTTTTTAAATATTATTAAAGACTTTAGTCCATATGTGGAAGTGTTTAGTATTGATGAAGTGTTTATAGATTTATCACACCTCGGAGGTGTAAACCAGGTTGCAACTTCGCTCACCTCCGAGGTGAATGTGGCCAGAGAGATTAAATCTAGAATCCACTCTGAAATAGGTGAATGGATGAGGGTATCTATTGGAATTTCATATAATAAACTTTTGGCAAAACTAGCCTCAAATCTTCAGAAACCTGATGGATTGGTGGTTATCCCAAACCATACTGAAGCCATAAAAATTCTGGATAAAATAGAATTGGATGAAGTTTGTGGAATTGGGTCCAGGATAAAAAGAAGACTTAATAATATGGGAATATTTAATTTTTCCCAGCTAAGATTTGTTCCACTTCCAGCACTTCTGGCTTCATTTAAATCTTATGGACAAATTTTATATAACATGGCAAGGGGAGTGGATGAATCCCCTATTATCCCTTTTTATGAAAAGGAGGAGGTTAAATCAGTAGGCCACAGACATACAATAGACCATGATACTGCTGATCCGACAGAAATAAAACAGATTCTCCTCAAATTGACAGAACTTGTGGCAAGAAGACTCCGGGCTAAAGAATTGGTTGGGAAAACAGTTCACTGTTGGTATAGACAAGCATTTCACCTCCGAGGTGAAGCTGAGTTGTCACCTGGATCACACCTCGGAGGTGTATTCTTAGGAGATGGGATGCAATTAACCATCCAGTATACCTCCGATGGATTGGAGATTTTCCATGCTGCATGGAGGATTTTCCAGACTATATGGTCCGGTGGGAAAATTAGAATGGTAGGTATTTCCATTTCAAATCTTAAACCCACTCACCCACAAAACCTTTCTCTTTTACCGGAAACAAATAGGGCAGAAATCATTCTAAAAGCAATTGATAAAATAAATGATAAATTTGGTGAATTTACCCTGCAGCGTGGTGTACTTCTGGGCTCACAGCAGATGCGCCGCAAACCCAATCCTTTCCTTGCAGACAGAAGGTTTAAGCTGTAGACTATACCTCATACAATGAAAATAGTGGTGACTGGTGGGGCCGGATTTTTGGGATCACACCTTTGTGACAAACTAATTGAACAAGAACATCAAGTTATTTGTGTTGATAACCTAATTACAGGTGATGAGAAAAATATATCCCATCTAGAGGCTAATCCTAATTTTAAATTTATTAACCATGATGTTTCCTGGGGTTTACCGGAAGGGATGGTAGCTGATCAAATCTATCACATGGCTTCTCCTGCATCCCCTAATAAAAATAACCCTAAAAGCTATATTGCCCATCCCTTTGAAACCATGAAAATAAACACCATGGGTACCATGAAACTTTGTGAACAGGCAGTTAAAATGGGAGCTAAGTTTTTATTTGCATCAACTTCCGAGGTTTATGGTAATCCACTGGAGCATCCACAAAAGGAAACATATAATGGGAATGTTTCTATAAATGGACCAAGGGCTTGTTATGATGAATCCAAAAGATTTGGAGAAACCATAGTTTCTGCATACGTGAGATCCAAAGGCTTGGATGGGGTGATTGTTAGAATTTTTAATACCTATGGACCGAGAATGGCTGATGACGGAAGGGTAGTAATTGAATTTGTAAAGGCAGTCATGGAAGATAAACCTCTTCCTGTTTTTGGAGATGGTAAACAGACAAGGTCATTCTGCTATGTTTCCGACATGGTAGATGGACTCATAGCCGCTATGGGAAAGGGAGAAAAGGGCGAGGTATATAATCTGGGAAATCCTATTGAGTTTACAATTTTGGAACTGGCTCAAAAAGTCAAGGAATTAGCCGGCTCCAAATCTGAAGTGGAACATCTACCCTTGCCAGAAGATGATCCTAAACAAAGGTGCCCGGATATTACAAAAGCTAAGGAAAAATTAGGCTGGGAGTCTAAAGTAAATCTTGAGGAAGGTTTAAAAAAACTAATCCAGCATATCTCCCATTAAGTTAGTTGACAGCACATTCCCCGATATACATTTGACACCTGGATTAGTCCTAAGTCTCCTTGAAACCCAAGATTATATTTAAATCAATAGCTTGCGCCCTCAGAGGGATTCGAACCCCCAGTCTAACGCTTAGAACGCGCTTGCTTTATCCGTTAAGCTATGAGGGCAATTTTTCAAAGTTTTCTAAAAGCCCTAATCTCCACCCCGTTATTCTTCTAAACAAATTCTTGTCTGAAATAACTATTCTACAAGTACCCATATAGGAGGGATTTCTTCTACCTCTTAATAGAGTTGGTTTTATATGGGTTTTATTAAACCTAGCCAATGGTATTCCAGTAATCTGTGACCAGTACTTTTCCGATTCATTTTGATCATGTAGAGTCATAATACTTAAGTAAATTCTAAACTTTGACTCTGGAACATTACAAATTTTTCTAAACCACTTCATCATAAATCGAATCATCATGGGATCAGCATTTGTAAAACCAACTCTCTCTTGAGTTTTATCGCCTTCCGCCCAGTAGAGCATTACGCCAGTTATAAAAAAGGGGTCTGCAATTTTTTCTTGAGCTTCAACTCTTGAAACGCTTATAATTGACTTTGTAATCTCTATTCTTTTCTGGTGATTTGCAAATGCGCCTTTAAGTCTTCCCTTATCAGCACCTGTTCTAATCCTTGCTAACAACCGATTCTTTTGCTTTTGTGATAATTCGATATCCTTAAGCCATCCGTTCAAGGTACTTTTAGAGAGTTTTGGAATTTTTTCGATTATTTCACTAAAACTCAATCCTTTTTTTCTTAATTCCCGAGCCAAAATCCTATCATCCAATCTTATTCTCATAAAATAGACTATATACTGCTGAATATACTACTTGTCAGTTCTATTGTCAATGTGCAAGATAACAAATTCCTCATCCTATTTTACCAGTTGTGAATTTCCTTGACAAATAGTAGCTTGTTTTGGTATCTTAATAGGATGACTATTGCTGTCAGGGTATCTGCCATTTTAATCCTCTTTAGTGTTTTCCTTATGATCTCTTATCCAGTTTGGGCCGAAGATGCAACATCATCAACAACCAGAAAAGACAGAATTAAAGAAAGAATAGAAACCAGAAAAGAAAATATTAAAGAGCGGGTTGAGACAAGAAAGGAAAACGTTGCTCAAAGAATTGACAGTAGAAAAGCTGCTATGGCATCCCGTGAAGCTGCCCTAAAGGCTAAACTAGATGCCTTTAAGGATAAGAGAAAAGCAGAGATTACAGAAAGAGTCAGCACAAATCTTAACAAAATAAATGAAAAGCACACTCAAATGATGCTTAAATTTTTGAGCAGGGCTTCTGAAATTTTAACTAAACTGGAAAATAGAGTTAACCAGGCGACTACTGATGTAAAAGACGTAACAGCTGCCAAGACAGCTATAGAAGAAGCTAAGAACTCCATAGCCTCTGCAGAAGCTGCTGTAAATGCACAAGCGGACAAGGACTATACTATAGCAGTAAGTTCTGAAAACAGGGTAAGGGTAGATGCACAAAGCCAAAGGAAGAAACTTCACGATGATTTAAAAGCTGTTAGGGAACAGGTCGTAGCTGCTAAACAAGCAGTTGCAAATGCAATTAGAGTTGCAAAATCCGGAAAAGTAGAAAGTCCTTCGACAAGCTCAGGACTAAAGGAGGCAACAAGAAGTGGACAATAATCCAAATACTCAAGCATCCATTAATACATCACCTGCTCCCCAAGCAGCACCTGTGCAACCAGTAACCAATGTTGTACAGGAGCCTCCATCCGGTGGAAATAAAAAAATGCTTTGGGCAATTTTAGGGCTTGTGGTCCTAATTCTAATAGTAGGAGGTATATACTGGTATTTAGGTCAAGGTAGAGGAACATCTACTCCTGCTAAAGCCACTCCAAAGCCTACTGCTGCAACAAGTGTGGACACACTTGAAAAAGACCTAAATTCTACTTCTTTGGATGATCTGGATAAAGAGTTTTCTTCAGTAGATACTGACCTTCAAGGACTCTAATTTAACCAATAAACTCCTTTAATTTTGCTTCAATATCCGGCTTGCGAAGTTTTATCAATGCTTCAGCCTCAATCTGTCTGACTCTTTCACGACTTACTCCCAGTGCCTCGCCGATTTCACTCAATGTTTTTTTACACCCATCCTCCAATCCAAATCTTAAACTAACCACCCTCTGTTCCCTAGGCAAAAGATTTGCTAAAACTTCATTAATACTTTGCCTCATCCCCTCATTATCCGCATAAATATCAGGGGCAGGTATATTCTTATCCCGAATAAAATCCGCTATGGTTGCTCCATCTTCATCTTCACCAACAGGTGTTTCAATAGAAATTGTAAATTGCGCTGCCCCCATAATTTCTTGCACTCTCTTGGCTGTCAATCCCATGGCTTTTCCTATTTCATCATACGTGGGTTCATGATCAAGCTGCTGCTGTAAGTCCTTTTCCACTCTTAGGATATGTCCTATTGAATCGATTACATGAACAGGTATTCTAATAGTTCTTGACTGATCTGCAATAGCTCTGGTAACTGCCTGCCTGATCCACCAGTAAGCATAAGTTGAAAAACGGAAGCCTTTTGTATAGTCATATTTTTCAGCTGCCCTGCTGACCCCAATATTTCCTTCCTGAATCAAGTCTTGAAGCAGCAGACCTCTACCCTGATATTTTCTGGCCACAGATACCACCAGTCTTAAATTTGCCTCAACCAGCTTATTTCTGGCATTATGGCCTTCTGCTACCTGTCTTTCTAATGCCTGCTTTCTTTCAATATCCAGAATGGTTGAGATTGCTGGATCATAGAGCTGATCTTTGGCAACTCGACCTTCCGAGCACTGCCTGCCTAGTTCTATTTCCTGCTCCGGTGTTAAAAGTTGTACCCTACTTATATCTCTTAGATAGATACCGGAAATATCATTTCCCGGCATGTCACTATCTAATTCCGCTTCTATTTTTACCAAATCATGATTTGTTGGTTCTTCTAACAGGGGACGATCCAATATATTCCGAGGTGGGAATCCATTAGATTTGGGCATCTCATCTGCCCACCTTTGATGACCCCGCACTGAAAATTTTGTGTTTGCCTTTACTCTTCCTTCTTCCAGTACAGGAAGGGATATTTGTCCCGGGAATGTTTCCATTTCAGATCTCATAAATTCCTAGCTCATTTTAGCAACTTAACATGGGTATATTCTACTGATAATGATCGTTAATATCAACAATTTCTACTTTGTAAATTAATTCAAATGGGATTCTTCCCTTTGTAGATTTAATTTCGCCGGAGTTGTGTTCCTTAATTCTGTTCTCTAAATTACTAGTACAACCCACATAGGTTCTCTTATCTTTTAAGCTTCGGAGAACATATACATAATGCATTGATGTTTTATTGAGCCCGCCTCCTCGTCCATTTTCTTTGAAAATGAGACGGGGGCGAGGCTAAGAGCGGGAGACGCAAATTATTTTGAACCGCTATGCACTCAGATACTGCTTCACTTTATCAAATTAATGGAGGCATATCAAGAAAAAGAAGAAATTTTCTGATAAAATATCTATAATATGAGCGGGTTGGAACAAAAAAATACAAGTCTTAACCCTTCTGAAGTATCAGAACGTATTACTACAAGGTTTACTGATGATGTGACAGAATCTATACATTTTATAGAAAGTAACCCTTTATTGGTTGTTAGTGGAGCAATCGGTATTGGAAAAACAACTTCATTTATTCCGCTTTTAAATAGATTATTAATGGACCACGGATTTAGTGTGCAACTTTTCGATTGGCAGAGATATGACGATGCAATTGATACGAGTGGTATTTTAGAAGCTGAAGTCGATAAATTACCCGCCGTAACGAGAGGAGTTCTTATTATTGATGAAGCCCGATCAATAATCGATGATGGAGAGGATGTAACCCGATATGTGTTACAGGTTTCTCACGATAAGGGATACAAAGTAATAGCAGTTCACCCTTATTATCATGGCCAAGAAAACGCTAGGTTTAAATATATAGCTGCTTGGCGCAGCGCTGAAGAACAAGTAAGTGGTCACCCTATTACCGCTTATACTCTTAACCCGAAGGCTTTAGAATCCTCTTTGGCAAGGGACTATCTTACGGTAAAAGGATACTCCCCAGAAGTAATCGACATTCTTGTGAGAATTTTACCTCTTAAAATGGTTCTATTGGGACAAGGTTGGAATGTTCAGAATCCAAAAGAAGCTTTGAGAGATATCTCTAGAATGTATAGACCATGGTTCGAAGAGGACCTTTTAATATCCAAAGAAGACTTCAATCATATAAACCAAGCATTAAAGATTGTTCAATCCAAATGAAAAACTGCTTTTTTACATTGAACCCTTTTGAACCTTAAAGTATTCTTTAAGTTCCCTTCTTCCAGCTCCACTTTTCCAATACAACTCTCTTTTCTTTGCTTCAGCTGAGGTATCAAATTCTTCAGTAAATAGTAGCTTAAAAGGAATTCTGTGTTTTGTGGAATTTACATGTCCTAAGTTATGTTGCTTGAATCTTCTTTCAAAGTCATCTGTATAGCCTACGTAAGTTTTATAGTCTTTTAGACTCTGTAAAACATAAATATAATACATGGATAAGGAGCGGGCCAGCCTCGCCTGAAAGGCGGGCGAGCCTCGCTCTTTTGACTTTGTCAAAAGAGCTCGTTTACGAAAAAGTTCGGACTAAATTCCGATCGCAAAGGTAGCGGCGCGGCTACTCTTCGCGCCGCCTCTATCCGCTCGCCTGCCCGCCTCTGGAGGGGCCTTCGGCCTCGCTCTAGTATTTTTTGCAAAGCCAGAAATGCGCGCGATTTTTATTATTTATAGTCCCGCTCTGCGGGACAGGTAAAACAAGAAACACAAAAGGTCAAAATGTTTTCTTGGCCCACCCTTCCCGTGCGCGAAAACTTTTTACTCCCTATATTATATAGAAAATTTATAGAAGTTGGAAGCAATTGGCCATTTTCCACCATTCTGGCCAATTTGAATTTGCATAGTTTGAGAAAAGTTGCAATAATATTCTTGCATGAATGCTGAAGAATATAGAAAAAAGTTAGAGTTAGATATACTAAAGATTATTGAAGAGAAATTAAGAAATGGACAAATGGATGTAGAAAGAGCTAGGTCTATAGCCCGAATGGTTTTAGATAGGCTTCACCCACCATTAACTTTGGAACAAATTTATCAGATAGCTCCAACATTAGATGATCATTTTGCAGAATTGGCAGCAGCTATATTACCGATTGCACATGAGCAGGAGGAAAGAGTTAAAACAATTGTTACTGAACATGCACAAAAACTTATTAAGCAAGGTAAGATAGAAGAAGCAACCTCCGTAATGAAGCAAGTAACAGAGAAAAAAGTAGTATAATAAATTTATGGCTGATAACATATCAGAAATACCTAAAGGTCCACCTCAGGAAGGTCATGTTGGTAAGGTTGTATTTCCAACTAAAGAAGGCGAGGCTCCTCGTGTTGAAGCCATCCATACAGCAGAGAGTATCCAGGCAGCTCTTGCTAAAAGATCACCTGATCAAGTATTGGAAATGATAGCAGGACAAGAAAATCCATTATCTCTAAAATCTTTTGGCTCCTCAGAAGCAAGTATTAAACACCCAGATAGAGATGAAGATGCAATAGCTATCGATATGAGATCTGGAATAGCTATGGTTTTTGATGGAGTGGGAGGGGCTACTGATGGAGATAAAGCAAGTAGGGCTGCTAGGAATCTCACAGCGGAGAGGCTTAATAATATACCTTTAAATACTGACCCAGAAATTGCAAAAAACTCGGTAAGAAACGCTTTACAAGAAGCATCTCAAAAAGTGCATACTGAAGTGCCTGGTGGAGGATCAACTGCTACAGTTGTTAAATTCATTGAAAGTGGAGGCCAACGAAGGGCGATCATTGGTCAAGTCGGCGACTCTAGAGCCTATATCTTACGAGGTGATTCTTTAAGACAAATTACATCAGATCAAGGACTTGTATCTCTTGCAAAATTAGATAAACCGGATGAGATTGTTGAGCAAAAACGCATAGGATTAAAATTAGATCAAGTTGCGACTCCCCAAGATTTAGCAAACCTAACTGCTCAGGAAAGATATTTTTGGGATAATAGAAATCTAATAGACAAGATGGTAGGTGATGAAACTATTGAACCGCAAATTTATCAGGTAGCATTGCAGGACGGAGATAGAATTATCCTAACTTCTGATGGCGTTCATGATAATCTTACTCAAGCAGAGATTGACCGAATAGTTAAAAGTAATCCTCCAGATTTGGCAAAAGCTCTTACAGAAAAAGCTAAAGCAAGGTCTCAAGATGCAAGTCATGTCAGACACAAGCCGGATGATATTTCAGCGGTAGTAGTTGATGTAGAACCAAGAGGACAAGCATCTGCGGGAAGAGTTGAAGGAAATCAGATTAATAGGTTTGACCAACAACAATCTGCACCACCAGATGGAGAGAAACCCACACAAACTGAAAAACCACCACAGGTACATGATTTACAGGGAGGGAAGGAAATAACTTTAAACTACGAAGGTAAACCTATAAAAGTTATTCTTCCTGCAGGACAGGTTTTAGAAGTTGGAGATCCGAGAAATCTTAACATTGAAGGTTCAGATTTAGATGGGATAATTATAGACCGTAGCGATTTAAAAACGAATGATTTAAGGCGTAATGAATTTGGTTATAAGGGGTTGAGAGAGGGAGAGAAGGTGATACTTGGAAGATTAAGTCCTGGAAGATTTAGATTTGGAACTGAAGTATCTCGTCAGCATTTGGAAATTAGTAGAGAAAAAGGTCAGATTGTTATTCGTGATCTAAATTCTAAATATGGTACAAAGGTAGAAACGTCTTAAACAATAATGTCTTTAGTACCTGAACCATCACAACCAAATAGTCAAGAAGTTAATCCATTAAGTCCGCAAGAACAAACAGAGATTGTAAATAATAGGACAAGGATAACGGAGGCTATTCAAAAGGCATTAGGTGATCAACTTAGATCTCGAGACGATGTTTCATTTGAAGGACATGTTGGGCCTGCTTGGTTTTCAAATCTTAGAATGGTACACATTCCTTCAGAGCGTCAAGAAAATGGTGAAGCTCCAGTATGGCGGTTACGTCTTGATGGATATCGGGACGACAGAGTACCTAACCATAATTTACCTGCTGATCCTCTGCTGGATACAAACGGAATTAGCCCAGCAGTTGTTGAATTATCACTTGATGAAGAAGATTCTACAAAAGATATAGTCAGGGTTTTACCAAGCATAGTTATTTCTATGGAATATGATCTGTCCCCTAAAGGTATTTTAGAAGGTATTAGGTTTGCTAAAAATGAAGGCCGTCAAGTAGAAGAACTTACTCAAGAACAAGCTGAAGCAAAATCACAGAAATCGCGGGCTGAATATTTTGAAAAATATCATGAGGAATTTGCTTTGGCTGCAACACGCACTCCAACGCCAAATGATTATCAAGTATTTTCTAAAAGTGCTGAAGTAATAGAGGGTATGGTGAGATTATATGGTGATGACACTTTCCAAACACCACAAGCAACAGTTCAACATTAAATAATTTTTACCTTACTTAGTAGGGTCGTTGTTTACACAATTCATACTAGACAAACCCATAAATAATTTGGTATAAAAAAATGTGTAACCAAACTTTCCTTTCGGCTTTTTAATGGCCGCTTTGGACAGATCCGTAAGGATTTGGTTACAACCAGAGCGGCCATTTGAAATTGTAAATGTTCTTTAAAATTTTTGCGTTTTTTGTGGTTGCTAAAGCAACCAGTTCAGCCGACAGTTTTTAGAGCGAGGCCGAAGGCCCCTCCAGAGGCGGGCAGGCGAGCGGATAGAGGCGGCGCGAAGAGTAGCCGCGCCGCTACCTTTGCGATCGGAATTTAGTCCGAACTTTTTCGTAAACGAGCTCTTTTGACAAAGTCAAAAGAGCGGGTGAGGGGAGTCGGACCCCTGACGTTCACTTTGGAAAAGTGACATTCTACCGCTGAATTACACCCGCCTACGTTATACTGTTTATTCTAACTGAAATTTTTGAGCTTGACAAGGAATCTAATGGTAGAATATTAGGTAATGCTTAAATTTTTAATATTGGGAATTTTGCTGATTTTGTGTGCCTTTCTTTGGTATGGAAGTCAGAAACTGCAAGTTGTTACAAATAAAACTATTAAGCCTGAAGTTCCTGTTTCTGCAAACCTAAAGCCATCTCCTACACCTCTTCCTATTCCCAAACATTCCGGCCGCAAAGTAAGAGTTCCAATTCTAACCTATCACTACATTGGCAATAATCCAAATCCGGAGGATAAAACAAGAGACAACCTGCAGGTTACTCCTGATAAGTTTGAGGAGCAGATGAAATATCTTTCGGAAAATGCTTATAACCCCATAACTTTGGATACCTTATATGAAGCCTTGAAAGGGGGATCACTTCCTTCAAAAAGTGTTATTTTAACCTTTGATGACGGATATATTGATTTCTATTATAATGCTTATCCAATACTTCGGCGGTTTAGCTTTAAAGCAGTGGTATTTATTCCAACCGGCCTGGCGGGTGGAAGCTATTATATGAGCTGGGATCAGATAAAGGAAATTAACCAGGGGAATTTGGTTTTTTTTGAGGCTCATTCCGTAAATCATGTGAATCTGGTGAGCTTATCCGGTAATCGTTTAAAATACGAAATATCAGAAAGTAAGAGGATCCTGGAGGAAAATTTAGGCAGGAAAGTTAATTTTTTTGCCTACCCTTACGGATTATCCGATGAACAAACCTGGAAGGCAGTGGAAGAAGCAGGATATTTGGGGGGAGTTGGAACTTGGTATGGTGATTTGGAGTCAGAAGGTAATGTTTTAGATATGCCAAGGATTAAAATTTCAGGAGGTATGGATATTGCCGCTTTTGCTTCAAAACTATAACTTTAAGCATGGGCCTTAGGACCGTGTCCGTTTCCGTTAGACTTTAGGATCCCGCTTTTTTTAAGTATATCCAGTTCATGCTGAATAATCCTCATTTCTTTTCCTATATGAAGTAATACTTTGTGAGCCTCTTCCTCCTCCGATACTTCTTCCTGGATATCTTCAATATCCTCCTCAACCTCTTCCAAACTTTGTGTATTTCTATTAACTGTCATTTGAATAAAAATGGCCAAATAAATGGCCTCAATTGATAACCAGGTAG
>ERZ1292623.880-Hain-H51-01um-R1-880-length-30543-cov-8_pt2 | contig 17937 bp, 19 predicted proteins | sample MGYA00564398_ERZ1292623 | MGnify/ENA primary metagenome ERZ1292623 (study PRJEB36523, sample SAMEA6512633) | groundwater metagenome | collected 2019-01-07 | study: AquaDiva: Metagenomics assemblies of 32 groundwater samples | reverse complement strand
TGACCCGCGCAATTCACGAACACTGGCTGCCGCCGGACCGCGAGGCGTTCGTGCGCGCCGATCCGCCGACCGGTCGCGTGCTGGTGATCGCGCCCACGCGCGCGGCGTGCGAGACCATTGAGCTGGCGTTGTCGCTCCACATCGAGACGTTCCTCGAGAAACACCATGGCGAGCGCGTCCGCGAATTGGCTCGCGCGGGCCGCGGATTCGGCATCATCGCCGGCACGGGCACCGGCAAGACGCTGGCGGTCCGGCCGATCGCCGAGGAGATCCTCAAGACCAAGGCGCTCAAGGTCGGCGTGGTGAACCGTGAGCGCGAAGCCACGCCCGAGACGCCCACGTGGAACGTCATCATCATCACAACCGGCATTGCGCGCCGGTGGTTCGAGGAAGGCGACATCCTGGCGTCGGATACGCTGGTTGTGGATGAGATCCACCAAACGTCGGCGGAACTGGAGCTGTGCCTGGCGCTTGGCAAGCGCGCACGCTGCCGCTTCGTGTGGTTGTCCGCGACGGTGGATCCGACGTTTTATCGCGAGTATCTCGAGTCGGCCGACGTCCTTGAAGTCGTGGACTTCGACGAGAGCCGCGCGGCGCACGTGAAGGTGTTGCGAAAGGATCCGATCGATTTCCTGGACGCGCCGTTTCTCCAGCACGTGCGCCGCGAGAAACGTGGTGTGGCGATGTTCGTGCCCACGCGCCGCGGTGTTGAGGAAGTGGCCGCACACGTGACGCTGTACGCGCCCGGTGTCAACTCCGCGTACTACCACGGCGGCGAGCCGATCCGCATTCTCCGCCCGTTTCTCGAAGGCGGCGAGCGCAAGCCGTTCTTCCTGGCCATGACCGCCGCGGGCCAGAGCGCGCTCAACGTGCGCGGGCTGGATACCGTCGTGGTCCACGACAAGCGCTTCTACAACAACATCGATCGCGGCCGGAACGTCCTGACGCAGGAGTACCTCGGCTCCAACGAGATCCTCCAGATGGCAGGGCGCGTACACGGCCGCGTGGAAGGCGGGCGTGTCTTCATCCTGAGCGATCGCGACATCCACTTTGCGTCGCTGCGTCCCACGGCGCCGGATTTCCAACTCGCCGGCGACTCGGAGCGCGTCGCCATGACATGCGCGGCGCTGGGCGTGCGCGCGGACGAACTGGATTTGCCGGTGCCGCTGGACAAAGTGGCATACCGCCGCGCGCTGTCGTTGCTGGAAGGGCGCGGCATCGTGGAGAACGGCCGCCTCACTCCGTACGGCCGCAAGGTTGAAGCGCTGCCGGTGGAGCGCGCGTGGGCAGAACTGCTCGTCAACGCCGACGACGCGCTGGTGCCGTTCGTCGCGGTCATGGCGTCGATCGAATCGCTGCATCGCATGACGCGCGAAGAGCGCGACCTGACCAACATCATCGTGCCGGGCAGCGATCACCTCACGGCGTACAACCTGTACGCGGAAGCGTTCTCCGAAGCCGGATCGATGGGCGAGGTATATGGCCTTCCGCGGCACATGTTCGACGAGCGAGCGGTGGACGATTGGGCCGCTGAGCGCGGTGTCCTCGTGAAGTCAGTCGAGGATGCAGCGGTCGGAATGGCGAGCGTGTATCGGGCCGTGGGTCTGCCGCTGCCAGCCACCATGACGCTCGCCGGCGACCGGGCGTTGCACGCGTTCCAGGAACTGCTCGCGGCGTTTATGCCATTCACGCTCGTGATCGACGAAGAGACCATCGACGCGCAAGAGTGCCGCGTCAGCAAGACCAGCGTGTGCGGCAGCTGGGGCGCGATCGCGGGCGACGTGCGCTACTTCGCCGACAAGTTTGGCGTGCCGCGCGCATCGGTGGAGGGCACGCAAGTGCCGATGTCGCTCATCCGCAAGCACGCCAGGGAAGGCGACGCCGAGTTGATCTTCGACGGCAACTCCAAGCGGTCGCCGCTGCTGCTGCGAAAGCGCGTCACGTACCACGGCTTTGAACTGGCGCGTGAGAACGAGCCCATCGAGGACGTGCCGGCGTCACTCGTGGACCGGGCGATCGAAGCCATGGCTGACGCGGTGGCGCGCGGCGAGGCTCGGCATCCAGCGGTGAGCGCCAACGACGTGGCGATCGAGGAGATTCGCGAATCGTGGCGCCGCTCGGGCGGCCGGACGGCGAAGTTGGGGCGCGAGGAACTCGCCGCGATCTATCGGGCGCAGCTCGCGGCGCAGGGCGTTCACTCGGTGGATTCGTTCCGTCGCTCGCGGCTCACGCTCGATGCCGACGCCATCGTGCCGCGCGCCGAGCGCGAGCGGTATCTGGCCATGCCGGATACGGTCGAGATTCGCGGTCGAGCGATCGCGATCCGCTACGATGTGGAGGAGACGGCGTCAGGCCTGATTGGTGTGATCAAGCTGCAATTGCCCGAGAAGGTCGCGCGCAACCTGGCGGAGCAGGAACTCCCCGGCTTCGACCGGCCGGTGCGCTTCGTGGTGACGCGCGGCGCGCGCGGCGCGGCCCGGGCTGACACCCTCGACGCGCTGCGCGACGAGTTGGACCGGCCGTTCACACCCGAGGAGCTCGCGCAACTGGATCGCGCAAAGACCAAGGTCCGGGATGAGCGGAATCAGCGCGGCCGCGAACGCAACACGCGTGACGCGGCCCGTGAACTGCGTCATGGCCGCAAGGGCGGTCCGGCGCGCGACAAGGATCGCCGTCGCCGGCGCAAGGGTCGTTAGCGGACGTCGCGCGCAGCGAGAGGGTTGCACGGCGTAACCGAATAGGTTACAATTGTAACCATAATGGTTACAGACATCGGATCCGACCGTTCGGCCGAGGTATTGTTTGGCGCGACGCGGCGGGCGGTGCTCGCGCTCCTGTTGGGGCGTCCGGACGAGCGCTTCTACCTGCGCGAGATTCAGCGCGCCATTGGCGCCGGCATCGGCCCGGTACAGCGCGAACTCCGACAACTCGCGGACGCCGGCCTCATTCGCCGCGAGGCCCATGGCAACCAGGTCCATTTCTCCGCCAACCGCTCGGCGCCGATCTTCCCCGAGTTGCAGAGCATCGTTCAAAAGACGACGGGCACGGCGGAGGTGCTGCGAGTCAGCATGGCTGCTCTGATGAGCCAAGGGCTCGTTGACCTGGCGTTTGTGTATGGCTCGGTGGCGGCGGGCAGGCAGACGGCCGTGTCCGACGTGGACGTGCTGGTGGTGGGTGAGGCGTCGCTGGCGGACGTGGCGCCGGCGCTCAAGTCCGCCCAGTCGAAGCTGGGCCGTGAAGTGAACGCCACGGTGTACTCGCGCGCTGAACTCCGGGCAAAGGTGAAGGGCGGCTCGGCATTCCTCAAGCGCGTACTGTCAGGCCCGCGGCTTATGATTACCGGTACCGACCATGACGCTGAAAAGCTGGCTCGATAACCGGTGGATCACGGCACACACGGCCACGCTGGGGGAGATCGAGGGCCTCTTTGCCGTCGTGGACCGCGACCTCAAGGACGCGGCGGTGCCGCGATTGAGCGACGATTGGCGACTGGGGATAGCGTACAATGCCGCGTTGCAGCTGGCGACCATCGCGTTGATGGCCGAGGGGTACCGCACCGGCCGCGAGCGGCATCACGAGCGGGCCCTTCAGTCGCTGGCGTACACGGTGAAGGCCAGTACCCGGACGGTGGACTTGCTGGACTTGGTGCGGCGCAAGCGCAATCAGGCCAACTACGAGGCCGCCGGCGCCACGTCCGCCAGGGAGGCTGAGGAATTATATAAGGTGGTGGAGGAGTTGCGGTCCGACGTGGTTCGCTGGTTGAAGAAACACCACGTAGGACTGTGTCCGTCGGACGTGAAGGCCTAGTTCACCCGAAGTGGGGAATCAGCCGCGAATGACCGAACTCATTTGGGACGGCAAATACGACGACAAGGACCGCAAGCGGCGGCGAAAGGGCCGCTAGCGTCACGCAGGGAGGGGGCGTTCGCCCACGATTAGGCTGCCTTCGATGTCGGCCACGAAGCGCTCGGTTTTGAACGGCACGAACCCGCGCGCCGTGTAGTTCGGCAGCGCGTGCGGTGAGTCGAGCGTGCATGTGTGCAGCCACACGCGATTGGCGCCCAGGGCCCACGCTTCCCGCACCGCGCGCGTCAGCATTGCGCCGCCCAGTCCGCGCCCGATGAACGCGGCGGTGAGCCCGAAGTACACGACCTCCACGCTGCCGTCATTGCGGCACGCGAGTTCGAAGTACCCGGCGGACGCGTCGCCGACCATGGCTTCCCATACCGTGATTTCCGGGCGTGCGAGGTACGCCGCGAGTTCCGCATCACTCCACCTGAGGCGATCGTGCCAGAAATACTGTCCGCCCACGTCGTGATACAAGCGACGGTATGTCTCCACCCCGCACGGTGCACGCAACGCGAAGCGCGCGCTCGGCGCGTCGCGCGTGGCCGGGCGCAACTGTTCCGGCGTCGCGAGCGCCAGGTACGTGCGGGTAAGTTCGACGCTGCGCAGGACTACGGCGTCTTGACGCGCGCGCGATGCCGCGCGGCCTTGGCCCGATTGCCGCACGTGGCCATGTCGCACCAGCGGCGCGTGGCGTTCTTGGTATTGTCGTAGAACACGCGGGCGCACCGTGGATCGGCGCAGCACCGCACGCGCGCCAGCTCGCCGAGGATCAGGGCATCGGCGGCGGACTCAACAATCGGGATCATCAAGCCCGCGAACGCGTCGCCCACCGGCACGAACGATCGCGCGAACGTGCCATCGAGCCGCAGCTCGAGCCGGCGCGTGCCGGCGCTGCGGCCGAGCACGCGATTGATCTCGGCCAGGGCCTCGATGCGTACCTGCGGCGAGACACCACCGCGCTCCGCGAGACTCCGCAGCGCGGCGCGCACGCGACGTCCGTCCACCAGCGCCGCAGTGGCGCCGCTCGGCTGCTGCTGTGCGCGGCGGCGCATCATCTGCGCTCGCTCGGTGTCGAACGCCACCGCGGTCTCGAGCCACGACACGAGCGCATCGAAGTCCGCCACGGTGTCGGCATCGTGCTGGCCACCGTCCGTGTTAACGAAGTCCAGCCAAAGGCGTTCACCGACGAAGACAAACACGGTCCGCGGCGCGCGGGGTGCTACCGCGGCCGTGGCTGGCGGAATTTCCGTGGTGGATATCTGTGTCGCGGTGGTGAGCATGACGAAACTACCATACCGCGCTCCGCGAACGCGCGCCAGACGACGTGGATCACACGCGCGGGTGCGCGCGCGTCACGCCTTGACAGCGCCGGAAGCGCCTGTCGCCTGCAGGCCGCCCGACTTGGCGCGGCGTCTTGCCAATGCCTGCAAACCGTCGTATGCGGCGTACTTGTACGCATCGGACAACGCGGGATAGTTGAACACGCTCTGGATGAAATAGTCGAGCGTGCCGCCAAAGCTCATGACGGCGGCGACGAGGTGGATGAGTTCGCACGCGCCTTCGCCGACGATCGACGCGCCGAGGATCCGCTGGTCGTCGGGATCGAAGAGCAGCTTCACGAAGCCGTCGGTGTCGCCGAGAATCTGGCCGCGCGGGTTGATGCGATAGGACGAGCGGCCGACTTCGTAGGGAATCTCCTTCTGGACCAGCGCGTCCTCGGTCTCGCCGACGGTGGCGATCTCCGGCGTCGTCCACACGCCGTACGGCAGCACGTTGGACACCTGCTGCTTGTACTTGAGGTCGAACGCCTGGCACACGGCCACGCGCGCCTGCTCCATCGCGGTGGACGCGAGCGCGGGGAATCCGATCACGTCGCCGGCGGCGTAGATGCCGGGCACTGCCGTGCGGAAGGTCTTGTCGACTTCGATATAGCCACGCTTGTTGCACTTCACGCCGAGTTCTTCGAGGCCGAGCCCCTGCGTGTTGCCCACGCGGCCGGCACTGAAGAGCACGACGTCGGAGTGGAGCGTAGTGTCGTCGGACAGCGACACGCTGGCGGTGTCGCCTTCGACCTTGATCTCCTTGACCTCGACGTTGAGGTGCACGGAGATGTCGAGGCGCGCGGTGATCATGTTTCGCAGCGCGTCGCCGACCTCGGCGTCGAGGTGCGCCAGCAGGCGCGAGCGCGCGTTGATGATCGTGACATTGACCCCGAGTGCCGCGAAGATGCACGCGTACTCGCAGCCGATCACGCCGCCGCCGATGACGATCATGCGTCGCGGAATCGCCTGGAGCGTGAGCAGCGAGTCGCTGTCCACGATGATGGTGCCGTCCACGGCCACGCCGGTCGGTTGCTGCGGGTGCGAACCTGTGGCAATCAGGATTGCCTCGCCGGTGATTGTGTACGCGTCCTGACCGTAGCGCGTGACTTCGACCGTCTTGGGGTCAACGAGCTTGGCCGTTCCCTGCACGACGGTGACGTGATGGCGCTTGAAGTTCTCGTCTATGAGGCGCCACGCGCCTTCCACGACGGCGCGCTCGCGATACATGAAATCGGCGATCGTGATGTTGTGCTTCACCTTGAGGTCCACGCCGTACAGTCCCTTCTGGCGCAAGCCACTGAAGTACAGCGCTGTCTCGCGCAGGGTCTTGGACGGAATCGTGCCGGTGTTCACCGCGGCGCCGCCGGGCCTCGGGGCCTTTTCGACGACGCAGACTTTCTTTCCGAAGTAGGCCGCCTGCGCGGCGCCTTTCTCGCCGGCTGGGCCGGCGCCGATCACGACCAGATCGAAATGCTCGCTCATGAGTCGTGGTGCGGGGTGAACGCCGGCTCGTGATACCGCAGCCATCCCGACTCGCGGTCGCATACCAATTCCATCCCGGTGCCCAAAGGCAGCGACAGGTTGGGATGCTTGTGGCCCGCGGGAAAATCCATGAGCACCGGTACGCCGAGGTCGGACACCAGGTCCAGCAGGAAGTCTTCGAACTCGACCTCTTCGGAACGGTCGAGCGTGAGATGACCAAATACGACACCCGAGACGCGACTAAGCAAGCCCGACGTGCGGAGGTGCAGCAGCCGCTCGTCCGCGACAGACATCGGATCCTTTGTCTCCTCGAGGAAGAGGATCGCACCGTCCACGGGCACTTCCCACGGTGTACCTATGGACTGTTGGACGAGCGAGAGGTTACCGCCCACCAGGCGTCCGACGGCGCGCCCGGGGATCATCGTCCGGGCCACGCCGTCGCCCAGCCGGGTGTCGGGCTGTGGCTGCGTCAGTGTGGTCACAAGCGACGCCACAGTCGGCACGCGCGCGGAGAGAAGGTCGTCCAGCGTTGGGCCGTGAATGGTGCGCAGGCCCGCGACGCGCCACATCCATAAATGCAGGGCGGTCACGTCCGAATACCCCACCAGCGCCTTGGGGTGGTGGCGGAACACCTCGGGATCGAGGTACTGGAGCACGCGCACGGCGCCATAGCCTCCAGTGCCTGCGATCATTCCGTCCACCTCCGGATCGCTCCACATGGCCATGAAAGCCTCGGCCCGGCGGGTGTCCTCGCGACGGTGATACCGGCGGGGCACCAGGAGCGCAGGGTCTGTCTTCACGCGAAAGCCGGCGCGCTCCAGTGCCTGCACGCCCCGACGAACCCGCGCCTCCCTGGGCGCCGTGGACGACATGACGACGCCGATCGTGCTGCCGACTGCGAGGGCGCGTGGCCGCAGCAGCGTTGCCGGCCGTTCCGCCGCACCCGCTTTCACAGCGTCAATCGTGAGCGTCATCGTGGGCGGCATGCACCGTGGATGGTCGGTTGGCTGAGCCTCGCCGCAAGATAGTAACTGACAGGTGCGGGGTGCAGCGTTCCGCGTGCAGGGTGGACCAAAAAACGTCGCATGGACGAGCCTCGGGCTAGGTTTGGGGATGGCGACCGCCGACCCAAGTACCTACTTCCGAAAGGGTTTCGGCCTCAAGTCGGAGGTACAGGAGGAACTCACCGCCGACTACAGTGGCCGGATCGTCGACCGGATGCGGGCGGAGGACTACACCCTCACCGTCGGCGACGTCGCATTCCGGCTCGCCCGCGAATTCGGGTTCTGCTACGGGGTTGAACGGGCCGTGGAGTATGCCTACCAGACGCGCCGCAAGTTCCCGGACCGGAACATCTACCTCGTCGGCGAGATCATCCACAATCCGCACGTGAACGCGCGATTGCGCGAAATGGGCATCCGGATCCTGATGCCGAGGGACGGCCGCTTTGATTTCAGCGGTATCACGCCGGACGACGTGGTCATCCTGCCCGCGTTTGGCGTGACGATCCACGACTTCGAGCATCTCCGCGGCGTCGGCTGCATCCTGGTGGACACGACGTGCGGCTCCGTGCTGAACGTCTGGAAGCGCGTGGAGAGCTACGCGCGCGACGGCTTTACCTCGCTGATCCACGGCAAGCACTATCACGAGGAGACGCGAGCGACGGCGTCGCAGGCGCGCAAGCATCAGGGACACTACCTGGTGGTGCGCGACATGGCCGAAGTGCAGCTGGTGGTCGATTTCATCGAGGGGCGTGCGACGGCGGCGACGATGCTGGAGCAGCTGGGACACGCGGCGTCGCCGGAGTTCGACCCGGCGCGCGACCTGCGCCGCATCGGAGTGGCCAACCAGACGACGATGCTGGCGCGTGAGTCGCTGGCGATCGGCGCGGCCGTGGGCGACGCGATCGGGCGCGCGCGGGGCGAGGACGCGCACGTCAAGGACTTCCGCACATTCGACACCATCTGCAGCGCCACGCAGGAGCGTCAGGACGCGGTGGAGGAACTGCTGCGCGAGCCGCTCGACACGATGGTCGTGATCGGGGGATTCAACTCGAGCAATACGATCTCGCTCGCGGCGCTGTGCGCCGAACATGTGAAGACCTACCACGTCGAGTCACCTGAGGGCATCGATGTGGACGCGGGTTCGGTGCGGCATCGCCTGCCCGGCCCAAAGCACCATGAGGCGACCACACCCGAGTGGCTGGGCCACGGCGCCATCCGCATCGGCATCACCGCGGGCGCCAGCACGCCGAACTCAAAAATCGGCGAGGCCGTGATGCGCATCCTCGCCACACGAGGCCTTGAGTTACCCGACGTCGCGTGACCGAGGCCCCGCGGTTCGCGCAGTACGTGGCGCTGGGTGACTCGATGTCCATCGATCTGTATCCGGCGCTGGATGCTGGTGAGACCGATGTGAAAGTCGCGCTCGAGTGGGACGCGCGTGCCGGGCACGTGGCGCCCCAGGGAGCGGCGTCGCTCTTCTTCCAGAACATCGACGAGCGCTATCCGGACTTCGCGGGCAACGACCTGACCACGAAGTATGCGGGCATCACGCTGCTGAACGTGGCCGAGGACGGCGCGACCATCGGCGACGTCTTCGGGTCACAGTTGCCAACCGTGGAGGCCGCGGACACGCGCACCCTGTTCACGCTCTCAGCGGGCGGCAACGACCTGATGAGTGCCTTTGCCAACAAACCTGACCCGGCGCTGCTCCAAGGATTCGTGCGCGACATCGCCGACGCGTTCGAGTTTCTGGTGGAGTCGCTCCGCCGTATCCGGCCCGACTCCGCGATCATCGTGACGACGGTCTACGATCCGTCCGACAAGACACGCAAGATTCCGGGCTTCTTCGATGCCGCGGGCCCGTTGCCTCTGGAATCGCTGCACGAGATGAACGAGCGCATCGCGTCCATTGCGCGGGCGTCGCCGCGTTGCGCCGTGGCCGATGCGTACACCCACTTCCTGGGCCACGGCGTGACAGCGGCCGAAGCCGATCGCTGGTACTGGAAGCGCTCGTTGATCGAGCCGGGCGCACGTGGGGCCAACGAGATCCGACGCTTGTGGCTTGACGCGCTCGCCGCGATGCACGAGAACTGAGGCATGCCGGATATCCTCGAACAGTTGGCTGCCCTTCGGGAACACGAGACCCGCGTCGCGATGGCGACATTGATCGCCGCGCGCGGCGGTAGCCCGCGTCCGATAGGCGCCAAGCTGTTCGTGGGCGAGGGTGGGCGTCTGCTCGGGTCGGTGTCCATCGGCGGATGCGTGGACGCGCGGGTGGTGGAGCACGGCGAGCGCCTGCTGCGCGAGAACCGCGCGCAGCGCGTCACGGTCACGGTGGACGACTCCGAGGCCGTGGAACTGGGATTGGCGTGCGGCGCGGAGTTCGACCTTCTCATCGAGCCGATCTCGCTCAACGGCACGGACTCGGCTATTGAGGCGTTCCAGACAGCCACGAATATCAGCCGGTCGGGCAAGGAGGCGTACGTCATCACGCGGATTCCCGCGGCCGGTCCGCCGGCACGCATGGTGAGCAGCGAGCCGTTCGATGCCACAGGGCCGGACGTGTTCGTGGAGCGCATCGCTCCGGCGGACACGTTGGTGCTCGTGGGGGCGTCGGATGTGGGCGCGGCGCTGGCGCGCATTGCCCGGGGGTTGGGGATGCGCGTGGTGGTTGTGGACGGTCGCGAGCGCTACGCCACGCGCGACCGGTTCGCGACCGCGGATGAGATCCTGGTGGGCATGCCGTCGGAACTGGCACGCCCGCACTACAAGGCCGGCACGTACGTCGTCCTCGTGGGCCACGAGTACAAGTACGACCTGCCAGTCCTGCGCGACGCGTTGCGCGCACCCGTGCGGTACGTGGGGATGCTGGCAGGCCGCAAGCGCGCCGATTCGATGCGCGGACTGTTGCGTGATGAGGGGTTGTCGGCCGAGCACATCGCGCGGCTGCATTCGCCGATCGGGCTTGATATCGGCGGCCGCGAACCTGAGGAAATCGCGCTGAGCATCGCGGCGCAGCTCATCGCGGTGCGCGAAGGCAAGCCGATCGCCCAGCGCGGATGACGCTGCCGTATGGCGCGGTGGTGCTGGAGCACTTCCGCCGGCCGCGGAACCAGCGAGCCCTGGAACGGCCAAGCGCGGCGCACGAGGCGTTCAATCCGCTGTGCGGCGATCGCGTTCGCATCGAACTGGAGCTGCACGGCGCCGCGATTCGCGCCGCGGCGTTCACGGCCAATGCATGCGCGTTGTGCACGGCGTCGGCGTCACTGCTCACGGACCGCCTCGTTGGGCTGGCCGTGGAAGCCGCGGTCCGGATCACCGCCGCCGAGACGCTGGCGGCGTTGCAGACCGACGTGCCCCGCGCGCGCGAGGCGTGTGCCGTCCTGCCGCTCACCGCGCTGAAGGAAGCGCTTCGCGGAAGCGAAGGCGCGTGATTCCCGCGCTGCTGCTGGCGGCGGGCGCGTCGCAGCGCTTCGGCGCGCCGAAGCTGCTGCAGTTGCTCAATGGGCGCCCGGTGGTACGCTGGAGCGCCGAGTCGCTGGTGGGTGTGGCCGACGTGTTGGTCGTGGTGGCTCCGCCGGACAACGAGGCACTGCGTCAAGCGTTGGACGGACTCGACGTGCGATTCGTGGTGAACGCGCGCGCCGCGGATGGGATGGCGACTTCGCTGGCGTGCGGTGTCGCGTCACTCGCGGACGATGTGGACGCGGTGCTCGTGGCTTTGGGTGACGAACCGCTGCTGCCGCGCCGATGCCACGAGCGGGTGGTGGCGCGATTTCGAAAGGGCGGCGCCGCGATCGTTGCGGCCACGTACGGCGGGGGGCGCGGGCACCCGGTACTGTTCGACCGATCGGTATTCGCGGAGCTACGGAGACTCGAGGGGGATCACGGAGCGCGAGCGGTGGTGGACGCAGATCCGTCTCGCGTGGTGCTGGAGGAGATGGACGAGCCGCGCCCTATAGATGTGGATACACCCGACGACCTCGCGCGCGTACAGCGAGGGGAGCACCTTTAGGCCGCAAATTGCGGCCGAACACCGAATCAAAAACCCAAGACCGAAGACCCAAGGCACAAATGACACAATTGCGCGAAGTCGCGTTGCTGCTCGCCCTGCCGATGGCACTCGGCGCACAGAACTACGACACGATCCAGGTCAGGTCGCAGGCGCTGCGCGGTGGCGTGTACATGCTCACGGGCGCGGGCGGCAACATCGCCCTGAGCGTCGGGGCGGACGCGGCGTTCATCATCGACGATCAGTACGCGCCGCTCTCGAACAAGATTCTCGCGGCGATCAAGGCGATCACACCGCTGCCCGTGAAGTTTGTCATGAACACGCATTGGCACTTCGATCACACCGGCGGCAACGAAAATATGGGAAAGGCCGGCGCGATTCTGGTCGCCCATGACAACGTGCGGAAGCGCTTGTCCGCGGACCAGTTCGTCGAGTTTCTGAAGCGCGCGGAAAAGGCGGCGCCGCCCGTGGCGCTGCCCGTCGTGACGTTCACGGACTCAATCGCGTTTCACGTCAACGGCGAGGAGCTCGTGGCATTCCACGTTCCCAAGGCCCACACGGACGGTGACGCGATCGTGCACTTCACCAAGGCGAACGTGATTCACATGGGCGACACATACGTCCGCTACGGATACCCGTTCGTCGACATCTCCAGCGGCGGCAACGTGAGCGGCATCGTCACGGCCGCGGATCGCGCGCTGGCGGTGTGCAACGCGGACACGAAGGTGATCCCCGGACATGGCGTCGTCGCAGATTGCGGTTCGCTCAAGACCTATCGCGACATGATTGCCACGATCCGCGATCGCGTCGCCGCCGCGATACGGGCGGGCAAGTCGCTGGACGCGATCAAGGCGGAGAAGCCGACAGCCGAGTTTGATGCGAAGGTCGGAGGCACATTCGTGAGCCCGGACCAGTTCGTCGAGTTCACGTACCGCTCGCTGGGCGGGAAGTAGCCGATGGCCGACCCGACAGTCGGGCGCGATGAACGCCTGCGCGCACTGGCGCGCAGGCGGGGCTGGATCGCCGGCATCCTGACGGGGGCGATGATCGTGGTGTACTTCGGGTTCATCGCGCTCATCGCGTTCAATCCAACGCTGCTTGGTCGGCGAATCGGGTCGGGCTTGAGCCTCGGCATCCTGCTGGGCGCGATGGTGATCGTGGCGTCCTGGCTGCTGACGTGGTTCTACGTGCGCTGGGCCAACAAGCACTACGACGCCGAGCTCAAGTCCATCAGCGAGGCGAAGTCGTGATGCTCCAGGCAGCGGCACAGGCGGCGCCGACGGCGCCGCAGACCGCGATTGGCCAGCCGAACGCCATCGCGATGGTGTTCTTCTTCGCCATCATTGCCATCACGCTGGGCATCACGTACTGGGCGGCGCGACGCACGCGCACCACCGAGCACTTCTACGCCGCCGGTCGGACGATCAGCCCCGTGCAGAACGGGTTCGCGCTCGCGGGCGACTACATGAGCGCGGCGTCGTTCCTGGGCATCGCGGGGCTGGTGTCCACGACCGGATTCGACGGTCTGATCTACTCCACGGGTTGGCTGGTGGGCTGGCCCGTTGTCCTGTTCCTGATCGCTGAGCCGCTGCGGAACCTGGGCAAGTACACGTTCGCGGACGTCGTGGCGCTACGGTTGAAGCAAACGCCGGTACGCATCGCCGCGGCCATCGGCACCTTGTCGACGGTGGTGTTCTATCTCATCGCGCAGATGGTGGGCGCGGGCGGCCTCATCAGGCTGATGTTCGGCATCCCGTATGAGACCGCCATCGTCATCGTGGGCGCAGCGATGATCGCGTACGTCCTGTTCGGCGGCATGATCGCCACCACGTGGGTGCAGATCGTGAAGGCGGGGCTGCTGCTGGGTGGTGCGTTCGCGCTGGCGATGCTGGTGCTTGCGCGCTTTGGCATGAATCCGGCGGCGCTTTTTGGCGCCGCCGCGGAGAAGTACGGCGCCGCCGTGCTGGCCCCCGGCAAACTCGTGTCGAACCCGTGGGACGCCATTTCGTTGGGCATGGCGCTCATGTTCGGCACGGCGGGACTGCCGCACATCCTGATGCGCTTCTACACCGTGCCGGATGCGCGCTCGGCCCGCACGTCGGTGTTCTACGCCACGGGGCTCATCGGGTTCTTCTACCTGCTGACGTTCATCCTCGGCTTTGGCGCCATGGTGTTCGTCGGCCCCGACGCGATCCGCGCGGTGGACCGCGGTGGTAACATGGCCGCGCCACTGCTCGCGGAATTCATCGGCGGCACGCCGTTCCTGGGATTCATTGCCGCCGTCGCCTTCGCGACGATCCTCGCGGTCGTAGCCGGCTTGGCGCTGGCGGGCGCGTCGGCGCTGTCGCACGACCTCTGGGTCAACGTGGTGAAGAGTGGACACGCGAGTGGAACCGAGGAACTCAAGGTTGCGCGTGCCGCGACGGTCGTGCTCGGCGTGGCTGCGGTGGCGCTCGGCATCACGTTCAAGGGCCAGAACGTGGCGTTCATGGTGTCGCTGGCGTTTGCGATTGCAGCGAGCGGCAATTTCCCGGCGCTTCTCATGTCGATCTTCTGGCCGCGGTTCACGACGGCGGGCGCGGTAGCCAGCATTCTCACCGGTACGTTCGGCACGCTATTGCTCATTTGGTTGTCACCGACGATCCAGGTGGACGTGTTCCAGCGCGCCGAAGCGTGGTTCCCACTCAAGAACCCGGCGCTGGTGACGATTCCGCTGTCGTTCGCAGTCGGCATCGTCGTGTCTCTCTCGACCTCGACGGCCGTGAACGCCGCCGGCGATGCCCACCACCAGCGCCGGTTGCATATGGGCGCGTCGGGCGACTGAGGACGATGCGAATCCGTATGCGCCACCGACGCCAGCGCGGACCAGATCGCTCGCGCCCAGCCGGCGGCCAATGTCGAGTATCGGGTAGCGACGTCGGAGGCCAGCGGCTTGACGAGCGTGTCGGTGGGACTCGTAACGGTGGCGCAGGCACTGCACTGGTTCGCGCACGACGCGTTCTTCGCCGAGGTACGTCGTGTGTCGGCGGCGGGGGTCATCGCGGCATGGTCATACGCTTCCTGCCATGCGGAGACGATGTCGAGCCGCTGATGCGCGAGTTCCAGGACCAGACGCTGGGGCTGTACTGGGACGAACGGCGCCGATGGGTGGACGAGGGGTACCACACGATCCCGTTTCCGTTCGCGGAATTGACACCGCCCACGTTGGAGCTTCACAAAGTGTGGACGTTGGACCAACTTGGCGGGTACCTGAGAAGCTGGTCCGCAGTCGCCTCGTATGTTCGCGAGCATGGCAAGGACCCGGTGGCTCCGTTCCTTGGGCGGCTCGGGAAAGTGTGGGGTCCCGCGGGACATACCCGGGATATTCGCTGGCCTCTATTTATGCGCGTCGGGAGGGTGGGATGAGCCGGATGACCAACGTTGTGCGCGTGGTGACGATCGCGATCGTGGCTGCTGCCATGCGGGGTGAGGCCCAGCGGACCGTGGCCGAACCGCCGCTGTCGCCGCTATCGCCCGAGGCGATGACGGCGCTGGATGACCTGTCGTCGCGGTTCGCCGGTGATATCGCGCTGCACCAGGGCTGGTTCCGCGACCGCGCGATCATGTACTACGACTTCGGCCGCGTGGCTGAAACAGCCGGGCGCGTGCTGTGGCCGATCCACGGATTCGACGCGCGCGGCTATCCGGTCGCGATTCGCGGCCAGCGTCCGATCTTCTCGACACTGCCGGGCCTGCAGGGCTACAGCGGCTTGTGGCAACTCGACTACATCATCGTGGCGGACAAGGTGCAGCCCAACCAGCTGCGCGACCTCGCGGGCACGGACGCGCTGGTCAAGAACAAGCGCGCGGCCATCCGTGATGCCGGGTTCACGGTGAACCTCGCCATCGTTCCGAAGGGCTCGCGGCTCGAGCGCGATTCCACGCCGTCGCTGATGGGATGGTACGAGGGCCGGGAAGTGCAGTTCTTCGACTTTGGACGGAGCGGCCTCACCCCCGTACCTCTGATCGCGTTCATCAAGGGCCTGGACTCCACCGGCGCGCCCGACTTCCTGCGCGAACAGGTGAACATTGTGGACACGCTTCCGGTGACGCCGCCGTACGCGGACATGTGGCACGTCCGCTTCGCCAGGCCGGACTCCACCTACGTGCCCAACACGCTCAAGGGTGCGGCGGCCGTGGCGGCGACGACGATTCCGGTGGATCCGCCCAACTCGGTGCGCAACTGCCCCGTGGCCATCGTGGACGGCGCGCGCGTGCAACGTGTGCCGAGCCCGATCAGTATGTTCGCGGATTTGCGCTCGCTGGTTCCTCCGGCCCCGACGAAGCCTCAGTAGCTCAGCCGGTGTGACCCCGCCCCCGGCACACTGACACCACCCCGCACCCTGATGCAGTCGCTGAAACGCGTACTCACGCTGCGGGACTTGGTGCTGTTCAATCTCGTCGCGATCATCGGCCTGCGATGGCTCGCGACCTCGGCCAAGGCAGGACCAGCCGCGCTGGTGCTCTGGCTGCTGGCCGCGCTGTTCTTCTTCGTCCCGCAGGGGCTCAGCGTCGTCGAGCTCTCGCGCCGCTACCCGGAAGAAGGCGGCATCTACGCCTGGACCAAGCGCGCGCTGGGCGACAGGCATGCCTTCATCTGCGGCTGGTCGTACTGGACGTCGAACGTCATGTACTACCCGCAGCTCCTGATCAGCACGGCGGTAATTGCCACATATGCGTTCGGCATGGGTGAGAGCACACTGGCGCAGAACTGGCACTACGTGCTGCCGGTGACGCTGGTGGCGCTGTGGGGCGCGGTACTGATGAACATCATCGGGCTGTCCACGGGTCGTTGGCTCCAGAACGCCGGCGGTATCGGCACGTACATCCCCGGCCTGATCATCGTGGCGTTCGGCGTGTGGGCGCTGGTGGTCGGCGCGCCGAGTGCCAATCCGATGCAGGCGCGCGATTTCATCCCGGACCTCACCGACTTCGGCTCGCTGAACCTGTGGGCGTCCGTGGCGTTCGCGTTTGGCGGCCTGGAATTATCAGCGACCATGGGGGGCGAAGTGGAGAATGCCGACAGGAACCTGCCCCGCGCCGTATTCATCTCGGCGCCGCTCGTGGCCGCCGTATACATCCTTGGCACCGGTTCACTGCTGTGGCTCGTGCCCACGGGAGACCTGAACATCGTGTCCGGGTTCCTCCAAGGCGTGCAGCGCGGGGTGCAGACGTTCGCGCCCGGCCTGGTGTGGCTGGTACCGGTGGCCGCCATCGCGTACACGGTGGGCAGTGTGGGTGGGGTGGGCGCGTGGCTCAGCGGACCCGCGCGCATCGCGTTTGTGATCGGGCTGGACCGCTACTTCCCGCCGGCGTTTGGCAATGTGCACCCCAAGTGGGGCACGCCGCACGTCGCCATCCTGGTGCAGGCCGGGCTCGCGACCGGTGCGTTGCTGCTCTCGGTGCTCGGCCGCGGGACGACGGTGGAGACCGTCTACCTGATCCTCCTCGACACGACACTGCTGCTGTATTTCATCCCGTTCGTGTACCTCTTCGCGTCCATGTGGGCATTGCGCGACAAGGCGGCGACGGGGTTGGCAGCGGCCAGGGTGGCGATTCTCTGCGCGTCGGGCACAGCCGTCACGGTGTTCGCGATGACCATCGCCATGATCCCGCCGCCGGGGACCCAGCACCCAGTGCTGTTCTTCGTGAAAGTCGCCGGCGGCGCGGGCACCTTTATTGCTTTCGGCGGGTTGCTGTACTGGCGCGCCAACCGTCGAATGCCATCCTGAGCCCTTCGCCTAGCGGCCGGGGCGCGGCGCGGAGTCGAGTTCGCGCTGGATACGGTCGCGCTCGCTGTTCAGTTCTTCACGCGACGGCGTCCCCTCGGCGGCGGGCGCGCGGTCCAGCACCGACGTCCAGGTCGCTTTGAGCACCGCCTCGAGTGCCTCGATGCCGTCGTCCGTCGCCTCGTAGAACAGGTCCATCAGCGCGCCCTCGGCTCGCAACAGTTGGTTCATCAGCGTCTCGGCGGCTTCCTTGGACGGCATCACGCCGCAGACCTTCGGCGTCGCGCGATTGCCAACGGGGCGGTGCAGCACCACGACCGCCCCGCGCTTGCCGGGCTGCAGGTACAGCGACGGCGTGGCCTTCCTGGTCGGTGCCCTGCCGCGCCCGTGCCGCGCCCCGCGCTTCTTGGGCCCGCTGGGTTTGCCGGGTCTGCCGGGTTTGCCGGGTCGGTTGGAACGGCGTCGCGCCATAGGAAAAAAATAGCTGGCGGCACCAGATT
>ERZ1292623.2173-Hain-H51-01um-R1-2173-length-17939-cov-9_pt1 | contig 17939 bp, 29 predicted proteins | sample MGYA00564398_ERZ1292623 | MGnify/ENA primary metagenome ERZ1292623 (study PRJEB36523, sample SAMEA6512633) | groundwater metagenome | collected 2019-01-07 | study: AquaDiva: Metagenomics assemblies of 32 groundwater samples | reverse complement strand
ATTTACCTCCGACGGTTGCACTTTAACAAGGTTTGAACATACATCATTCCATATCATAAGATAAGGAACTCATTAATATAACTTCAAAGAGTTACAAAAAATCTTTCGTTTAGTTAGTTTATAAATGTTTTGCTAAAATATGCTAAAAATAACAATTTTACGAGGGAAAATTATAAAAGTAATTTATAAAAATTAATAGAGAAATAATTTGAAAAATAGTTAAATATCCAATAGAAATTTTTATGAAAAAATTTACATTTACAATTATTAATATTAAATTAAGGTGATTTTAAGACTAAGCAAATTTATTTTTAAATGTTTCCAATAGTTTTATCCCCATGTTATAGAGAAGAAAGGCATTACATTGAAATAAAATATATGAACTATCACAATAAATGATATAAACAATTTAAAATTGTGTTTAATATGATTAGTGAGGAAAATAAAGAAAAAGGAAGAGAAGCAGAAAGAAGATTTCAAGAATGGCTTGATAATCATAAAATTCCTTATCTTTACATAAACCAAGAACCTGAAACATTTTCATCTTTTTTTAAAGAAGATCTAAAAAGTAAGCGGCCTGATTTTATTTTGCTGATACCTTATTTTGGATTTATTTTTGTTGATGTAAAATATAAACAAATAAGTGATAATCAAAAAGATTTCCCAATAGATGCATTTGATGCTAAGAAATATTCTTCTTTGCAAAGAAGATTTAATATTAATACCTGGTTTGCATTATCGAATGAAAAAGTAGGTTACAACACTTGGTATTGGATTCCTGTTTCAAAAGTTCTTGAAGCAGGTATTAGCTTGCAAAAGTCAAGTAAATCTGGGCAACTTTTCTTTCCAATTCCAAAAAATTATTTTATTCAAGTTGCCGGAGACGATTCTTTATCAAGATTGTTCTCGAAACTTTTTGAGAATTATAACAATTAGTAAGAAATAAAAAGATAAAGTAAAAGATACAATAACAAATTTTCATTTGGGAAAATTTGAACATTTAATTAAAATATAAGTATAGTAAATAAAAAATTAGTAAAAAACAAAACAAGCTAGAATGAATAAACATAACCAATTAAATAAAATATAAATTAGGAAAAGATATTGTTTATTTAAAAATAAAAAACTATGGGGAATAATAATTTAGCTATAAAAGTAAAAAAATAATAAAATAATAATAAAATAATAATAAAATAAAATATATGTAAATAAGGTAAAGTTATTTCTAATTAAAAGTAAGAATTAAAAAAATCAAAAATAAATTTATCTACCTGATTTTCTGCAAATAGTTTCATAAACTGAATATCCTAGAGATGCTAATCCTGCTGTTCCTGCTAAAGCAACTCCACCTTTTTGATTGGGTGTGTTCATCGGCAATCCTTTGTATGTAACACCTGATGTAGCTAATGCTGCTACTCCTAATAGTGCATAAAATCCAGGACCTAATGCTTCTTTTTTCATAGATATATTTCTTATATGATCATATGTTCTACTTCTAGCTTCTAACGGATTTGTTCCTACTGATATTTCATCTTGATCAGAAATTCTATCTGCATCTGTATCTAAAAATGCATTATATTCTAATGGATTTGTTCCTAAACTTATTTCTCGTCCATCACTAAGTCCATCTCCATCTGTATCTAGATTCTGTCTTCGTAAATTTTCGTTTGTCATTTTTCATTTACCTCCTTTCACATCTTTTTCTTAATATGATGTTTTAGGATAAAATTTAAGATAGATTCGGGTATTTAAATCTTTCTATTTATTATAACTGGCTAGGGGTAACAAAAATAGAATTGATATTTTAACTAATATGGTATGCTCCGCTCACTTCGTTCGCTCCGCATTTTAAAATGCATAATAACAAATTTTCATTAAAGAAAATTTGAACATTTAAATAAATTGATAATGTAACTATGGTAAATAAGAAATATTAAAATATATCAATAGAATAGATGTAAATAAGGCAAAGTTATTGCTGATTAAAATTAAAAAATAAAATTATATAAACATCTTTCTCATTGATATTAAATGCCAATCTTTGTCGTTCAGGAACATAAAGCAACTAAATTATATCCTTATCTTTGCCTCAATCCAATTCCACTTGCATAATATTTTCTTCTTATTTTTATATTACTAGGTTTTTCAAATTTAAGAGATGCAATTTCTGATAGCCAATTGTAGTTAGTTACAACTTTGCATCCTATTTCTTGAGCTTTTTTTTGCCAGTCTTTCATCAGCATCTTGTCTAGTAATGCCTTCTGCTTCAAGCTCAATTTGCTCATAATTTGTTAACCTTAGTCCAATTCCTATAGTATACTCTAAAGAATTGCGTCTTAATAATTTTGGTAATTCACTAGTTTTATTTTGATCCATGTTTATCTTTGTTCTTGATATTTTAAAAGTTTATATATTTTAGAATTCATACTATTAAATGGTAATCTTCGTCATACAAGAACATCACGCAACAACTAAACACTATGATTTTCGTCTTGAGAAAAATAAAAAACTAAAATCATGGGCAATAACAAAAATCCCTCCTAAATCTAAATCTGTTAAAAGACTTGCAATCCAAATTCCTGATCATGCTTATAGTTATAGAAATTTCGAAGGCGAGATAAAAGAAGGATATGGAAAAGGAAAAGTTAAAATTTGGGATAAAGGAACATATAAAGAAGAATCATGGAAAAAAGATAAAATTGTTTTTCATCTAAAAGGTAAAAAGCTGAAGGGAAAATATGTGTTATTAAAAACAAGTTATGGAAAGGCTGGAAATGGTTGGTTGTTTTTTAGAGTTGGGTGAAAAATAAATTTTAATTTCCTAACTGGATTGCTTTTTTCACTTCATTCACATTTTTCTACCCAAGTAAATAAGGTCTATAATATTTAAAATATGAAATAAATGGATGATAACTTATTTGATAGAATATAACATTTTTATTTGGCTTTGGAACGCTAATGAGTTTACTATTTTTAATGGAAGATTTATTATATTTAACATTTGACTTAAGAACTTCCATTCTTAGTTTCCAAAATAAACCAGTAAACACTACATCAAAAATAGTCATTGGGAGAAAAAACATTACTAAAAAAGTTATTAATATTGGAAGATTTATTCTATTTTGAGAGCTATAAAAAAGCCATAAATTAAATAACCTAAAAATAAAATTAATCCTATCAAAGAAATTAACACTAATATATCTAAAAACAAGACCTTTGATTTATTATTGTTTTTCATGATTAATAAAGTTTTATTGGATTTATAAAGATTTTTAGCAAATTTAGTGCTATGATTTGGAATTCTTATTATTTATTGATGATATAAAAAAATATTAAATTAGGCAAGTTATTACATATTAAAAATTAAAATATTACAAACAAATAAAATTAAATTCCTGTTGATAAAAAAGCCCACCAAGGTTTTTTTACTTTAACAATTTCACCAGTTTCTGCATCAACTTGAATTGCCACATTGCCTTTTATCTTAAATAATCCTAAAAATTTCCCTTGTTTTTCAGCAGTTAATTCATAAACCGCTTTAGCATTATCTTCAGCACCAACTTCTTTTAATGTAATATTAAATCCTAATTCTCCAAGCCTTTCAATTGCTTTTTGAGATGCAGTTTCAGGCATATTTTTATTTCTGCTTTTCTGCCGTTTGAAAGATTAAAGGTTTTATTTTGATTAGAGTTTATATTAGATGAATTTCTTTTCCCAATACACTTATTATTTACACATAAACAGGAATCTGCTTTATTTTCAGATAGATTCAAACAAGGTTCAGTAAAAACATCTTTATTTACACATGCCATTATCTGGCATGCATTAACTTTGCAATCAGAATTTTGGGAGCATTCATTGTTATTAATGCTGCTATTTGGAACAGCAGACGCACTATATGATAAGTAGACAAATGAAACAATCACAATAGTTAGGATAGTACTGAAATAAAATAATTTTTTAGTTAAGCTATTCATCAAAAGTTAAGGAAAATAGTATTAATAAATCTTTTTAGCAACAATAATCTTGGCTATTAATAACCTCTTAACTTCTCAACTTGCCTTTGGTTTAAAGGTTTAATCTTTTTAATTAGCGTCAGTTGTTTCCCAAGCAAACCTCTTTCTTCTAAACCATAGTAAGTTTCTCCTTTTGAAGCAGCAATTAAAATTTGTTGCCCATCATGATAAACAACATATTCTCCATAATGTTTTTCCAAGAGTTCTTTTATGTCTCTAAGGTAAGCTTCAACATTTGCACTTTGAGGATTATCTCTTGTAGATTCCATTTTTATTATTCTATATAATAATTAATAAATATTTGTATAAAAATGTCAACATGGAAAATTAATACTCCGAAGTATTTAAATAGATAAGGTAAAGTTATTAATTAAGAATAAATTAAGCTTTAAAGCAAAAATTATTATCTATTAAAATGAAAATTAGTCTTATAAATTATTTCAAATAATCCATCTAAGACCTTAAAAAATTATCATCCTTAAAATTTGATAATCTATAAAAATTTACTCTTCCTGGCCGTCATAAGCAATGAAGGCATTCATAGATTCCAGTTTTTCATCAGATATTTTTCTTTTTTCTAAATAACCTCTTGCCAATAAATAATACACTAACCCAAGAGATTTTCCACCTTTATTATTGCAAGGGATAATATGATCAGCTTTTCTGATGAAATTATTTGTGTCTGCCAACATAAGAACTTTTTTTCCAGTTTTTAACGCATCATTCAAAGCATTTCTGTCAATCCAAGGATCAGTAACAATAACCAACTCTGGTTCATAAAAACTTTCTAATTGAGTATTTGTCATCATACCAGCAGGATATTTTTTTGTAAAAACACCTATTCCAGTTGCCTTGCCAAAAAGAACTGCTGCCTGCCATCCTGATTCTCTTTTGCATATTAAAACAACTTCTTCAGGAGAATATTTAGCTATAAAATCAATAGCTTTTTTTATGTGCTCATCAATTAAACTTGTATTTAAAACTCCGATACTATCAGCTCTTCTTCTATAAACAAAAGGTTTCATATCAGGAGTTATAACTCTTGTTCCTAAATGAATTCCTGTTTTAACATAATCATCTAACGGAATCAAAAGTTGCCTTTTTTTATCAAGTTCTTCTTTAATGTCTCCAGTATCAACACCTTTAATTTTTTCCTGCAGCTTCTTAGCTTTTTCTTTTAATTCTTTTAATAAGACGCTTCTATCAGAAGTTCTTTTTTTTAGCTCTTTATTTTCTTCTAGCTTTCCAGCTTTTTCTTTTACTTTAGTTTTGGAAACTTTTTCTAAAGGTTTATTTTTTTCTTTCATTTTGGAAACCCTTGTTGTTTTGGAATTTTTATTCTCATCTTTGGAAACCTTTTCTAAAGGTTTATTTTCTGTTTTAACCATTTTATTATTAATCGTTGTAAGAACAACAGATTTTAAGAGAAAAATGTATTTTTAAATTCTTCTATTTCACAGCCGAACTTAACATTTTATATAATTAAACATATCCATTAAAATGCTAAAATATAATCAATGTTAATTAATCAACTAATCAATAATAAAATAAGGGAAAGTATTGCGTTTTAAGAATAAATTATGTAAAAATTAATTTTTATTTTATATATTAAATCAAAAAATAAAATAATAAACTATCAATAAGCAGCCCTGATATCACACTTTATTTCTCCCCACTTATAGATTTCTTTCTGTTTAAATCCTCCAAATATTCCAGATTTCACAGTGTAAATAGGACACTGATCATCTACACATTTCTTGGTAGGCAAGTTTACATTAGCTGATGGCATGCTGCTGCAATCTGGCTTGCTTTGTGGTCTTTGATTAAAAGCAACTGAACTTGGCGAAACAGGTATCTGGCCAATACTAGAATAACATCCACCTCTTCCTAATCTACAATTACAATATGCTCCTGTACAGCCACCAATTTCAGATATAGGGAAATTATTACAACCACTACCACTAAGACAATATCCTGAACCAGTTACTCCTGCACCAAATTGCAATTCTTCAATTTGTATTTCTTGATTGGTTTCATCACTAATACCAAACATTCCTCCAAAACCACTTAATCCACTACTAGAACCTGATGTTTTTTGAGGAATGCATAGCGGTATATTAAATCCAGATATTTTTGTATTTCTGCAACTGCTAGGTCTTGTTATTCTAAATCTAAGTTTGTTTCCTTCTAATGAAACAAGATATGAATATTTATCCTCGCCACTTTCCACTTCTTTGTTACCCATAATTGCCTGGATTTTAGATATTTTTGGCTCTTGTGTAGTAATTATAATGGTATAATTCTCACTTAACTGAACTCTTGATGTTACAGTTCCAGGTTTATCTCCAATAGTACAAGAGAAATCATAAACTCCCCCTTCATATATAAAAGGATTAGTTATTGTAAACTCTCCTAAATAATCTGCATACTGCTCTTTTTTATTTTTACCATATCCAGAAGGACAGACTTTATTATACCATTCAGGACTTCCTCCAGGTAAATTGAAATCTATTAAAACTCCTTGAGGGATTTCACCAATAGGTAATGTAATTAAACCATAATCAAGAGCTTCTTGCAAAGAATAATAGTTTCCATTATCTGCTTTTATTTTAATTTCATCAGCAGAATGCCAGACAGGAGGATCAACATCCCATTCTAAACTATCTAAGTCAATTCCATAAGTTTCAAAATCATTTTCTTGTGATGCAGGTACGCTAGCACTATCAGGTACACTAGCACTACCAGAAGAACTAGTATCTTCATCACTTCCTTGGTTTCCTCCACCAAATAATCCTCCAAACATTCCTCCTAATCCTCCTCCACTTCCGCCTTTTTTTCCTCCAAATAAACTTCCTGCAGAAACTAAGCTTAATCCAAGTATAAATATAATTCCAATTACAATAATAATTATTTTTATATTATTTTTTTCTTTCATTTTATTTTCAAGGACATGGATTAAACTCACAATTTAATGATTCATTTCTTTCAACACTTGTGCCATTACCACAATTGTAAAGATCTTTACTGCATCCAGTAATATTAGTTGCTATATTAGCACGAGCACCATTTATTCTACAACTAATTGAGCCAAATTGATAAACTGTTGTAGATCTTAAACCAAAACCTTTTGGAACTTTGTAAATAGGGCAGTCACTTTCTCCCCCATTCATATTTACCGTAATTTTAAACTCTCCATTTTGTAAATTTAAGTAATAGTCAAATTTATCTTTACTTTTACCAAACCAACCAGTTTTTTTACCATTTGTTATAAGACCTACACGTTTAATATGATTTTCTTCTCCTGTAGCTATTAATTGATAATCTCCATTAAAAGTTATTGTTTTTTGTTGTGGATTTCCACCATTATACTTACAGTTTATATTATAACTTATATTTTCGCCAAAACCTTCAGCAGTTATTGGCCTAATATATTCAGCATATTTGCCTTTTTCTACAGTATAACCTTCAGAAGTAGAGCATACTTTTTTCCAAGTGTCTTTATTACCTTCTTTTACAGCAAAAGATTTATCTGCAGTAGCAGATGGTGGTAAAACTCCTGTTAAAAATTGTAAGCTATGTGATATAACTCTTTGCAAAGAAAAATATCTGTCACCTAGTTTTACTTTAATATTTTCTGCATGATGACTTACATTATGTGCGCTCTGATTCCATATACTTACATTGCTCATATTATTATCTATTGAATTTTGCAAAGAAAAATATTCAGTTCCAATTTTAACTTGAACATCTTGTCCAGAATGCCAAACTTCATGATCATCATTATCCCCCCATTCTGAACCACCTAAACTAATTTCAAAATCATTTTCTTGTGATGCAGGTACGCTAGCACTATCAGCACTATCAGGTACACTAACACTACCGGAAGAACTAGTATCTTCATCACTTCCTTGGTTTCCTCCACCAAATAATCCTCCAAACATTCCTCCTAATCCTCCTCCACTTCCGCCTTTTTTTCCTCCAAATAAACTTCCTGCAGAAACTAAGCTTAATCCAAGTATAAATATAATTCCAATTACAATAATAATTATTTTTATATTATTTATTTTTCTCATCCAACCTCTTATTTAATATTTAATAGATATGTTTAATCGTTTTATAAAGTTTTTTATATTATAAGCCTTCTTCAATTTCAATCAATCTTTGCAATTTTTCATCTCTGCCTTTCCCTAAAGCTCCAAACTTAACAAAATCAGCTCCAAAACCAAAAGCTAAATCAGATATTATATCCTCGGAAGTTTCCCCACTTCTATGGGAAAAAATCATTTTAATATTATTTTTTTTACAAAATGAAACTATTTTTTTTATTTCTATCAAACTACCTACTTGATTTGGTTTGATTATTATAGCATTAATGGATTTATTTTTTACAGCTATTTCTAATCTATCAAGATTTGTAACTGTTAAATCATCTCCAACTATTAACCCCTTAGATTTCTTTAAAATTTCTGAAAAACCTTTAAAATCATTTTCTTCCAAAGGATCTTCCAAATAATAAAATTTATCAGATAATTTTTTTATATATTCTACCTGCTCTTTTACACTTTTTTTATTTTTTTTATCATTTCCGTAAAAATAATTCCCATTTTTATAAAATGAAGAAGCTGCAACATCAATCCCTATATGTATCTTACACCCAAATTCTTCAATCATGTTTTCCTTGACATTATCCATTACTTCAATAATTTTTTCTTCATTTAATCCAGAAATCCAAGCATTTTCATCATTTAATTTTTTCTTAAAGTTTGAATCCAAATTTGATAAAATTTCATTAACATTTTCATGAGCTCTCTTAAGTATTTTATTAGCTAATTCAAAACTATTTGCTATAGGAATTATATGAAATTCTTGGAAATTAGATTTTGAATTTTTAGAATGTAATCCTCCTCCAATAATATTCCCTACAGGCATTGGAATTTTAGAAGCTCTTGGATTTATCAACTCCCAAACTTGTTTATCTTCTTGTTTAGCAAGAGCTTTAAGAAAACAATACTCAAGAGCAATCATTGTATTTCCACCAACTCTATCTGAAAAAGCATTTTCAATTAAGATTAAATCATCAAAATTATTAATTGAAATGTCTTCTATAAAATATTTATTAACAGCCTTAATATCTCCAGCTAAAGATTTTTTCCAAACAGGTTTTTCAAACTCTCCTTTTGATTTTCCATTTGGAGCAGAAGAAACAAACTCACCATCATTAGTTACGAGTTTTATTTCAATAGTTGCTTCTCCACGAGTATCTTTAATCTTTTTAGCCACCAGTTTTTTTACTTTCATAGCGTAAGACACCTACGGTTTCTTAACGCATCAACTTCCCTTAAAGAAAATTGAAGCATCAACTTCCTTACGCCACCTATTTTTAATTTCATAATTAAACAAAGTAAAAAGGAGTTTATTAATCTTACCGATACAAATACTTAAAAGCTTCTTGGATATGATTTTTATGGAATATAGTTATTATGATTATTTTTCTTTTTATACAAAAGTAAAAATACCCCCAACAACATTTGAAAGAAAAGCACTTGTAGAAAAGATAAAAGGAAAAGATTTAGTTTTACAAGATTTTGATGATAAAAATATATCATTCAGGACAGGAATAGATGTTGGAAATGTATTTGAAAATGGATTTCTTTTATTCATTCCAACACAAAAGAGTTTTACATATATTCCATATGGAAATATGGATAGTATGGAATTAATGATAGGTCCTTGGTTTGAACCTTTGAAGGTTTAGTTTTAATCTATCTTCCCAAATATCTCAAAGCCTTGTCAGAAATATCTCTTCTGCAATGAAATACTCCCGGAGTTTCTCCAAGTATTATATCAACTGCACCATAAGCTTTCATTTTTGCATTTGGTATTCCTTCAGGCGAATATGCTGTAACCCCTAAAACTCTTCCGCCGTCGCTAACAATTTCATTATTTTCATTTAATTTAGTATCTGCATGAAATATTTTTATATTTCCAGAATGATCTAAAGCCTCAGCCTTTTCAATTCCATGTATAGGAAAACCTTTTTGATACATTTTAGGATAACCCCTTGAAGCTAATACAACACAGCATGAAGCTCCACTTTTTATTCTAATTTCATCTTCCGTTTTGGAATCTTTGGGAACCTTTGATTTGTTAAAATCAGAGGTATGAGAATTTTTATTCTCAACTACCTTTTTCAAAGGTTCATTTTCTAAAGGTTCATTTTCGTCTTTGGAAACCTTTTCTAAAGGTTTATTTCCATTAACACTATTTAACAAAGGTTTATACAAACTATCTTCTAACATCATAACCATTGTCTGTGTTTCAGGATCTCCTAGCCTGCAATTAAACTCAATAACTTTCATACTATCTTCTTTTGATTTTATCATGCCTGCATACAAAAAACCTTTATACCTTATTTTTTCTACAACAGGAGACATTATTTCTCTTGCAATTTTTTCAAGCTCTCTTTCAGAAGCAACTGGTGCAGGGCAATAAGCCCCCATTCCACCTGTATTAAGGCCTTTATCTCCATCATTAACTCTTTTATGGTCTTGTATAGCTAAGTTTATTGGAACAAAAATACTTCCATCAGCTATTCCAAAAAATGAAAATTCCTCCCCATATAATCGATCAGCTACTAAAAAATCTCCAGGAAATTTTTCAAGAAAATTACCTAAATCCATTTTTGCCTCTTGTCTAGAATCATAAACTCTAACTCCTTTTCCTTCTGCAAGTCCCCTATGTTTTAGGACAACTGCACCACTAAATTTTCTTATAGCTTCCAAACCATCTTTCTGATTATAACATTTAATAGATCTTGCCTGAGGAATTCCAAGCTCTTTCATTAAATCATAAGAATAAAACTTATCAGCCTCTAGTTTTGTTTTTTCTTTTGTAGGCCCAAAAATATTAAAATAACTATAAGAATTAAAATAATCAACAATTCCATCATTTAATGGAGCTTCAGGACCAACAACAACCAATTCAATATTTTCTTTTTCTACAAAGTTAAGCAATGCATGAAAGTTTTCTTTTTTTGTCCCATTGATATTAATGTTTAAACTTTTTTCAGAATTAGTTCCTGCATTTCCCGGAGCATAAAAAACTATTTCTACATCTTCATCTTTTTCAATATTCCATCCAAGAGCATGTTCTCTTCCACCCTTCCCAACAATTAAAACTTTTGACATTATTTGTTTAGTAGAACTAATTTTAAAAATATTTATGTAATGAAATTCTATTTTATCTTATTTTGGAAACCTTTTTTTAAAAGATTATTCTGAAATTTTTGGAAACCTTTTTTTAAAAGGTTTATTTGGGAACCTTTTTCAAAGGTTTATTTCCTCTCAACAATCTTGTACTTTTTATCAAACTGCCTTTGTTTGTTGAGTGAAATAGCTCCTTCAACAGCTAATCCAATACCAGCTAAAAACCAGAACCAGTCAGAAGAAAAATCATAAATTCCTAAAAGTTTAATTAAACTACCAACAGCCATTAAAAATCCAACAAGAATAAATACTTCATATTTAATAAAATTACTTATCACCATTTTACTTATTAATTATTTTAATAAAATATTTACTGTAACTCTTCACTTCCTTCTCTTCCAGAAGCTTCTCCTCCAAATTCTTCTTCATCTTCCGGATTAGCAAGCTCCATAATTTCTCCTTCTTTTACAATTTCCTCTTCTTCTTTTTCTTCATGCTCTTCAACATCTTTATCACTAGTAGTTTCTTTTTGAACAGCTTTTTTAATTGCAACACTTTTTCTTTTTGGCATAGGTTTTTTAACAGTTATAGGCAAAACATTACCGTCAAATTCAATTTTAGCAATTTCAATTGGATTGTAATTAATTTCATCCAATTTTTCTTCAGAAATTTCCATTAAAAGAGGAGCATCCATTGCAATTTGTAAAGCCCTTGCCCCCAGTATACGAGCTCTTTCATAGTTTGTGTAAATTTGCTTTTCTTTTTCAGCCATTTTTACTATTATTAGTTTATATTTTGGGTTTTTAAAAGTTTCTTATTATTTTTTTATTGATGATTCTATTAATTTTTGAACCTTTGGAAATATTGTTTTATAGATTTTTTCAACAAAATCAAGCATTTCCGAAAATTTTTCTTCACTTATTTCAAATTCACCGCTTTTTTGCATACTGCAAATACTGATTGGTTTAGTAGGAGTTACTGCTAAAACTAAACGCCCATCACTTGCACTTTCTTCATCTTGTATAGGATCTATAATGAATTTGTCTCCAATTAAAAATACACTGAAATTAAAAGGTTCATTTTCAGTTAAAGGCAATTTTTCCTTTGAAGGTTTTTCATAGTCTATTTTTTCTTCTTTTTTGTCATAAAAAGGTATTTTTGCATCTTTTAGTGCAGCAACTGCTGCTATGAATGCAGCATCAAGTAAATTGCCGTCGTCATTTATAGAATAAACATCCACAAATATTTGCCATACTTTTTCTCCTTTTTCAATACATAATTTACTTAGGTCAATAAACTTAGATTCTCTTAGCCCTCTGTCTACTAATCTGCCAAGTTCAATAGCATCAAATTTTGGAGGGCCATATTCATATTTTTGATGGCTTAAAGGACTTAGCTCTGCAGTTACCATTAAATTTCCTTTATCAGGAGAATCAGGATAGGGTTCAGCTGTTTCCATTTTTACCCCAACCCACACTTCTGTTTTACCTATTTTTACTTTAGCACTTCCTTCTGATTTTTTTGAAATTCCACACTCAACTGTTATTTCTCTGTATTCATCAGGATTTCTCTTGTCAAATCTATGTCCATGTTCCAAGTACTCATGAATTCTCTTTGTTGTTAAGTTTGATTCTTCTATCATGCTGCAAAATCCACCTCCGTGATATCTATTTGTCCTAAACTTTCTGGGAAATGTTTTTTAAAATCTTCCCTAAATTTACTTAATTCTAAATCCTTTTTCATTTCAGCATATACTTCTACCTTACCACTATTTTCTCTTGTAGAGTCATTTATTAATCTTCCATCATAATCAACTAAATGTAACCTTATTTCTTCTATTGAATCAGCTCTATATTCAGTATTATCAAATGTAATCCTCACAGTTCTTGGTCTTTTTGTACCTATCATTTTCCCTTCTCCATTTCTTGAACTTCTTTCAAAGCTTTTTTCTGAGTTTCATAAATTTTCTTGCAAGTTTTTCTTCCAAGATCAACAGCTTCTTTTAATTCTTTATGGGATATTTTACCATCAAGCTGTATATGTACAAGATTTCCAGATCTATTCATAAAAGACATTGCAACATCAGTAGCACCCTCTCCTTCTTCATAATCTTCTTCTTCTTTTGTAACATCAACTACCATTTGTTTGTCCATTTTTCCGATTGAAACACTTGTTACAAAATCTTTCATAGGAACTCCAGCATGAGCTAAAGCAAGTGAAGCTGCATTTATTCCTGCACATCTTGTTGAAGCATCTGCTTGTGGAATCATTATGTGAACATCTACAACTGTGTTTGGAAAATCCCTAAGTAGTGTTGAGGAAGCCAAAGCCCATTCGCTGATTTTTGATATTTCAGTGCTTCTTTTGCTAGGACCTGGACGAATTCTTTCACTTACTGAAAAACTCATCATTTGATAATTAACTCTTAATATTCCCTTTTCAGGATTTTGCATATGCTGAGGATGTAATTGTTTTGGTCCGTAAACTGCAGCTATTGCAACAGTATCTCCGAATGCAAACATAGCACTTCCGTCAGCATTAGGAACAACTCCAACCTTTGCAGTTATCTTTCTAGTTTCATCAAACTTTCTTCCGTCGAATCTCTTAGTATAACTCATCTTTCTCTCCTAGTTTTGGAAACCTTTTTCAAAGGTTTATTTGTGTATGCCATTATACTGCCAACCCCCATATATTTCTAAAAGTAAAATCTCTTCCAATAGAAATAGAGTTAACTGTTCCTTGAATATAATCATAATTTCTATCTATAGCTATTCTTACTCCTGAAGTTTCTAACAATTCTTTCCTCATCAGCCCTTCTTCTTTTCCCTGCCTATAAAATGTTCTGGATTTTCTTTTATTGCGATCTATTAAATTTAATTCCATAATTTCTAAATCCCTATCATAAATCAATTGAGCCACATTATCTTCATCATCTAAAGTTATTGTAGTAGTATACCCTTTCATTTTCTTCCTCCATTATTTGTTTCCAACCCATAGCGAGGTTTATCTCCTTCAATTTTTGCTCCTATTCCAGAAAATACCAAGTCGCAGATGTTCTCACCTTGAGGCACTTTACATCTTTCTCTCATTGCTCGTATTTGACTATAAAACATACTCGCTATATTCCCAATTCTCGGTTCTCCAACTTTTCCTTCTGGGTTTGATGATTGATAATGTAATGTCATTTTAAGCAGCTCCTCTTAGAGTAAATTCTACTCCCTGTTTATATTCTCTTTCAAATGGAAGAAAACTAGCATCACTTGCTCTTGAATAAAATTCATTAAGTACTTTGCGAGATTCATCCGGGGTTAGAAGTCTTTCACCTTTTATCTCATAAACTCTAATATGATCTGGTACTTGGTCTAGTAATCTTTCAGGAATTTCATCAAAAGTTATATCCCCAACATCCCCTAAATCAAATTTATTTGTAACAAATAATTGAGCACCATCTGTAGATTTAGCTTTTCCTTGTAACACTCTAAATTTAAATCTTTCCGGTGCCATTTTATTTTCTTCCTCCATTAGCTTTTTCATTTTCTAAAAATTCTTTAACTTTGTCTGTAAGTCCAGATATAAATGTTCTGTCTGTAACAAAGTTTATTGCTTTTTTTGCAAATAATTCATCTTCAACATTTTCTCCCCTTATCCAGACAATTCCATTTTGCCCAACAGTTATTTTGCAGTTTGTCTCGTCTTTAATTAATTTTATCATGCTACCTTCTTTACCAATAACTCTCGGCACTTTGTTAGGATTTATTTTAATAATAATTCCTCCATCTAGTTTGCCAAGACCTTTTCCTTCAAGAGTTAAATCAACACCCTTTGCTTTTACATTTGATATTTTAGCATTGAAAAAATCACTTATGTCTAAAAAGTCAGATAAATTATTTTTATCAATATATCTTGGCACTTCAGACAATGGCAAAAATGCAGAAATTGCACAATCAATATCAGTTAACCATCCATTAAATGTAATATCACTTACTCTTCCAATTATTACATTTCCCCTTCTTGGGATAAACACTCCTGACAAAGGAATTATTTTTATAAGCTTGCCATTTTTATCTGCCAAACCATATCTATAAGCAACTATATCATTCCCCTCCCTTTTAGTTCCATCTCCAGGTAAAAAATCATTCCCAGATACAATTACCTCTCCAGGAATTACTATTTCCCTATGGCTTTCTTCTATGTTATTTTCAATTTCTGATTCCATTTTATTCTTTTATCTCCTGACTCATTACAGAGCCATGTGTTACTGAATTTAATTTATCATAAAATTCCAATTGTAAACCAATAGGAATATTAATAATAATTTCTAAATCTCCATTATTCATCCACTCTTCTTTTTCTTTATAGCTTTGCACAACTCCATAAGCCTGCCCAGTATATCGTGCAGGAATAACTATTTTTACTTTTTTTGTTTCAATTCTTAAAGGTATTACTCTAGATAATTTTTCAGTTATTTCTTTTAATTGAGCATCTATTGGTTTATTAGTTATATTTATTCCAGACTCCTTTATAGCGTTTTCAATTCTTTCAGGAGTATATGGTCTTCCTGTTCTTGGGTCAACAGCATTTTTAGACAAGAAAGTAACAATTTGTTTAGCTTTATCACTTAATTCTTTATGTTTGTATTCAGCAGGAATTTCAATGTCCCCCCTTTTAATTATCTGTCTAGCTACTTCTTCCACATTTTGAGTTTTGAATGCTTCTTCAAGTTCTTTTCCAGATGCATGATTTCCTTTTTTTGCATCTGTAAATATTTTATCCATAACTAAAATTTCATTAATAGAAACATTTTCTCCTTTTCTTAATGCCAAAGCTTTGTCAACATCAACTAGAATTTCAAAATGTTTGCTTCCCACTTTAATTCGAGCAGTAACATCAGTCATTTTATGTGTATTTCTTCAGAGAACCTTCATCGAGTCTAACGACCTTTGAATTTTTTACAGGAACATATGCAACATCAAATCTTGAATGTTCAAAATTTTTCCCAAGAATTTCTTTAAAGATTCCCAAAGCTAATTTAATTCCTCCTTCAATATTTAGATTTTTATTGTATTTTATTCTTAGTATTTCTTTTATTCTTTCATCATTTTCTCCAATAGCCATTGCATTGTAAGAAAAATAATTTCCAGTTATATCTGAAGCAAATATTTGAGGTTTATTTTCATCTATTCCTCCAATCATTAAAGAAACTCCAAAAGGTCTTGCCCCGCCATATTGTGTGAACATTTGTTTTGTGTTTGCTATTTCTCTTATTATTGATTCAACATCTATAGGTGAATCATAAGTAACTCTGTGCTGCTGTGCTAAAATTCTTACTTTATCAATTAATATTCTTGCATCACTTAGTATTCCTGCAGCGCTTCCAATAGCATGAGAATCAATTTCAAAAACCTTATTAGCACTACCAGGAATTATTAAAGGATCATTTATCCTTCTATCACTTACAATTACAATTCCGTCTGTACAAACAACTCCAATGCTTGAGCTACCTAAACGAACTGTTTTCTCTGCATACTCTACCTGGAGCAAGTGCCCGTCAGGCGAGAACATAGTTGCAGCTCGATCATAACCCATTGCTTGATGTTGGATCTCACTTGGCATGTCCATTTTAACATATTAATGAGAAGTTAGCATAATATAAACTATCTTTCTCTTATCTCTCCATTTTTTCTAAGAGGTTAAGGTTTAAAAAGCTTTCTCTATCAAAAGCTTTTTGAGAGAGCAATATTGAATTAAGAAATTTGGATATGAAAATTAGTGTTAAGTCAACGGATTTATCTTTTATTAACAGCTTCATCCATTCTTTTTACTCCTTCAGCAAATTCTGGAGGACAAACCGCTTCAGCGATTCTAGGAATTTCCATACTTAAAATAGTATACATTTAACTAGGATAACCTACTAATTTACTAGGAATAGATTTACCAGGAAATCCACTTTTTCCCCTTTTCAAATCACCAATTGCCCTCATAGCAGCTAAATAAAAACCCTGAGGAACAAGTTCTTCATTTAACCTATCTGCTAAATATGCCCCAAAAATGTAAGTTATATCATCTTGATTAGGCATATATTCACTTAGAGTTTTTAATTTTTCTTTTATTGGTTCCATTGATAATGCTTCGTCTAATGCCATGATTATTACCAAAAATTATATTTTATAAACCTTTCTATTTATTACCACTAATAAAGAAATACTTACTTTTTCTTCCCCAAGCCTTTCAAAGTTCCTGAAATCTTGGCTATTTCTATGCCTTGCGTTAGGGCAAAACTAGCCTTTACTTTTTCTAATTCGCTCCTATTTACAGCCAGAATATTCTTTGATACAAACATAGGAGATGCCTTTGCATATCCTAAAATACCAATATATCTTAATATAGATTTTTCAGCATCTTCTTTGTTAAATGTGCCTTTAAGTAAAAGATATCTTTTGTTTTCTTTCATGCTTGGTTTAAGATTTTTCATTTTAAATTTTTGGGAACCTTTTAGAAAAAGGTTCAATTTCATAATTAGAAAAGTAAAGTATTATAGATAAACTTTACTATATGTAAAGTAAACCTTGTATCTTAACATAATTTATCATTAAAACATACCATACTTTTACCTTATTTACCATTGATTTATTTATAAATTGGTTAATATTGTGTTATATTTACGACATTTCAAGGGTATATGAAAATGTTAAGTTTGATTATTTACTTAACACTATAG
>ERZ1292623.2172-Hain-H51-01um-R1-2172-length-17942-cov-4_pt1 | contig 17942 bp, 18 predicted proteins | sample MGYA00564398_ERZ1292623 | MGnify/ENA primary metagenome ERZ1292623 (study PRJEB36523, sample SAMEA6512633) | groundwater metagenome | collected 2019-01-07 | study: AquaDiva: Metagenomics assemblies of 32 groundwater samples | reverse complement strand
ACGATGGAGTGTATTCGGGACGGTAATACGGGTACGGATCTGGGCCGTGAGGTCTTCGAGTCACGAGGTCGATCCGTAGGACCGGATGAGCTGGAGCGGGAAGGTACCGGACGAGGTTCGGGTTTTCGAGGGGAACTGGCGGCACGAAACGCGGACGATTCGCTCCTCAACAACCCCACGTTCGAGACCTTTGGTGGGACAGCCGCCGTGCCCACATCGCTCGCGTCCTGGACATTGGGTGGTGGACTCGCCATCGGAAACTTGGAGATCAATCAGGTCAATTTCTACCGGGGAGCGGTGCGCGAACCTACTCCTGGAGCCCTTCGCGTCAAGGCCACTGGGACACTCGCTCAGGCCCTTACCGTACGAAGAACTCAGCTTGACCCAAAGCAGCCCTACTACCTCCAAGTGGCATGGAACCGAGAGGTCCACGGGGCCACGGGCACGCTTATCTTACGCTACGGGGCTCGTACGGCCACGGTCGTCATCGCGGCGCAGACGGGATGGCAGATCCTTCGTATCGCGCAGACCCAGGATGCTTGGCCGGACTTCGCTACCGAGCAGAACCTCGACATCGTTCTTGACTGGACGCGCACGGCGGGGGATCTTCTTCTGGACGATGTGGTATTCGCTCCTTACATTTCGTGGGACGGGCATTGGATCATTCCCGTGGGGGGCTCGACGCCCTTCCTCCGGGGGGATACCATCTCGTTCACCGACACCGTCTCGGACACGGAAGGGACGATGCAGCGATGGTTCTGGCGGGCATTCCAGCGGCACCTCCCCTCCGTGGCGGGTGGTACTGAAACGATAGTGGACTAGTAGAACATGAGCGCCGCTTCTAAAGGATTCGTGGCGGGGTACGTAACGCAGACGGCGGTCCTGCTGGACGGGACGAACGCCACGGAAGCGAATCTACCGGACCCCACGGCGGACACGCAGATCGCCAACAAGCGATACGTGGACTTGACGATAGTCACGGGTCGGGTTTGGAAAGAGGCCGTACTCCACCGGGACCAACTCCTTACGGGTGTTGCCGGGGGTGTACGCCGCGCCTTGGCGCTCTACCTGACGGCCAACCTCGCGGCGGCTGACACCGTGATCGTTCGGTCTGGTGGTGGTCTGACAGAGACCTTCACGGCGGTAGGGGGAGCCCCCGCGGCCTTCCAGTTCACGGTAGGCGTTGATGCGGCTGCGACTCAGACGAACCTCGTTACCTCTATCAACGCCAACTCCACCGCATGGCGAGCCGTAGAGTCCACTGACCTCGACGAGTACTTCACGGCTGCCCCAGGTACGGTGGTCGTGCTCTATCGTCTCACGGCGGATGCGACTACGACTGACCGTGTTTACGGGGTCATCGCTGGTGGTCAAGGACTGGTCCGGGTCCATGAGTTCGGGACGGGGACTCAGGACTACACCCGTCAGGGGGGGACGGAAGGAAATCTTCCCTCGGTCGATCCTGCTGCGCGTCGTTTCGGTGTCGGGCGCGCGATAGCGGCGCTCGTTCCGGGGGAGACACACTCGGTGGCGGCCGATGCCACTATTTGGGTGTGGGATGAGGACGCCAATGCGTGGCAACAGGCGCAGGTGTGGGATGCGGATCTCGACGCCCTAGCGGGAATCGCGGGGACGGGCTTTGCGGCCCGGACCGCGGCCAATACCTGGACCACGCGCACGCTTGTAGCCCCGGCCGCGGGCATCACCATCACTGATCCGGCTGGCATCCTGGGCAACCCGACCTTCGTGCTCGCCAACGACATCGCAGCCGTAGAGGGGCTCGGGACTACCGGGATCGCGATCCGCTCGGCGGCGGATACGTGGCTCACCCGCGCGGGCGCGGCGACCGCCCTCCAGACGACCGTTACCAAGGGGGACGGGGTCGCGGGCGACATCACGGTCGGGACAGTCCAGAACATCGCCGTCACCTCCACGCCGCAGTTTGCGGGCACGCTCTGGCAGGGCGGCGGGGATACCATTGGCCTGCGAGCGATGCGGGTGGGCGCCGACGACTACCAGATCAGGCTCAACGACAACGGGGCCGGGGCGCAGCAGGACGCGACTAAGCCATCGTGGGCTATGGTCGCCGGCGGTGGGGACACCTTCGGTTTCTGGCGCAGGCCGGCAGGCGGGGCCTTCACCACCGCCTATCTCTCGCTCACCACGACCTCGGCGATCTTCGCTCCGGGCGGTGTCGCCTCGTTCGACATCACGAGCAGCATCAACCTCTGCCGCAGATCGCTGCAATTCCTGGACGACTTCGACTTGATCCTCGGGAACACGGCCGGGACGGACTCGCGCCTGCGGTGGAGCACGGCCGACGCGACGGGGAACGGGCTCGTGTGGGGGCTGGGCACGGGTGCGGCCGCGACGGGTGGCGCGCTCATCCTGTGCGAATTCCCGGACGCCGGCTTCAACTTCGCCCGGGGTGCGCACGCCAACCCCACGCTCTATCTCATGGCGGCGACGGCGGAGCTGGACACGACACGCTACCTCAGGCTCTACCACGACGGGACGAATGCCTTCCTCCAGGCCGGCGTAGGAGATCTGCTCCTCACGGCCCCGGGGGGCAACGTGGCACCCAGCGCCAACGACGGCGCGGCGCTCGGTATCTCGGGTACGGCTTGGTCGGATCTCTTCCTGGCCTCGGGCGCCGTGATTGACTTCTTTGCCTCGGATATGACGCTCACGCACTCGGCCAATCTCCTGACGTTTGCCGGTGGGGACGTGCGGATCGAGGGCAAGCTGACGGTCACGGGCCTCATCGATCCGACGGGCCTGGTCTTGGACGAGCAGGCGGCGGTGCCGGGTGGCGCCCCCGCGGCGGGCAAGGGGACGATCTGGATCACGAACGCCGTGCTCCAGGAGTTGACCTTTTCGGACGACGCCGCGGCCACGAGGCGGGTCTTTACGGCTGGCGGTGCCGATGTGCCGCTGGCCGACGGTGGGACGGCAGCGAGCCTGACGGCCTCGAACGGCGGGATGGTCTACTCGACGGCCGGGGCGCTAGCCATCCTCGCAGGGACCGCAACGGCCAACCAGATGCTCCAGTCCGGCGCGTCTGGTGCGCCGGCATGGTCCACCGCGACCTGGCCCGCCGTGACGACGATCAACCAGTTGCTCTACTCTTCGGCTGCGAACGTCATCGCGGGCCTCGCCACGGCTGTTTCCGCCGTCCTCGTGACTTCGGCTGGTGGGGCGCCGTCCCTAGGGACGGACATTCCGACCGCCGTGACCATCGGCGCCGCGTACATCTACCGCGTGGCTGGCACAGATGTAGCCGTGGCAGACGGGGGGACCGGCGCGAGTACGGCGGCCGACGCCCGGACGAATCTCGGGCTGATCATCGGGACCAACGTCCAGGCGTGGGACGCTGACCTCGACGCCGTGGCGGCGCTGGACGCGACGGCGGGTTACCTCGTCAAGACGGGCGCGGCGGCCTATGCCCGACGCACGCTGACCGGGACGGCCAACCAGGTAGCCGTGACCAACGGCGACGGGACCGCGGGCAACCCGGTCCTCTCGACGCCCCAGGACATCCACACCGCCGCTACCCCCCAGTTCGCGCGAATAGGAATAGGCGCCCCCGCTGGGCCTACCCATCCGCTGACCCTGGCTCTTGGCACGATAACTACTGCGATAAGAGCTACGGATATCACGGGCACATGGAACAATGCTGGGATCGCATTCAGCCTGATTTTCGCTGATATCACAAATACTGCTAGTAGCGCAGCATCGCGTCTAATTGATCTCAGAGTCGAGGCGAATTCGAGATTCGTGGTAAATGTGAATGGGGACATCACTTCGTATGGAAATCTAAACGCGTCCGGAACCCGTGATATTGGGGCAGAAGGCGTATGGCGTGACCTGTATTTGTCGGAGACATCGCGGATCCGGTTCGGTCTGGACGCCGAGCTGACCCGAAGCCTTATTGGCGATTATGGGATACGTTTCATAGATGCATCACTCGCTCCAGCCGCTAGCGTATCTTCCGCGGTTTTTGACATACGAGGCACCATCATTGAGGCGGGGGCTGACACGCATCCCCGCCTGATGGGGCTGTCCGTGGCCGCCCCGTTGATCACAGGTGGGGCCGCGGACGTCGCCGGCGCGGCGACGATCTATGTGTCTGGCGCCCCAGCACTCACCGTCGGGGCCGACGGCACCCACGCCCTGTGGGTGGATGGAGGTAACACCCGGCTCGACGGTGGCATGACGGTCGGCAACGGGACCGACGCCCCGGACTTCCTCGCCGCGATGTCCCAGCCTGGTGCCGTGGCCGTAACGGCGACCGAGGTGGGCGGCGTGCTACGCCTCGGCGGCACGCTCCTGGAGGCCGGCTCCGGGACGCATGCCGTGATGGCCGGGCTCTACGTGGACGCCATCGCCGTGACCGACGGCGTGGCGGCGACGACGGTGGCCACGGGCATCTACGTCGCCGGGGCGCCGACCGGCGCGGGCACGGACAAGTACGCGCTCTTCGTGGACGCCGGCGTGGCGCGCTTCGACGGCAACGTCTTGCTGGGGGCAGCGGCGCTCCACAGCGGGACCAATGCGCTGGCCCTGGAGAGTGCGACGGCGCCGACCGGGGCGACGGCCGACCAGGTCGTGATCTACTCCTCGGACATCGCGGCGGGCCACACCGAGCCGTCTTTCTACTGCGAGGGCACGCAGGTCCTCGCCGTGGGGCAGGGGGACTCGGCGTCGAGCGTCCGGGTGAAGATGCGGATCAACGGTACCGAGGTGACGCTGTTGGCGATCTAGGTGCACCCGTCCCGCCGCCTCACGCAGGCGGGCAGATCCCCGGTCTTCGATCGTGCCCGGGCGCTGCTGCACCCGAACGCGCACTTCCGCGAGCCCTTCGGGCTCGCGCCCGTCGAGGCCCAGGCGTGCGGGTGCCCCGTGATCGCCTGGGACCACGGGGCCATGCGCGAGACCGTCGTCCCGGGGGAGAGCGGCGTACTCGTGCGTTCGGAGGCCGAGTTTGTCGAGGCCGTCCGCTCCGGGGCCACCGACGGCCTCACGGTCGATGCCTGCCGGGCGTCGGCCGCGCGGTTCGGTGCTGACCGGATGGGGAGTCGCTACGACGAGTTGTTACGAGAAGCTAGTAATGATGGAGGGTGGTGACACCTCTCGGGTGGGCGGAGACGGTCGGTATGGGCCTGAACGAACAGACTTGCACAGGGCGTAAAACCTGATAGGATACGGCGGCAAGGAGGATGTTCTGCATGGAGCCGATCGTGGACAACTTCTCGTTGATCTTTGGCACGCCTACGCCGGACAACCCGGCGTGGATCATGGGAATCCTGAACAACACGAACCCGCAGAAGGGGTTCCAGGAAGAGGCCGTACTTCGTCATGCCGTGGAGAAGGGCCGCGTTTCGCTCCGGCAGGTGAAGGACATCTTCTTCCGGCTGCACCAAGGGATCAGGGACAATAGGGGTACCGCGCTCCCGTGGCCGTCCACCTGGTCCGACGGCCTCATGACCGTGGATCGCTACTGCCGGCTCCGTCTCAGCCCCGACCAAGCGGCGAAGCTGCTGGGCATCTGGGGCCTCGTGCGTGTTCCGACCCCTGCCGAAGAGGAGGAGCGTATCCTCGCGGAGATTGAAGCATCCGGACCTGCTCCTGATGCTCTTGGCCCCGTCGGCGATGCTACAACCCACGACGTCCTTGCGGGTCAAGCGACCGAGTAACGGGTAGGGGCTCCTTGTGGCCGCCGAGGACCTGAGTCGTATCCGTCGGGTCCCTGGGCGGCTCTCTATCGGGCCGACGAGTCTCGTGACGGCGTACCCTCACGGTGGTACGGCCGTGGGCGTGGTGAACGACATCGCCATCGAGGTCGTGGAGACTACGGTCCCGATCACGGCCGAGGAGTACGGCACCGAAGTCGTAGACGTGCTGTACACGGGGACCCGGTGGGGCATAGCGGCGCTTCTTCGCCAAGTTCCCGACGACGACGTGATCCAGCGTGTATTCCCGTCTACGGTGGTAGGTGCGGTTACGGGTGCCCGCGTGGTCCAGCATCCGGGTACGACTCGGGCAGGGACCCTGCTCTCCGCGAATGTCTTCGTCCTCATGTTCACCCCCGACGACCCTCGTGCTCCCCACGTCATCTTCCATCGAGTTATCCCCCAACTGGCGGAACGAGTGGTTATCTCACTCGCGCTCAACCGGGAGGTCGCCCTGGCGGTTTCGTTCACGGCCATCCGAGCCGCAGATGGTCGCGCGGTGTCCATAGGGGATATCCAGGATCTTGTGTTATGACCGGCCCCAGGGGCGAAAACGAGGGTGTTACAACCAAGACTATCCTTGTACCCATTGGATCCGAGGATACACATCCAGAGTCGGATGCCATGCAAATGCTTCTATCGGAGTGTGTGCAATTTGTCCGCGCAGGTGGGTGTATAACTCTCGATGACTGGCAACATCTCACTGAGCGACATCGCTATGCGCTCGCCGAAGCGGGGAGTATGGTGGCCGCTGAACGTGCGTTGGCCATTGCTACATCGTTTCGAGACCCGGAGTCTATACTCTATGCGTCGATGACACCTCAAGACGCTGAACTAGAAGCGATCCGAATACGACTTTCTCGTATGGCGCAGGCCGCCGCGAATCCTCCGCGTGGGACTGGCGAGCAATGAGCCCTCGGCAGATAGCGCGGCAGATCAAGTTCCTCTTAGAGCAACAGGTCTGGACAGGTGTAGGCGGTACCTCAGTCTTTGGGACGGGTGTACCCGATAGTTCCGCAGTAATTTCTGCGGATCATCCCATCTTGAGGTTCTTAGGAGTTCTTCGGAGCCCCTACGTCGTCATCAAGCCTTCGGGAATTGATCATGATGATGAGCATCCGGAGTTCCTTTCTTCTATACAATTTTCGTTGACGGTGGTGTCCGTAGTCCCCAACGACCGGACCGGACAGGGGGCCATCACGGGGGCCAATCGCACGTCGCTCGTAACCAGTGTGAACCGCGGTGTCGATGAGGTGATGGAGGAGGTGTTCAACGCTGTCGGTCAAGCGGACCCCCAACTGGGCCTCAACCTTCGCGCAACGGCCGTGGTAGAGACCGACACGGGCGTCTCGGAGGACGATCTCTCTGTCGCGTGGCGAGAAATGCGCGTCGTGGCCGTAGGGACGACGGCACCTTTCTACCATCCGGCGCGTCGCCTTGCGGCTACGAACTTGGGGGGAGGTCAAGCCTCCCTGTCGTGGACCCTTCCTCCCGCTCGGTATGACCGGCGTCGGGTGCGGCTGCGGCGCGTGGCCGGTGCTACGCCACCGGCCACGATTGATGATGGCGCGGAGGTCGTGCTGGGAACGAACCTCCCCATCACGTTTACGGATACCCCCGGTGCCGGGGTGTTCTCATACTCGATCTTTGGGGTGTATGATGAGCGGGGAGTTGGTGCCGATGAATTCTATAGTGCAAGGGCGTCGGTCACTGTGTCGGTGGGCGCGTGATCGAGGAGAGGATCAGTCTTCTCGTTCGCGTTCGGGAAGGTATAAACCGGGAAGATGCACTACACGATATCTTTCACAGTCACATCAATCTCATCTCGCCCCATCTTGTGGTGCATGTCCAAGCACGCATTATCCAGGTCGTCACGTCGTGTTGTGGTCGAGTAGTGGCATTCAGTGAGGAGACTTTCCCGAAGCGCGATCTATGGTGCGAGTGCGAACATCGTATCGTGAAATGGGAAGAGATACCTAGTGGCTAATACCGGACCTATCTACCAGGATTATACGCTTCGTGCGAACCTCAACGAGGCAGATGCGGAACACGCTGGGGAGAAGCTAGGAGAGGCGGCCGCGCGTGGGTTCGGTCGTGGTGGGAGTAGGCTCCAGCAATCGACGACGCGAGGCGCACGGGAGATGCTGGGTCTGCCCGGATCGCGTATCTCGCCGTTCGGCGCGGTGGGAACTCCTACGCAAGAACTCATCACCGGAGTAGCGGGTGGAATGGCGGCGGGATCGCTGGGTGCTGCGGTGGTTGGAGGTGCAGCGGGGGCGGGGATAGCCTTGGCCGTTCAAGGAGCTAGTAGTGCCCTTGGGGCGGCCATGAATCTCGTGACAGAAGACTTGAAGAGACTTGCCGAGGTGGAGTTTCCTCGAATTGTCATGGCCTTTCGTGCCCTGGAGCCAAGCCAGGAGGCGTTTGCGGGGACGATAGGTTTGGCTCGTCAGGCCGCTGCGGGCGGGTTCCCGCTCCGCCAAGGAGATGTGCAAGAGATTTTCAATGTGAATCTAGCCCGTGGACAGAGGGAGGCATTAGGGGAGTTGGGGGTTCGGGAAAACCGAGAAGTTCAAGACATCATGCAGCGCGAAGTGTTGAGCGCGGAGAGAAGAAAAATCCATTCGCTTCTTGATGTATCACCATTGTATTCTGCATTGCTCTTTGGGCCTATAGGTGTAGAGTTGCAATTGGGCGGACGCGCGGCTGCTGCGGCGTATGCACGAGTATTCGAGTAATCCATGCCTCCCCCGGTAACACGCGAGTTGAGTGTTGTATACGGCGCGACTACCGTAGGAGGTATCACCGACCGACTTCTCGATGTACCGTTCAGAATTGTGAAGACGTATGAACGGACCACGGTTGATTTCAATTTCGTGACTACGACAGGTACCGAGGCCGCGTTTGCAACGGAGGTCGTTGCGCTGGAGGCGGCGTTCCGGACGCCCCGGCAACGGCTACAAGTGATCTTGGGGGCATCATCCCTCTTGGATCTCAATCCTGCGGCGAACTCGGGGTTCAACGCCTTTCCTCAGATCGAGAAGGTAGGTGGTCCCGAAGACACCGCACGGTCTCGTCGGTACCGGGTCTCCGTGGACGTGGTGATGCCCGCCGACCTGGCCGGGCAGTCGGGCCGGCAGACATCATCGGTCGAACTGAGCTTCAACGCATTCCGTCGGAGGTCCTTCGTAGTGTCCGGTCGATACACTGCGCTGGGTGGTAATACCGCGAGGGCCCAGTACGACGCGGCTATTGCGGACTATATCACCTCGATCACGGGGCTCTTTGGTGGCGAGTGGGATCTCCTCGAAGAAACCGCCACGCACGATGACACCAACAAGGTTTGTGACTTCCGACGTATGTACCGTGAGCAACCCGACGCTCAAGGAGACCGCCTTGAAGCGACGGTAGAGATAGGATACACCTACAACCGTCGCCGTACCATGACGATTACGGGAAGGTATACGGGCGATACGTCGGGGGCTCGTACCGCACGCCAGCAATACGAAGCGGCTATTGCTGCCTATGTGACTACTCTTACCACCAAGTTCACTGGAACATGGGAACTCCTCGAAGAAACCGCTACCGAAGATGAGACCGACATCACGCTCTCGTTCAGCCGGGTCTATCGAGAGGAGCCTTTGGCCGTAGGAGTGGCGGGCCGATGGGACTCAACTGTAGAGGTGGCGTATTCTCCTGCTCGGCGTCGGACAGTTACGATCTCGGGTCGGTATACCGATGATACGAGTGGAGCGCCCATCACAGCACGGGCCAAGTATGAGGCCAACATCGACGCCTATGCTACGTCTGTTTTGGGCGCACTCGTTCCGGGCGCTACGTTCGAGATAGTAAGTGAAACCGCCACGGCCAACGACAACAACATCTCGCTCGATTTCCGGCGGTCATATTTGGAGATTTTGCAGAATCAAGCCGTAGGTACACTGAATCATCCGGCTGTAATCGACCAGCGGCTTATGATCTCGGTTCGGCGTGACGCGCCGGGAGACTCGAAAATTGGAGCTGGTCTCCCCCAACGATTCGTTGCCGTGGACGTGACCTACTCGGTGTCCTTGGATCCAGTGGGACTTGGGGCGACGACTCTAACTAGCTTCTGGGACACGGTCTCTCGTCCGTGGGTCATTCAACATGCCAAGGATGTGTCGGGCATAGGCAATCTCGCGGTGATAGCAGAGAGGCCCAACTTCGACGCTGGGAATCGTGGTATTCAGGCGATGATGTCACTCCTTGGCTTTGGCACATCTGGTCTGCTGTCCGCTACCGTGACTATCGTAGATGATATATCCGAAGGCGTGACTATTACGCCTGCGTGGAGCAAATCCAACACCGCGGCGTATGTGTTCGCAGCGCCTAAGATCATACATAAGATCCTTCGATACATGGGTCAGGCCACAGACACCGGCAGTGTGATCCGCGATGCGGCACTCAATGACGCGAAGAAACTTGTAGACGGTGGAGGATGGAAACTTCTGTCTTCGTCTGTGTCTCGAACTCCTATTACTATAGGTCGTGACACTGATACTCCTTTGGATGTGTCTCGGGTGGAAGCCACCTATCAGCTCCGTTGGGTGGATGCGCTTGTGGATGAAGATGTGCAGGCTGGATAGTCCAGTGGAAGTTTTCGTCGTAGGGCCTGGTGGTGGATAGACAGGGTCGATGAGCCAGTTCACAGAATGTACTCTGGCAGGGGCGCCGCTTCTAGCGGATCGGCCTATCCATTGGTCGTTCGCGGCGGGGGTTCAGGCTGTGAAGGGGGTATTCTTCTTGGAGCGTTCAGAGGCCGAGAAGGTGCTCCAGACGGCATCACCGCAACTCGGGAAAACAACCATAGGGGGCGATGGTGTAGAACTGGTCATTTCCTCCCCTGGATATCCGATGCTCACGGTACAGAGGCTTTTCCCCCTTGCGCTTGTCCCGTCCCCGCATCCGGATATTATGGGCGTAGAAGTGGGAGATATTCGGACTTGGTGGCCGCGGATTCACATTGCTCGGTCCTATAATATCCCGCGAAAAACAGCGGACACCCGCCGGCTTCAACAGGAAGGTGTTCCTATAGAAATAACCGAAGTGGTGCCTACGGTTTCCTACGCCCCTTGGTCGCTAAAAGGTGGTGTAGATCCGTGGGACGCGGAGAGTATTCTAGACGATGTTCTGAAAGCCATTCAGACGGCAACACCGGGAGGGTTTTCGTTCAGGAAATTGTTTGGAAACATTGCGGGGGCACTACCTACTCAGGGAATCCAGATCGATGAGGCCGCCCCGGATGCGTTACTACGAATTCTCAGTCTCGTTCCGGGGGCTACTATTTACATCGACTCCCACGGTGACGTAGTAGGATTCAATAGACGGTCGGGATTTGAGGAAGACCTGCTTCGAGCAGCCCCGGATCCTATCGTGGGCGGGCATCTGAGTGAGAAGATTTCCTTTGCCCATGTACGACCGAAGGAAGTTCGTGTTTTCTTCACCCGAGAAGTAGAACTGCGACTGGACGAACCTCCTCAAACGATTACGGCGGACCAGGTCCGGTTCATCGAACCTGTAGTTCCTGTGCCGGATGTCAGTCTTACCGTGGGTGCGCACGTGTACTGCACGGGATCATGGATCCACTTCCGGGATGCCGAGAACGCTTGGGCCGCATCGGAACCCCCAAGGCCCCCCACGTCCTCGGGAGCACCAGGACCTATCCACCCGGTCACAAGAGGACTTCTTGCGGCCTTTCCGTTTCATCCTACTTATGAAGCAATGGTCTATGGGGGGAGTCCAGAACTAGCTTCTCCGGTCTTGTCCCATCGTCTTCGAGCGGTGATCACGCACTTTCGCAGAACGTTCCGAGTGGATAGACGGCTTCTGGATCGGCTCTCACACATCCGGGCCAATCGGGTAGCCATACTCGATCCGGTGACACAGACTCGTGCCCCGGCTATGGTGTACACGAAATGGGCGACTCGATTCACGATTCGTGGGCTTGACTACCGGGACATGAAGAAGACAGCGCTTGCGTCGAACGAGTCCAGTTTTGCTGGGGATACTCGCATTATTACAGGCGCACGAGCGGCACCGTTCAAAGTGTCAGTGACGGATGAAGAACAAGGTATCATCACGATCGATCCCCAGTTGGACTATTTCACGGGGAAGCACGCTATCGTCATCATGGGAGAAGCAGTAGGTCCTAATGGGGTCGATATGCCTGTTGGAGACCCAAGAGAAAGTGCTCCTAACGGCATCGGTAGTATGGAGCAGAACATCCATCTGAGGTACGCGGGAGGTTCGGGGTTGGGGGTTGCGGGTCCCGGATTGTATGACCGGCACGAGATTACTGTTATCTTGACGGTGATACCGGGATCCCCCAATGACGAGACTCGGTTTCACATGGAGAAAGTAACTCCGGAAGAAGCCGCAGTCGCCTTGAACGTAGACGCGGGAGTTCTAGCCGACAGTACGGGTCCTCCGTGGATGATCCGGGTGAGACCGCAGCTTCAAACAGCGCGATTTGCGTGGGACGAGAGTGCCACAACTCAAATAGAGACTATGATAGGGCTCACTCCTACCGTAAACGTGGACTACCGCTATCTCGGTGGGGGTGCGCAGAACACCGGAACTGTGGTACCTATCAATCAAGGTAAACTCAAGGCTATAGCTAAGGCAGCCGCCGCGTCTATCTATGCTGCTCTCATAGATCGAGTGGAGGGTGGGCGGACCCTTCCTTTATCTCCTGATATCTTTCCGACGGGAAACTTGCTCCAAGTGGATCACGTCCTCAGTCCTTCGGGAGAGGCGACCACTTCGGTTACGCTTCCTCCGCAGTTAGCTCCGGTAGATATTCTTGCTATCTTGCCTGAATCTATTCGGCGTGATATCATGGGTCTCATAGGCGCTCGCGGGGAGGGATTCTAACTCAATGTTCATTGCCGATTACACCGCAGGAGGTATTGATCCCCTCCAGCATCATCACCAGCCGGATGCTGAGCGGTGCCTTCGGTTCAACCGTTTTGGCGCTCGAATCACGGGTCGTGGGGAGTTGGGCGAGTACGTCGTCGAGCCGGGGACCGCGGGACCTATCCACGGGGGCGTAGGATGGCCAGGGGCCAGCCCGGGCGGGAAGCAGTTCTGTCTCTGGTCGTGGGCGCTTCCGGCGTATATCACAGGGAAGAATCGGGCGCGCCCGGTCATGGGCCCCACATGGGGCACCCCGGATCCTGACCTGGTAGATGGGCCTGTCATTTTGCCCAGAGGTTCGGACCCTCCTATCGGGACCCCGGGCGTCATCTTGGGCGCAACTGACCCCAATGCCCAGTACGAGATGTTCCTTCCTACCGGAGTGGCGACTACCATCGTGGCGGTCCACGCGGGTGGTGCCGCGATGGGGGAGAAGGGAACTTGGGTCCATGATGTAACGCCCCAGGGAGTGAATGACCCGGATCGGCAAGCCCGACTTCACTCATCTATGCGGGTCTACAACGCTCCTGCGGGATTAGGGTTTCCGTTTGCACCGCGAAGATTGGAACCCGGTCTCGCGTGGCAACTCTACCATAGTGTGGATGGTTTGGCCGGACTTGGGATGATGTCGTCCCGAGGAGAGTACGGTTTCAAGGAGACCGACGCAGATGATCGTCAGCGTATCGATGACATCAACTACGGTCACGCCAAACCCAAGACGGTCGTAGCGGGTGAGATACCTCTTCAAGTTCTTGGCTCCGCCAGCGTGTGGGCTGGAGGCCCCTTCGATGTAGGTCTGGGTGAGGAGGATCTCGATGTCCACCTCCTTGGGTATACGAAAGATGGAGAGGCCATCAACTCCGGGCACATCACGACGAGGGCGCTATTCCGTTTTCCGGGGGCGGGGTCGAACGGATTCCTGGACGGGCCAATGGAGTTCGTCCCGGCGCGTTACGCCAAAACAAGCCCTGGGCAGCACTGGTGCCCGGTGGATCTTCGCTTCGATGACACGAGTCCTTACAACTGGGTAGGAGGATTACGCACGGGTCGTTGGCGCTGGGAGGCGCGGGTACCGTACACGGAGTCACCTCCGCCGACGGGGGGTACTACCACGGATCCCGTCATTCCAGTGATCCGAAAGCCACCCCCCAGAACGCCTCTGACGCCCGATCCGTTTGGAGGTGGTGGAGACGGTTCTGGGGGTGGCGTCATCATCGTTGGGGGATTCCGCCCTCGTAGGGGCCTGACACCTCATGGAGGGATTGGACCAGGTGTTGGAGGCACCATTCGATCCGAAGGCGCTAGTGGTATCCTTCTCTTCCCAGGTACTCCTCCGGGAGACGCACCTACTCATATTCGTGGGGGTGGGAGTGGAGATGACACGCGACTGGGCGGGGGACGAAATGTATCTATCTCTGTAGACCCGCTACCGGAACCGTACGATCCCAATCGGACAGAGCCACCTCCTTTTGACACGGGATCGACGCCTTTACCTCCTCTTCCCGAATCTGACGTTCCTCCGGTAACTCCTCTTGCATCCCCCGTGGCGTCGGGCAAGATCCAACCCGAGGCGGGCCGGCATTCGCCGTATTGGGTCTGGGATGGAGAACTGTCGGTTCCCGCGCTCTTAGCCCGGCCGCAGAATTTCACACCAGGTGTGGTAGACCGTCGTCGCTCTGACGCCCCCAACCAGCCAGGAGAAGACTTCGCTCGAACCCCTGTAGTGGCCCGACTGGAAGCGTGGGGGTCGCAAGAGGGAACATCGTGGGCACACAATCAGCCCCCGTGCACGGGCCGATACACGGGGGGAACGGCGAGCGGTGGCTTCGTCCTTCTCCCCGGAGAGATGGGGATGGAGAATCTCACGCCCTCCACGTCTCAGTACACCCCTTCTCGGGCGTACTTGGCTACGCTTCCCGGGAGGACCTACCTCGCCCACGGCACTCCCCGAACGGCGGGGGGCGGCATAGGAGACGGCTTCGTGGTCGGGGCCGACTCATCCACGGTCTACCGGATCGCGCAGTACGGATCGGCGGGGACGGAGCTTACCCGGGTGCCCTGCGCCTACGACTCCGCCGCGGCGGGAGGTACGGGGTCCACCGACCTCGGCGGTGGCCGACTCCGCGTGGGCCGCTCGACGGACACCACCACCACGCTCGTACTCCAGGGGACGACGCCTCGGCAATTCGACAATTCGAGCGGGGACCTCCTTGCCAATCCGGGGCTATTCAGTGCGCAGACGATCCGGGCCTACGGCGGCGCCTTGGAGATCGTCTCGCAGGGCGCGCGCCCAGCCGTCCTCACCACGTTTGGGACCGGGGCCTGGCTCGACGACTCGACGGGCGTGGGCGAGCGGCTAAAATGGTACGGTGGGACCTTCGACGCGGACCTGTGGCACCGGGGCAACGCGGAGGCCCTCACCGAGGCGATCTTCTACTCCGTCGCGGCCTGTTGCGAGTGAGGTGACCTGTGGCGCAGCACCGAGGCGAGATCCTGGGGCAGGCGCAGTTGGGCGTGGCCGAGGCGACCATCTACGCCCCGGCGGCGAGCCGCCGGGCGACCGGGAAGCTCCTCCTCTGCAACACCACGGGGGGCGCCGTGACCGTCACGGTCTACGCCCGGCTCGACGGCGCGGCGGCGGGTGCCGCGACGGCCATCGTGTCAGGCAAATCCATCCCGGCAAACGACGTGCTGGAGGTCTCGGGGCTCACGCTCGCCAATCCCGATGTCCTGTCGGGCCTCGCGGGGAGCGCCGCGTCCATCACGGCGACGTTCACCGGCGTGGAGCTCAACACTGCATGAGCGGATACCTGGAGACCTACGGGGATGGGGACGCGTCGGATCGCCCCACGCTCGACGGGGCCTACGATCAGGGGGGCGCCGGGGCGGGGCGCACGGTCACGGTGGACACGGGCGCTGTGGCGCTCGACGACCGCCAGACCTCGGGCACGGGGCTACAGATCACGACCGCGGGCGCCGTCGTCCTCGCGGGCGACCACCGGATGCTCGACGTGGACGCGGACGCGAACGTCACGCCGGGGGCGAACGCCGCGACGGGGATCCGGGTCCGGGCGGCCGCGGCGAAGCGCGCCGTCGAGGTCACGCAGGGCGAGACGCACCTCCTGGCCGTCTACGCGCAGGTCGCGGTCGAGGCCATCACGGCGACCGACGCGCTCACGGCCGCCGAGTCGCGGAAGGTCGTGACCAACGAGGGCGCGACGGGCGCCGCGTCGGGCCGGCCCGTGACGCTCCCCCCAGCGGCCGCCGGGCTCGTCGTCACGCTCTACTCCCAGGGCGCGGACCTCATCCGGGCGGTCGCGGCGGCCGGGGACACCGTCCGGGTCGGCGGCGCCGCGACCAAGGTCGCGGGCTACGTCGAGTCCACCGCGGTGGGCGACGCGCTCCAGCTCGTCGCGATCAACGCGACGGAGTGGGTCGCCGTGGCCGTCGTCGGCGCGTGGACCGTGGAGGTCTCCTGACGTGGCGACCTCAATCTGGACCCCGGCCGTGGAGCCCCTGGCCGCCCGGATCGCCGGTGCGGCGGCGGCGGACGCGGACCTCGTCGTCGCCGCGGCGTGCTCGCCCGCGGCCCTGGGGCGCGACCTCTCCGGCAACGGCAACCACGCATGGTTTACCGTCGCCGTCGCCGCCGCGGGGCCCCGGCCCGAGACCTCGGGCCTCCTCCTCCCCGGCGCCTCGTCGTGGTACGGGACCATCCCGGACTCCGCGTCGCTCGACCAGACGCGCATCACGGTCGAGGCGTGGGTGAGCCTCCGGGACTACGCGGCCAACAACGGCCCCTATATTCTCGCCCGCCGTGAGACGACGGGCGACAAGCGCGTGGCGACGCTGTGGGTCAACACGTCCGGGAATCCCATCTTCACGTGTTCGCTCAACGGCATCGCGGAGACCTCCGCGACGGGCACCACGGCCCTCACGCTCAACACCTGGTACCGGCTCCAGGGGACGTTCGACGGTTCGAACGTCAAGGTCTACATCGACGGGGTCCAGAACGGCGCGTCGGCGGCGCTCGTGGGCAACCTCTTCACGACCGACCGGGCCATCGCCATCGGCCGGAACGCCGTCTCCGGGTCGAACAACCTGAACGGGATCCTGGCGGCCTACGCCGTGAGCAAAGTCGCTCGGAGCACGTTCTTTCTGTCCCAGTTCTGAGGGGGACCCTCATGCCGCAGGACTACCTCACGTGGCGCATCTGCCCCCAGCACGGGGCCTATGACCTCACCCCGGCCCGCGCCGCACCCAACGGCACCACGGCGTGGGTGGTCCGCGTGCCCCCGCAACGGACGGCGTGCCTCGCGCAGGCGAGGGCGCGATGCTTACACGATGGCCTCGGATGCGTGCCCGTAAACCCCGAGCGCGCGGTGGCGCTTGTCGCTGGGAGCGAGGTCACACCGGCATGAGCGACCCCACCGACTACGCCGGAGAGGCGGCCGCCATCACTCTGGCGCTTACAGAGGCGCTGGCCGCCCTCCAGGATGCCGCACGGCGGCTAGAGGGGGACGGAGCGGACGTAGGGATCCTGCGCCAGCGCGTGCTACTCCAGGCTGAAGAGATTCGACGGCTCCAGCGGGACGCCTGTCTCCTGATGATGACAGACTCGGGGGAGCGGCCGTGAGGCCCCCCGCGTGGGTCCGCGAGGGCGCGCTCCCCGACCGCCGCGCGGCGTGGGTCCTCGTCGCAGCGATGGGGTGCGGTCTCGTCGTTTTCTCCCTCGGCGCCGCCGTCCTCGTCTACTTCGTCACCATGGGGCTGGAGCGGGCCCTCGGGATCGGGTAGAGTAGAGCCGTGATGGGCGCGGCGACGCAGGAGGTCGAACTGGTCGGGGGGCCGTGCGACGGCCTGGTGCTCGACCTCGCCCCGACGCTCCACCTGGTCGAGGTGCGCCGGGGGCACTGGGGGCGCCGCGTGCCCGACCCCGACGGGAACGCCGACCCCGGCCCGACGGTCGCGGCGCCCGGGCACCGCCGGGCGCTCTACCGCCGCACGCTCGCCGAGCGCCGGGGCGCGGAGGCGCGCCCCCTCTTCATCTTTCACGGGATCCTGGCATGACGTACCGCTGCTGGACCTGCTGGACCGATCTCCCCATTGGCAGCCAGGCGATCATCACGGCGGTCGGGCTCCGGTGCTCGGACTGCGCAGGAGCCCCCCCGGGGCTCCCCATCGAGGAGGTCCGGGGGGATGGGTCGTGGCCGGACTGCTACGCCCGCGCGGTCACCGTCCGGGGGGCCTACCCGC
>ERZ1292623.2171-Hain-H51-01um-R1-2171-length-17943-cov-36_pt1 | contig 17943 bp, 29 predicted proteins | sample MGYA00564398_ERZ1292623 | MGnify/ENA primary metagenome ERZ1292623 (study PRJEB36523, sample SAMEA6512633) | groundwater metagenome | collected 2019-01-07 | study: AquaDiva: Metagenomics assemblies of 32 groundwater samples | reverse complement strand
TAAAAAAGGAGGAGACTTGACTATTTAATCATATCCCTTTAAGTAAACAGTATCTGTCAATGTCTAAGGCTCAAATATCTCTATATCGCTTCCAGATACCTTCTTGAAATCTTCAATCTTCCCCTTATTCTTATCAGAACCAGCATCCTTCTTGACAGTTAACTTATCTCTCATGTTCTCCCCAAAATCCTTCCCATCTTTCCTTAAATTAATCTGAAAATATTGCTGTAATTTATTTATCAGTATAAAATCATCCTTAAGTAATATTCCCCTCTCAAACATCATGACTTCATACTCATCTAAACTCAACGCCTTTGCAAGCTGTCTTCTTGTCATATTCCTTTCTTTTCTTTTCTTAGCAACAAGCCAAGGAAAATTATCTAATAACTCCTTCTCAACTTGGCTAGCGCTCTTTAACGGCTTCCTAAAATCTTCAAAACTTAGAATTCCTCTCTTCTCCCTTCTAGCAGGATCAAGCTTTATATCCACTCGTATCGCAGGTTTAAATTCTGGTTCCGATCTTCTGATGATGGGCAATCCTTCCTGTCTAGCATATTCCTCAGGCACCCTCACTATTCTCCCATCATCAATCGCCTCAACAAATACAACTCCCCTGCTTTCATTCATGCTTATCTGACAATATGGAGGTTTTTATTATTTATGGTTCTGCACACTATTGTCTAAAAACGATCTTTTCAAGTTCTTCTTCACTCAAAACACGGTCCACAATCTCTCTTTCATCTATAAGTATGGCAGGGAGTTTTCCTATTTTATAATGATCAACTATCAAATCAATAGATGAAATATTCATATTGGCTGCTATCGGAATAAGTAATATCTCTTTAGGGTTGTTTGCCTTCAGTTCCCCAAGCAGTCTTGAAAAGAATATTTGTTGTGCCTTTCTTTCTACATCTTCAGTATTATATTCATACAAATAAACAACTGTATGAAACTTTCCATCGCATTTATTTCTTATACTTTGAGCTTCAACCCATAATAGTGTTCTCAAAATATCATATCTTTTATGCAATACTGTTAAAGTATCTGTAAATGTTGAGGCAGCGTCGTACTTTTCAAGTTCTAGAGCCTGACTGTATATATCATCCGCAAAATTAAAAGTGCTTTCCATTGCAATATCACAACTAACATTGTAATCAACCAAAATTCTATTCCTAAGTTGCCCATCTATAACATTTATCTCTGAAGTAAGAAGTTTAGTGTTCACATCATCAGACCTTGAATCTTCAAGGAAAAACCCTAAAATAACTCCAAATCCAAAAATTATTATTGTAAAAAGCAGTGCCTGCCAAAATGCGTGCTTATTTCCAAAAATCTCTACCATGAGTATTTTCCTGTAGCAAGTTTAGTTAATGCGGTTATCATAATTATGGGATATATCGAAAGATATACTATCATATAAAAGAAGATATTAAAAACATTCCCTTTTCCCCATCTTGGCTGATCCATTACACCCAAACCAACAATGGTAAATATGGCACCAGCAATAAAAAGAATGGCCCCAAAATAATTAAGAAAACTCGGAGCAAATGTAAAATCTTGGAGATAAAGCAATGCTGTATTGCCTTCAAGAGAATAAGCAGTTGATAGATAACCTACTAAAAATCTTCTGATAATTAAATAAACAAAAATAGCAAGTCCAATCAAACCTAAAAACAAGGATAGGGTGAAAAAGGGGATAATAAATGCTCCAAGCATACCATTCTTAAAAACAAACTTTTTATATTTCCATAGGGTCTGTGTCCCCCCTATATTCCACCTTATCCTTTGTCTAAACCATGCCCTAAATCTTTCAGGAGTTGCACTATGCACCTTTGTAGCCAAACACATCCTAGCCTTATAACCCTTAGATAAAAATCTCCATACAATCTCTATATCTTGAGTCATATTTTTTGTATCAAATAATCCTACTTTTATCAATTCACGTTTCTTGTAAAGCGCAAACGGTCCAGGGGTAACATAAACGGAATCAATTAAATCAAGTAGTTTTCTATTCCAAGCAATAACTGAATATTCAATTGTTTGAAGTTTTTGCATAAAAGTTCTAGGCGGTTTAGCCAAAACGGCACAGGTTACTGCAGCAGTTTTTTCATCTGCCTGTAAAAAACCAATCATCTTTTTCAAAGCATCTCTGTCTGGAGTTGAATCTGCATCTGCAACAGCAACATAATCATACTTGGCGTTTTTTACTCCTATATTTGTTGGTTCTGCTGCTTTTCCAGAATTTCTACTATTTACTATTAATCTAACATTGTCATATTTTCTTTCATACCTTCTCACTATATCTGCAGAATTATCTGTAGATTTATCATCGACAACTATAATCTCAAGCATATCCTTTGGCCAATCCAATTTCAACAAAGCTTCTATAGCTTCTCCTATATGCTCTGCCTCATTATAGCAAGGCATTACTATGCTTATAGGCACAGGTTTTCCTTCAGGATAACTGAAGATTTTTTTCCTATTTGGAATATAAAGAAAAATAAAAAGTATAAGCATGTAAAGTCCAACAAACATATAGAGCAAAAATGCAGAATCTATAAAGTTGGCCATTTTATCCCTGCTCCCTTATGTCTTCTCCTCTAGCCACATTGAAATAATCGTAAAATTTGTCGCTCAGATTCAACTCTGCAGTATGTCCCATCTTTCTTTTTATTATCAAACCCATCTCTACAAATTTCTTTATATGATCATATGCCTTATTTCCTCTTATTTTTACCAATACGCTCTGCTTCATAGGCTGTTTGTATGCAATTATCGCCAAAGTTTCCCTTTCTGCCTTGCTGAATTCACTTGTTCCTCCAGCAAGCCTATTTACCATCCAAATATAGTCTGCAGCCACGTCCATTTTCCACATTTCATTCTGTCTTATTATCTCTATTCCGCTTCCCCTATATTCATCTGAAAGATCTTCTAAAATTTTTTTCAAAAGCAAAGGATTAATATCAGTCAAACTAACTAGTTCAGGTATACTCATAAATCTTCCAGCAATAAAAAGCGCCGCCTCAGTCTTTCTTCTTGACTCTGCCTCTAATTCATTATCTATCTCATCAATAGATGCTTTGCTGAGGAAGTTTGAAACCTTGGTTTCATTATTCATCTCCATCTTATGACATACTTTTCATTCTTTTAAAACGTTGTGTAACAACCTTACTTTCACATGAGGTTTTCAAAAGTTATTTGAAAGGCTATGAATTACAACCTTGCAGTTATAAGGAAACCTTCTATAATTGCTGCAATAATCAATAAAGGCAGAATTATAGTCAAAAAAGATTTCAAAGATAATACTAATCTCCTTACAAATTCTTTTCTTGCATCTTTAGCAAAAATGCACATCCCCAATTTCATTCCCAATCCTAGAGAGATAAATATTGCGGGTAACTCAAAAATCCCATGCGGAAGAAGTCTCCAAAATTCCGATGCTCCACTAAAATAATAAACTTTGCTCAAAACATATCCTATCACCGTGCCGTTCGCGATAGCGTTAACGGCTGGTGCTATCCCCAAAACTATTCCAAAAATTATCGCGAGAAAAGAGCTTTGCGCATTATTGAAAAAAATAAAAGTTATAAGCTCAAATGTATTCAACCCCTCAGTCCTATCTACAAGCATCTTAAGTATTTTCTCTATAAAATCAAATTTATCAGCAAATACAAAACCGATAACTCCCGATAAAATAAAAAGTGTAATCGCAATATAAACAAATTGTCTGCTTTCAGCAACATAGTCCAAAGACTCTCTAAACCATGTATTTTTCCTTCCCCTTTTCATCTAGCTTCGAGGAATTTCAACTTTTTAAACTCATCCAGCAAATCTAAATAGTTTTTGAAGCCTCTGTACTTTATTGGGATATTTTAATCTCAAAATAAGGCCATAAACTACTCCCGCAATTAGCCCTCCCAAATGTGCACTATTGCCTATAGGGAGTTGTACAAAAAGACCAATTATAACCAAGGGGATTATTGCTACAAATGGTGCGACCCATAAAGGCATAGCCATAGGCACAGAAACTTTTCTAAACATTTCATTTCTTGAGAACAAAGCAAAAATTGTTACAAAAATTAGAACATTCATTATAACCAGAAATATAGTCTGTGCCGATTCAGGTATAAAAGGAAGCAAAACAAACTGTGCTATAATGACTATTATGGGACCAACAACAAGATAAACCCGATACCTTGGAATCAATACTGCTAATATGCCGAGTAGACCAAACAATGCTCCAGAGGCTCCAGCAGCATAATCTTCTAAACCTCCGAATACTCTGCTTCCAAGTTCAAAATTTCCTCCAAGCCACGCACCAAAAACAAACATCAGAGAACCGACTACTCCGGCTATAAAATACAAAACTAAAAACCTCTTTCTGCCGATTATTTTTTCAGTCAAATTTCCCAAAAAGAATAAAGTAAACATATTAACAAGAAGATGGAACATTCCTTGATGCATAAACATGGCAGTTACAATTGTCCATAAATTTTTCCCAGCAAGAATACTTGCAGGTTGTACTTCAACAAACCCAAAAAAATTAGAATTGAAAGCAATAATTACGCTAAAAATAAAAAATAAAACAACATTTATTAAAATCAACCAATTAGTGTACGAAACAAGGGAAAACATTCCAGATAAAATAGACCTCTTGTTTATCATTTACTTACTCAGGATTCCTCCTTTTAAAACATTTTGAATTGCTACAATCTCTTTTTCTTGTTCTTGCTCTTTTTCCCAGAATTGACCTTCTTCACCTTCGGTTTCAGTTTATCTCTCTCTTTCTTATTCTCTGCTCTCTTCTTAGCTCTTTCATTCATTTTTTTCTTTGCCTCTGCCTTCAACTTTCTATTTAATGCCTTCTCTTCCTTATTACTTATCATTCCCAATTCATTCCTTACATTTTCAAGAAAACCTTCTAACTTAACAACCTGCTTTTCCAATTCCTTAACTTCAGAATTTGTATCTTTTAACACCAACACCTCTCCAGTTTCTGGACAGGTATAATCGTTAATTAATGCCTGCTCTTCTGTATACTCCAAATCTGCACTAGGGCTATAATAAAATCTACCTGCTCTTCTATTTTCTAAATGAGATTTAAGCTTCTGCAACTCTTCACTCAATTTTCCGTTAAATCTAGCAAGACTTTTTCCGCTATTTAATGTCCAGAAATAGGTATACCATCCGCCTTTCTTGCTATCTTTCTTTCTCACAAAGCTCACCAACCCTTCATCCGCAAGTTTATATAAGATATTCCTTGTTTGATTAATAGTCATGTTCAATTTCTTTGCTATCAAAAACTCATTAACGTTCTTTTTTCCATACAATAAATCAACAAGCCCAATAGAGGCCGTACCAGAAATAGAAGCAACGATTTGCTTCAATAATATTTTAACAGAATCTTCTTTCATATGCACAGTTAAAATAGGTCAATTAAAAAGCTTTCGTATGCTTGTTACCATTATAAAATTAATATAAAGCTATATAAATAATTTTCGTAAATTATGAGTATGTTCTGGAATAAAAAAGATAAAGGTCCTGACCTTCCTGATTTACCGCCAATGAGGCCTTCATTTACCACAGAGAGTTTTAAGATCAAGATGGATAAGCCAGAAAGCTTCAATTCAGGTCTTCCCTCATTCCCAGATCTTTCTTCAGATAACCTTCCCGCCCAAAATAGTATGAAAGATTCCTTTGATTCCTCAGAACATGAAGAAATTCCATTAAAAGAAATAAGCCGCCCTTTCAAAACTATGGAAATTCCCGAAATTTCCATGCCAAAGTCTCAAGAATCAAAGCCTCTTCCACCTCCTCCGACATTCCAATACACCCCAATAGTGCAACAACAGAAGAATGATATCTTCGTTAAGATAGAAAAATTCCAGACTGCCCGCAAATCTCTCTCCTCTGCAACAGAAAAAGTCTCAGAAATAGAGTCTCTTTTGAGAAAAATCAGAGAAGTAAGAATGCGCGAAGAGCAAGAGTTGACAGCATGGGAAAAAGAGATCTCCGACACAAAAGCGAAAATAGAAACAGTCACAAGAAACCTATTTGACAAAGTAGAATGAGTTCAGAATATATCCATTTTTCAAGCCAAGAGTCAGTAAGCCTTCAAAAAGCCTTGCTTACATCAGAACTTCAGATTTTGAAAGCTAGTAAAAATCTCTCAGAGTACAAAAAGTTAAGAGATGAAGAACATGTCATTAAAATAAAAGTAAAGTCAATCCTAGATTCAATTAAACAAGAATTAATAGTTTTAGACAAAACGCTCCCAAAAATAGCTATGCCCAAAGAGCACCATGAAAAACCAATTCAACAGCAGATAAAGGAAAAATTAGTAAAAGAAATTCCCCAGACACATGATGATATGATAGAATCAGAGTTAAAGGCAATTCAAGATAAGCTAGCAAGATTGCGATAATTATAAAGTTTTAAATATCCTCTGCCTGTTCTTCAATTATGGCAATCAAAACACGGCAAGATTTAATAAAGGCATACATAGATTTTTTCAAAAAAAATAATCATAAACACATTCCCTCTGCAAGCTTAATTCCAGAAAACGATCCCACAGTATTATTTACAACTGCAGGTATGCATCCTCTTGTACCATACCTTCTCGGTCAAAAACACCCTCTTGGAAAAAGATTAGTCAATGTTCAGAAATGCATAAGAACTGTAGACTTTAGCAATATAGGCGACACTTACCATCACAGCTTGTTCGAAATGCTAGGTAACTGGTCCTTAGGAGATTATTGGAAAGAGGAAGCAATAAGCCTAACATTTAAGTTTTTCACAGAGATACTTGGCATGCCTATAGAAAAATTGGCTGCAACTTGTTTTGAAGGAAATGAAAATGCGCCCAAAGATAAAGAATCTTACAATATCTATTTAAAATTTGGATTTTCAAAAGAAAGAATTGTCTTCTTACCAAAAGAAACTAATTTTTGGAGTCCAGCCGGACAAACTGGCCCATGTGGTCCAAATACTGAAATATTCTTTTGGAGCTCAAAAACAAAAAAAGTTCCAAAAAAATTTAATCCAGAAGATGAAACTTGGATTGAACTAGGAAACAATGTCTTAATGGCTTACGAAAAAACTTCTGAAGGCAAATTCATTGAATTAAAGCAAAAAAATATAGATTTTGGAGGGGGAATGGAAAGAATTCTTGCAATAATAAATGGATTAGAAGATAATTACCTTATAGATTGCTTCATTCCCGTAATAAAAGAAATAGAAAAATTATCAAAAAAGAAATATGGAAAGAATAAAGAGAACACTAGAATAATAAGAATAATAGCGGATCATGTTAGAAGTGCAATTTTCATTTTAGGAGATGAAAAAGGAATAAAACCAAGTAACACTGGGCAAGGTTATGTTTTAAGACGTTTAATCAGGCGTGCAATAAGATATGGCAAATTGCTAGGAATAAAAGAAAATTTCACTCATAAACTAATTCCATCAATATTACAAGTCTACCCAGATTATCAAGAGTTGCATAGAAATCATAAATTCATAGAACAAGAACTAAAAAATGAAGAAGAAAGATTTAATCTAACTCTTGAAAAAGGAATAAAGAAATTCCAAGAATTATCATCAGACAAACTAATCACTGGAAAAGATGCCTTCCTATTATTCCAATCATATGGCTTCCCAATTGAATTCACAGAAGAGCTAGCAGACGAAAAAGGAATTAAAGTAGACTTAGATGAATACAACAAAGAATTTCAACGCCATCAAGACCTTAGTAGAACATCAAGTGCAGGAATGTTCAAATCAGGGCTTGCAGACGATAGCGAGCAAACACGCAAGTTACATACAGCTACACATCTCTTAAATGAAGCATTAAGAATTGTATTAAATAACAAAGAAATAAAACAAAAAGGTTCAAACATAACTCCAGAACGTTTGCGATTTGACTTTAACTTCCCAAGAAAATTAACTGATAATGAACTGAAAGAAATAGAAATACTCATCAATAAGAAAATCAAGAATGGATTACAGATAATTAAAGAAGAAATTCCTCTAAATGATGCAATCTCCTCAGGTGCGCAACATGAATTCGGAGGAAAATATCCTGAATTAGTAACTATTTACACAATTTTAGATAAAAGCGAAAAACGTGGCTGGTTTAGTAAAGAATTCTGCACAGGTCCACATGTCTCCAACACATCCGAACTAGGGCATTTTAAAATTCTCAAAGAAGAAGGCGTAGCATCAGGAATTAGAAGAATAAAAGCAGTAGTGGAATAAAGTTAAAAAATAAAAACAATTTATTTATTCAGTTTTGCTTTCTCTTCAAATTATAACCTGCAGCCATTGAGAAACCCACTCCTGCATAACAAAGTCCTAAACTTCCTAAATATTTTAGCACAATATTGTTGGGCTTAATACTTTGTGCATAATCATATCTCATTTTAATCTTTGGATTATCTAACAATCTTGCTCTTTTATCTAACAATCTTGCTCTTTCATCCTTTAGTTCTTGAGAAATGTTTTTTACATTCAGAAAAGGTTGTTCAAAAAATCTATCTATTTCCTCTATCCTTTCTAAGTCGGTACCCTTTACAACCTGTCTATATCTATCTATACTTTTAACAATACTTGAAATTCCAGAAAAACATCCTGAAATTAATGCTACTCCTAATACTCCTTGGGCTATTGCTTTCTTCAAACTCATTTTTCATTACCCCCTTTCATATTCTTGAAATAGGAAGTCTGACTAATGTTGTTCTTTTCATTTAGTCCGTCTTCATTTATTTCATTTTTCATAAACTCTATAAAAATTATCACTATATAATTGTCATTCGTATGAAATCATCTTACAATAGAAAGAATTAAATAACATAAAAAACTATGAAAAATATGGTAAATAAAGAAATCCTAAAGCAAATAGGACTAAGCGAATATGAAAGCGAAATTTATCTATCACTCTTACAATATGGTTCTCTATCTGCTTATGAATTAGCAGAAAAAACGGGAATGTACCGACAAGCTACTTATGATGCTTTGAATAGATTAAGCGAAAAAGGTTATGTTAATTCTGTAAAAGAGGGAAAATCACAAAAATACTCTGCTATTCATCCGAATTTAATTCTTGAATATCTAAATGAGAAAACTGAAGGCTTTAAGCAAATACTTCCAGAATTGACAAATTTAGACAAGAAAGCTAAAGAACAATTAATGGTAGAAACATACAAAGGAAAGAATGTCACAAGAATAGCATTAAGAGATATTATTCATAGAATGAAAGAAAAGGGTGGAGAAGTCTTATGTACTGCCGTTGATGAATCAATTCCTTTAGAAGGATATGAAACTATTTTGGAGCAATATGAAAGAGATATGATAACTTATAAAATAAAAGAAAGAGTCATAATTAAAGAAGGAAGCAAGGGTATATTTAAGAAAGGAACTTCAACATATAAGAAAATTCAAAATAAGTTCTTTAATTCTAATCCTATTCAGATTTATGGAGATAATGTTCAAATAATCGTCTGGGGAAATCCAGATTATCTAATAATCATAAGAAGTAAAAATGTTTCAGAAGCTTACAAAAAACAATTTGAACTTCTTTGGAAAATTGCTAAGAAATAACTCTCTTCATCTACCCTCAAAAACACTAATCCCTTTAATCTTCCCAAAATCTTCATCAAACGTTGCTATCTGCTTTATTCCATTTGTATCCATTAAAGCCTGTGTTGAACAATCTGTAAAACTCATCTTCGTCCCACTTTGTTCTTTAAACAAGCTCCATGTCTTTTCAAAACACAAATCATTGACTTTAAGCATTTCAATATTCTTTATAGCTTCACAAACCTGAATGCTTTTCTTAAAATCTTTAAGTCTAAGCAAAAGAACAGTACAACACTCACTAAAAACATAATCACTTATTAAAACCTCAAAATCTCCCTCAGAAAGTTTATTCATCATTTCTTCCGCTTTTAAATGATTTTCATCTAAAGTATTATAATAAGAAATAAGAAAAGAAGTATCTAAGAATATTTTATCCATAAAGAACTTTATCAACCTCTTTGCTTAATTTCTCATTACCCTTTCCAAAGCTAAATGGCTTCAAAGCCATAAGATGCTTTACATTTTTCTTCTTGCCTACTTCCTTCTCCTCAATAAGTTTATTCATAGCAATTGTAAGTGCATCCCCAAGTTTGAGCCTTTCCTTTACACTCATCGCTTTGAACCTTCTGAATGTTTCTGCTTCAACATCTCTTACAGCAATAAATGTACTTTCCATATGTTTAACATGTTAAACAATATATATAAATCTTTCTCTATCCCAAAAAATTAACATAACTCCCATTCACAAAAGCGAAACATTTAAATATATCTATAGATATAGATATAGATACATGGAAACTACTATCGCTGTAAAAGAAAGCACAATACAACTGCTTACGCAAATTAAAAACAGATTAAAGGCAAAGAGCATGGATGAAGTAATAGTAACAATGGCAAGAAAAACAGAAGGTTTGTCAAAATCAAGATTTGGTTCACAACCTTCCTTAAAATCCTTCAAAAAAGAAGAGAGGGCAAGTTTCCGTGAGTTATGAATATGTAATTGATTCTTATGCGTGGGTTGAATATTTTAAAGGAACAAAAAAAGGAGAAATAGCAAAAAAGTTTATTGAAAGTAATAAAAGCGCTACTGCCTCAATAACTTTAGCAGAATTATCTGAAAAATACAAAAGAGAAAATAAAGATTTTGGACAAGACCTTCAATTTATGTTATCGCAGACAAAAATAGTCAACTTGAGTACTGAAATAGCCATTAAAGCTGGCGAAGTTAATTGTGAAAATAAGAAAAAAATAAAGAATTGGGGAATGGCAGATGCAATTATTCTAGCAACAGCAAATTCATTAAATTCAAAAGTCGTAACTGGAGACGAGCATTTTAGAAATCTTAATTCAGTTATGCTTGATGAATAAAAACGGTTATGAGATAAAAAATTATCGTTGGCTAAATAATAATCTATATAATTATCATATTATAAAGAATAACTTTAATCTGAATTACATTTCTAATTTATCTCTGATATAATTAATCCTTCTTCCTCATCCCATTCATCGCTATCACACTCAATCCACCTAACAACAATAAAGAAGTTGTTGGTTCAGGAATTTGCCCCACAAAGAAATTATCATAATCCATATGAGCCATACCGTTATGCCCTGTTCTTGTAACGATACCAAATGTATGGTCATTAATTCCGCTAGTTGGATATGGAATAATCGTTCTTGTTGTTCTAACTTCTCCACTAGGAATAGTTATCTCAGGATATATTCCTCCCTCAAGAAAATTCAACCTTACACTATACTTACCAAAATCATTTCCAACCCCTCCATCTCCTAAACTATTCCAAAATCCAAATAATGAAGTATATGTTCCATTTCCATCTATCCTAATCGTACTTATTCTATTACCCTCCCCAGAAACATAATTGACATTATAGCTTACAAAATCTCCAGGGGTAAAAGTCTTACCTTTCATTTCCAAAGCAGTTCCTCTATCTGCAACAATACCTGAAGCAGTATGATATGGAATACCCTCCTCACTAATCGAAACACCATGCTCAGTTAACTGTTCGGTAGTTAGATTACTTCCAGGATATTCTGTCCACTTTAAAGAATTTAAACTCCCAGAATTAAAATCGTCATAAAGAACTCCCTGCCCATCCGCATTTCCCGCAGAAGCCAGCAACCCAGCACCCGCAACAACCGATGCAAGTTTTCCCATTAAACTCATATTTTTCCTATTAACCGTTAGAATATAAACATTTGTGTTCTGTAAATTCTTCTCTCACTGCACATCTTTGTGATAAATATCCAATAAATAAAGCATATCCATTTCGTTGTTATATGTATATGATAATCTAAATGGTGAAACATAAACTTCTCTCGTTCCTTTTCTATCAAATCTCATTGGCTTTCCAATATCAGGATTATTAATAATTTTAGCAATTAATTTTTGAATTCTTTCTAAATAGCTCTTATCGAGTTTATTGATTTGCTGAACAAATCTTGGAGCTCTTACTATCGTTTTTACCATTTATCACCACTTTTTCATTTCATTGAGAAAGTCTTCAACACTCATTTTAACGCCCTTTCCAGCCTCAATCTCCTTCCATCCTTCTTCCGCTCTTTTAGCAAACTTCAAATCTTCTTCAAGTTGTTTATCAAATTTGTCTGCCTTTTTAAGAATAATTCTATCTTCATTTCTAATCACCAGTATTTTATCCCCTTCATTAAAGTCCATTCTAAGCTCTTGAGGTATGACTATTTGCCCCTTACTACTCATCTTCGTTATGTCTATCTGCGCCATGGTAAGACTATTCTTACTTAATATATAAATCTTTCTAAAACATCAACCCAGTCATAATCTTTAAATACTACCTAATACTACCAAGTAGTAAGATGGAAAACATAAGTCTAAAGATAGAAGAGAACTTTCTGAAAGCAATTGAAAAAGTAATGCAAAAACATAATTATATGACTAAAACAGAATTCATAAGAGAAGCAATTAGAAATCAAATAATAAAATTAGAAGAAAAAGAGATATTAGAAGACAAAGACTTAATGAGTCAAATTAGGTTAAGTGAAAAAAATATAAAAAAGGGCAAGATTAAGGAATTTAAATATTAGTAGACTTTATGACTGCCAATAGCCAAAATTACAATCTCTTTTTTATCCTCTTTAATAATATATAACAGTCTTATATTTGAACCAATCCAGCAAGCCCACTTCCCATCCAGTTCACCATGCAAAGGATGTGCTCCATTTGCTCTTCTAGGTTCAATTTTAAGTCTATCGAGTTTATCTTTAACATCATCCCTCAAATTAATATACTCATTTAACATTTTTTCAGTCTTCTTATTAGCAACAAATAATTTATACATACTTAAGTTAACTACATATTCTATTTAATTTCTTCCACAACAACAATCCTTTTATACCGCCCAATAAATAATTTCTAATGCCCAAAATAGTAAAACAAGAAGGATTCATAATTCATCAAAGAAGATTAGCTGAAGTTATGCAAGCGGTAAATACTGCAGTTCAAAATAGATATGGAATTTTCAGGCATGGCTTCAAAGAATTCCTTCCTCAATGGAATCTCCCAGAAGAAATGGAATTTTCCCCACAACAAAGAGAACCAAAAGACAAAAATCTTGCAGGATTATTTCTCTATACAATAACATCAATTGACAGAATTTCCGTTTCAAAAATAGTTCAAAGACAGGCAAGACTCGCTTGGGACAATCCAGAAAAACGCTGGATTTTCTTTCCACAAGAAGTAATCAAAAGGCAAGTTTCAGAAATAGGAGAAGTATTAAAAGAAAATTTATTCTATAATGTTCCGATAAGTAAAGATGTGAGCACTGCACAAGGCTACCTAAACAATGCAAGAGTTATGGTGGATCATTTTGATGGAGATCCAAGAAATTTAGTAAGATATAAAACGGTCTCTCAAGCCCGTTCAACACTCATGAAATTACAGGGAATAGGAACTGGTTTAGCCAATTTGCTTTTAATGGAATATGCTTCAAGAAACATCGCTCTACCTATAGACCCTGAAAATATAAGACCTAAAATAGATAGGCATAAAGCAAGAATACTAATAAATACAAATGCTGTAGAACTAACAAACCATCTGAAACAAGAAGGAAAAATTCATTCAGGAGGATTATTAGTTGATGCTTTAGAACAAGCTTATGTAGAAACAGCAAGACAACAAGGTTTAAGCTTATTGGACATAGACGCCGCACTCTGGATTATAGGTTCAAGAATATGCTACTTAAGCAATTACCATGCCTGTCTCACTAACTGTCCTTTAGTTGATGGTTTATGCACAGCAAATACTCAACTAAACCACGATAATGGCTATTTTATTGTTTATGATGAAAAAGGCAAAAGAGTAGATAATAGAGAGAAAAGAGATCCCAATCAACCCCTCCTTAATTTTAAGAAGCCTAAACCTTAAATCTGCTTAAATCCCCATAAGGTAATTTATCGAATCCATGCTCTCCTTTCCCAAATATGGTCTCTGCCCCATATTCCCCTCTTTGCGCTCCCTTCCACCACAATACACCTGCAACTAATGCATTATTCAATCTCCCATTTTCCACAAATCTTTCATCTCTAGAGAATAATTCCTGCGCCTCTCTTTCTACCCTTGAGTAATCTGCCCTGCTTAGAACACTTCTAACACTTTGAACATTTGCGTCATCATAATCAAAATCCACTCCGAATAATCCTTTCTGCACAATCCATCTTGAAAACTTTTTTCTTTTTCTCCTTTTCCCAGTAAAATATTTTTCATCTATCTTCAATCCAAAATCTGTTCTTAATGTTCTAAGCAAATGAACATCTAAGGGCAATAAATTCTCCCCTCCAATGCATAAATGCCAGAAAGAAATAGTTTTGAAAGCCATCCAATTAATAGCACCATCATAAAAATCCCTAACCCCTTTATCTGCCATGACTATACTTGTCCAGAAATCGTCCTGCAAAGGTCCAAAATATTTTACAAATGGTTCGAATCTTCTTTCATGATGAAATCTCCATCCTCTCTTTTTTGCAATCTTTTCTACTTTTTCAGGATAGCACAAAATATCTAGTTTAGCATATTCATCCATTTTTCCATTTCTTAATCCAGCAACAACTCTCACAGGCGCACCATCCCACATAGACGCCTGTTTGCAATAGCATATACCCCAGATTCAAGTGCACTCGCCCTATTCAAATCTCTCACAACAAATCTGTCAAGCACTTCTCTCGCTCTCTTAATTTCCTCATCACTTATCTTATCTCTCAAATCAACACCCATAAAACAAATCTAAATAATAAGTTTATAAGCATTATTGTAAAACTAAAATGGCAATTTCCCTTCTCTTTCCATTCTCTCTTCTTGACCTTTAAAGTCTGGAATTCTTAAAAATCTCAATATCTCTCCCCTATTAGCAGAAAAATGATCCAACCATTTTCTCTCCGCTCCTCTACTTTCAAAACTATAAGTCGTAATTGGAAAATCAGCAAGCTTCAATGCTTTTCCCCTGTAAAACATTCTTCCTTTTAAAGATCTTGAATCATTTCTATCAACAACTAAACTATCAAGTGCGAGATGCTCACTTGCAAACTCTCTAACTTCCTCTACTCTTCTTTTTTCACCATCAATCCATCCATCTTTTAAAACAATTAATGGTTTTCTTCTAGTTTTCTTTCTCCAGCTTCTTCTAGGCCCGACAGTATTTTTTCTATTAAATTCTCTTTGCAAACTACAAACATAATCATCAAATACTTTTTCCATAACTCCTCCCTCCCTCAAATTAACCATTTCATCTTGCTCGCCCAATACTCTAAGAAGAGAGATTCTTGGTTGTTTATAAGAAGCTTCGCTCTCAGAATGTTTAGAACCACTATGATTTAAACTAAGATGATTAGCCAAGGCATAAACAGCCAAAGTTAAATTCAAGGGGATAACCAGCCCCCCCTTGACAGTGGAAGATAAATATTCAAGCAATTCTCTTGGACCCATAGAATAAGGAGAAATATTATCATTCCTATTTGCATATCGCCATAATACATAATTAACACTGGGTAATCTATCTCCTTTATTCATTCTTTGCATCATAGCTCCTATATAATGAGCCAATTGTTTTGTATAAAGAAAAACTTGCCCACCATGTGCCTTAGACACCGCCTTAACTTCAGTAAAGTGAAGTCCTTTAGAATCCTTCTGAGTCAAATCTGGTCTGAATGTCAAAGCTTGCCCATCTATTAGTCTAACAGTGTCTGCTTTAGTAATCCTTCTAACTTTTCCTCCATCAAGATAAATAGCAGATAATCCTGTAAAGAAAACACCTATATTTCTTTTTGCAACAACATGATTATAACCTATCGTTGTTGCATAATCCTCAGGCTGAAAAGAAGTATATATTGGTTTCTTTCTCTGCAGAACTAAATCACATCTAACATCACGCCTTCTTCCCATTAAAAAAACATTTCATTTCAGTATATAAGCATTGCTTCACTTCAAAGAATATATACTAAAATTTAATTTCTCATTTAAATCATCTTAAAGTATTCTTCCTTAACTTTATCAAAACAATTTTTATTCAGTTTAGCAATCTTCTTCCTTATAATTGCCTTATCCAATGTAAAAATTTTATTAACTTTAACCCTACTTTCCTTTGGAATAACTCCTTTTTCCAAATCTTTATTATCTATTAAAACTGAATAGGGCGTATTTTTTAAGTTTGAAGTTATTCCGCAAGTAACAACATCCTCTGACTGCATATTATCTTTACTTTTTGATAAAATCAAAACTGGTCTCTGCCGAATATTACTTAAATCTGAAAAAGGAAAATGTACTACTACAATTTCTCCTTGCTCATACATTATCCCAAACCTCATCCTCTTTATTATTCCAAAGCTTTTTCGCTACTTTCTCACTATGTTTTAGCAAATCAGAAAAATCTTCTTTTCTTATCTTTTTAATAATGATTGCCTTGTCATCTCGAGTTATAATTAGCTCATCCCCCTGTTCAATATTAAGTGCTTCTCTTATCTGAACAGGCAAAGATATTTGTCCTTTATCTGTAACTTTAATTATTTTAGTTTCCATATACAAGTAAGAATTTCCTTACTTAAAAATCTTTCTATTTAAAACAGAATAGAAATCAAAATAACAATCGCTTCCAAAAGCACAAACAAAGCAAACCATCTCAAATTCTTCCTATCCGATAAAATATATTTGAATGAAAAATGTATCATGCATAATCCTACTAAAAATGAAACAAAACTTGCGATAAACAATTCAGAAGGCAGAGTGTTATTCCCAATACTCAATATATTTGCTCCAAATATTATAGGTATTGAAAGCAAAAAAGAAAATTTCACTGCATTTTTCTCATTCATCCCAAGCAACAAAGCAGTAGAGATAGTACTTCCAGACCTAGATATCCCCCTAAACAATGAAAGTATCTGCACACATCCAATAAATAATGCATATCCATAACCTATGTCTTTATTCTTATTTCTCGAAATGCTTCCTATAAACAAAATTATGCTTGTTATAGCTAACCCTATTGCAATCAATCTAAGATTATTTCCCATTTCAGATATAATATCTCTTAAGAAAAATCCAATAATTCCTGCAGGAATTGTAGCAATTATAATCGCAACTCCAAGCTTTCCATCTTCGCTTTTAAATTTTAATCTAAATAAATCTCTCAAAATATTTACTATATCCTTTCCAAAGTAAACAAATACCGCCATCAATGTTCCAAAATGCAACGCCACAGAAGTTTGCAAACTTATATCATATCCTAAAAGTTTCCCAACGAGAACTAAATGACTCGAACTAGAGATTGGTATCCATTCAGCTATACCTTGAACAATAGCCAGAACAATATTAGCCAAAAACTCGTTTATCATATTATTAAGAAAATTATATGTTAATAAATTTACTTATCTGACTCAATAAAATGCAAATTTCCATCTCCTGTAAAAGCATAATTTCCACTTTTTACTGCCCTTTCTATTTGTGCCCCAGTAACAAATGTTCTAGTAAGAGGGGTTTTATTCACAACAACTTTTTTCTTATGGTCTATATATCCAATGTTCTGCATAGCTGGAATAGCTTTCACAGAATCTTCAGGTAGACTCGCACTTTTCCCATTCCCAGAACCCCCTATGCCGAAACTACTGGGTATTTTAGCTAATAGTCCTTCACAACCATCCGCAGTACATCTGTATTTACCTTTAGAACTCATTGGATGATTCAATTCATACTTTTCCCCGCATTTACCACATACATAATCATAATTTGGCATTCCAAATCCATAAATCATCTCTATTTAAATCTAATTAAGCACTGATACTGTTTACTTAAAGGGATATGATTAAATAGTCAAGTCTCCTCCTTTTTTA
>ERZ1292623.2170-Hain-H51-01um-R1-2170-length-17945-cov-4_pt1 | contig 17945 bp, 26 predicted proteins | sample MGYA00564398_ERZ1292623 | MGnify/ENA primary metagenome ERZ1292623 (study PRJEB36523, sample SAMEA6512633) | groundwater metagenome | collected 2019-01-07 | study: AquaDiva: Metagenomics assemblies of 32 groundwater samples | reverse complement strand
TAATTGACCTTCTCCGCATGAGAGCGTTCTTTTTCGAAGGCGAAAAAGGACAAAACATCATCGAGCGTGATATTCCGGACAACATGATGGAGGAAGCAAAGAAGGCGCGCCATGAACTTCTCGAAAAGATTGTTGAACAGGACGACAAGCTTTTGAGCTCTTACCTCGAAGGCAAGGAACCTGACCTTGCGTCCTTGAAACGGGTGCTACGGAAAGCGACGAATGAAGTAAAAATTATTCCGGTTCTGACCGGCTCTGCGCTTAAAAACAAAGGCGTGCAGTTTGTGCTCGATGCGGTTGTGGACTACCTTCCGTCACCCGCTGACCTTCCACCCACAAAAGGATTCAATACCGATGGTGCGCCGGTTGAGCGGCACCCAAAAGACGACGAACCGTTTACCGCGCTTGCGTTCAAAATCGCAGCTGACCCGTTTGTCGGTTCACTTACGTTCTTCCGTGTCTATGCCGGAGTGCTGAAGAAAGGCAGTTATATTATGAACGTGACTAAGAACTCCCAGGAACGTGTCGGCCGGATTGTGCGGCTCCACGCAAATCATAGGGAAGAAGTTGACGAAGTTCCCGCAGGAGATATCGCTGCAATCGTGGGACTCAAGAACACCACGACCGGCGACAGTCTTTCCGACCCCGAGCACCCCATGATTCTCGAAAAAATCATCTTCCCTGAACCGGTTATTTCGATTCGTATCGAGCCGAAGACGAAAGTAGACCAGGAAAAAATGGGTCTTGCATTGAAGCGTCTCGCTGAAGAAGATCCGACGTTTAGAGTCGGTGGAGATCCAGAAACAGGGGAGACCATCATTTCTGGTATGGGTGAACTGCACCTCGAAATTATCGTTGATCGCATGAAGCGTGAGTTTTCGGTTGACGCGAGCGTTGGCCGGCCACAGGTTGCCTACAAAGAAACCATCAAAGGAAAAGCCGATCGCGAAGGGAAATACATTAAGCAATCCGGTGGTCGCGGGCAATACGGTCACGTACGTATTCGGATTGAGCCGATGGAGCGCGGTAAAGGATTTGAATTCGTAAACTCGATCAAGAGCGGTTCAATTCCGAATGAATTTATTCCGGCGGTTGAAAAGGGTATTCGCGAAGCGCTCGACAAAGGGGTCATCGCCGGATTTCCGGTGATCGACGTTCAAGTCGAACTTTACGACGGCTCGTACCACGAAGTGGACTCTTCGGAAATGGCGTTCAAGATTGCAGGATCTATGGCATTCCAGGAAGCCGTGAAGAGCGCGAAGCCGATCATTCTAGAACCGATCATGAAAATTCAGGTAATTATGCCGCAGGAATACTTGGGCGATGTAACGGGCGATCTTGCTTCGAAACGCGCAAAGATCGGTGACATGAGCGACCGCTTGGGTGGCGCGAAAGTCATCGACGCAAAAGTGCCGCTCTCTGAAATGTTCGGCTACGCCACAAAACTCCGCTCTATGACCCAGGGACGCGGAAACTTTACGATGGAATTTTCTTCTTATGAAGAGGTGCCGGCAAATGTGGCCGCACTCATTGTGGAGGGGAAGAAGTAGGTCGGATTTTCTTTTCTCGAGAACCGGCGGTTCTCCGCTTCCTGCGAGCGGAGCCCGCCTGCACTCTCGCTCCGATGACCCCCGCTTTACGGGGGACCAAGCTCATCGGAGCTTCGAGAGCTTCTCGAAAAAAGAATATCCTCGCTTGCTGGTATACTTTATATATGGCAATCGTTAAATCTCTAACCTCGCTTATAATTTCTGGCGTTGGAGTTTACATTCTTTTGCATATAAACGTACTATCACGTGCTCTTCAAAATCTTTACATTCGTCAGGTCGAAAAAGCTCAAAAGAAAAAAAGTCTAGCTTTATATGCATATGATCTTGAATTTTGGAAGGCGCCATTCGCACGGTTTATTTTTAAACTTCTTCTTATTTTCACCGGGATTTTCCTTTTAATTTTCGCGTATTTCCTGGTGTTCGGCACAATTTATATTTAAGCATCTTTTCCGTTATTGAATTCTAAATGCATCTAAGAAGATTAGGAGCTATTCACACCCTCTTGACATGATCTCTTGGTTTCAGCTAGTATCGGAATACTGTTTTTAAGTCGAAAGAATTTGCGACAAGGTAAATGCGACAAGTGACAAGGTGATTACAACCTTCTGTCCACGACCAGCATTTAGAATTTCGCCATGTCGCATGTCACATTAACCATTTAACTAACCATATGGCAGAGAAAGAAAAATTTGTACGTACCAAACCACACATAAACGTTGGTACGATCGGTCACGTTGACCACGGTAAGACCACTCTTACCGCGGCTATTACCCACGTTTTGTTCTTGAAGGGTTGGGCAAAGAAAGAAGAGAAGGTTGATGACATCGACAACGCTCCTGAAGAAAAAGCTCGTGGTATCACGATCGCACTCCACCACTCGGAGTATGAATCTGAAAAGCGGCACTACGCGCACATCGACGCCCCAGGGCATGCCGACTACATTAAGAACATGATTACCGGTGCCGCCCAGATGGACGGCGCAGTGCTCGTGGTCTCTGCTGCTGATGGTCCGATGCCTCAAACCCGGGAACACATCTTGCTTGCATATCAGGTAGGCGTGCCTCGGATTGTGGTTTTCTTGAACAAGGTAGACATGGTGGACGACCCTGAACTCATCGACCTCGTTGAGTCTGAAGTCCGCGAACTTTTGACGAAGTACCACTTCGACGGCGCGAACACTCCGATCATCCGTGGTTCCGGTGCGAAAGCGCTCGAAGTAAAGTCCGCAGACGATCCGGCAGCAAAGCCGATCTTGGATCTCGTGAAGGCACTCGATGAGTACATTCCCGAGCCCGTCCGCGACATCTCAAAGCCGTTCCTTATGCCGATCGAAGACATCTTCTCGATTGAAGGACGAGGTACGGTTGTTACCGGCCGCATTGAGCGTGGTCAGGTAAAGATCAACGAAGAAATCGAGGTCATCGGTCTTCGGCCCACGCAGAAAACCGTGGTAACCGGAATCGAAATGTTTAATAAGCTCCTCGATGAAGGCCGCGCCGGCGACAACGTAGGTGTCCTCCTCCGCGGACTGAAGAAAGAAGACGTTGAACGCGGACAGGTGCTCGCAAAAGGTGGCAGCGTAAACCCGCACACCGAATTCGAAACAGAAGTTTACGTACTCTCAAAAGAAGAAGGTGGCCGGCACACGCCGTTCTTCAAAGGATACAAACCGCAGTTCTATATCCGGACGACTGACGTTACCGGAGAAGTGGAACTTCCTGCAGGCGCAGAAATGGTTATGCCTGGCGACACGGTGAAACTTAAAGTGAAATTAATCGGTGCAGTAGCGCTCGAAGAAAAGCAGCGCTTTGCAATCCGCGAAGGTGGAAAGACGGTGGGCGCAGGTGTGGTGACGAAAATTCTTGTCTAATAAAATCCCGTAACACTTTGATCCATGGCAACCGCTAAAAAGGAAGTTGAAAAAGAGAAGCTCCGTCTTCGGATCAAAGCATACGATCACAAACTGATCGACAATTCTTGCCGTCAGATTATCGACACCGCAAAGCGCCATGAAGCCGAGATAATCGGTCCTATTCCGCTCCCGACCGAAATCCGGAAATACACCGTGAACCGCTCTACGTTCGTCCATAAGGACTCACGCGAGCAGTTCGAGCTTCGGATCCACAAGCGTTTAATCGAAATCGTAAATCCCAACCACGAAGTGGTTGACTCCCTCTCCCGTTTGAACCTTCCCGCTGGCGTAGATATCGCCATTAAATCAGTTTAAGGAAGGGTCTTGCAAAGATAGGGTGTTTAGTCTAAAATTCGTGGACTAAGGGAGATAGCCGAAAGCTGTTAAAAGCTGCTGGTGAACCCGGCAGTTTTTAACGTAAGAGATATGAAAATCAAAGGGACAAAACTGAAGATGACCCAGATTTTCAAGGAACACCGCGCACTCGGTGTGACTCCTATTAAAATCGCCCAAAACGAAGACATGGCTCCCTTGAAAGTCGGGGAGCTTGTCCATGTAAGCGGAATCACGAAAGGACATGGTTTCCAGGGGGTCGTGAAACGGCACGGTTTCGGCGGAGGACCAAAGACTCATGGTCAGAAGAACCGCCACCGCGCACCCGGTTCAATTGGCAACACAACGCCGCAGCGCGTGCTTCCCGGTCGCCGGATGGCAGGGCATATGGGTGTCGTGAAGCAAACGATTAAGAACATGGAAGTTGTTTCGATTGATGCCGAGAAAAAAATCCTCTTTATTTTAGGTGCTGCTCCCGGTCCCACCCGCGGCGCAGTAACCGTGAATACTGCAAAGTAATAATTTTGAAACATGAAAGCTCCGGTCTACAGCATCGAAGGAAAAGAAGTCGGGGAGATGGAACTCCGCCCCGAGATTTTTGGTGCGCGCTGGAATCCGGATCTCGTTCGCCAGGCACTCTTGGCACAGCTTGGAAACCGGAGAAGTCCGCTCGCGCACGCGAAGACCCGTGGTGAAGTCTCGGGTGGTGGAAAGAAACCATGGAGGCAGAAGGGGACCGGTCGGGCGCGACACGGTTCGATCCGCTCTCCGATCTGGAAGGGAGGCGGTGTGACTCACGGACCCAGGAACGACAAGAGCTATACACTGAAGATCAATAAGAAAATGCGTACTGCCGCGATCCGGAGTGTAGTTTCGAAAAAATTCGCGGGTGGTGATCTGAAAATTATTGAGGTGATTACCTTAAGCGCTCCGAAAACAAAAGAACTCGCGGGCGTACTTCGCACGTTCCTCAAGGCACCGAAAGCAGGAAAGCTTTCCGCACTTCTCATTCCTGCCGAAGGGAACCGGGTCATCTACCGAGCGTCTGCAAATATTCCAAGCGTGAAGAGCGTTGATCCGCGCTCCATTAATGTGGAAGATCTCTTGGGTCACCGGAGTATTTTAATCGAACGGAAGGCAGTCGAGGAACTGAAAATTTAATGCTATGGCTAAATTTATTTTGAAGCACCCCATCATTACCGAGAAATCCACCGCGAATGCGGAGACGGGGAAATATGTATTTCTTGTAGAAAAGGGAGCAACCAAGCAGGAAATCGGAAAAGCGGTTACCGAGGCGTACAAAGTGAAAGTTGACCGCGTCCACGTGATAAACACCCGACCGAAGACTCGGCACTTTGGCCGAAGCGTCGGAGTTCGCGCTGGATACCGGAAAGCGATTGTCACTCTTGTGGCGGGTCAAAAATTAGATATCCTTCCGCAATAGCCACTATGAAGACTTATAAACCAACATCGCCATCGCGTCGCCAAATGACTGGCATTGATTACCGGTCATTCGTGACGACGAAAGAGCGGATGAAATCGCACACCAAGCGGCTTCGCACGAACGCGGGAAGAAATCACCGCGGCGTGATTACGGTACGCCACCAGGGCGGAGGAGTGAAGAAGATTTACCGCATGGTTGATTTCGTTCAGAACCGCATGAACATTCCGGCACGCGTCGAAGCAATCGAATACGACCCGTACCGGAGTGCGTTCATTGCGCGCATTATCTACCGTGATGGCATGCGCAGTTATGTCCTTGCAGTGAAGGATCTTAAAGTGAACGACGAAATAGTTTCTGCCGAGAACCCGACGCTCAAGCTCGGAAACCGGATGCCTCTGAAAAACGTTCCGCTTGGTTATTTTGTGAGTAATGTTGAATTAAAAGTTGGCGGCGGCGGCCGACTTGCTCGTTCAGCAGGATCATATGCCGAAGTATTGGCGCAGGAAGGAGGAACAACCACCCTTCGGCTTGCTTCGAAGGAAGTCCGCCAGGTTTCATCTGCCGGGCTTGCGACACTTGGACAAGTTTCGAATCCCGATTACAATCTGACGAACCTCGGGAAAGCAGGCAGAAACCGGTGGCTCGGCGTGCGGCCGACCGTCCGCGGCTCTGTCATGAACCCAGTTGACCACCCCTACGGCGGTGGTGAGGGTAAACAGCCGCGCGGTACCAAGCGTCCGAAGACCCGCTGGGGCAAGATCACCGGTGGCAGGAAGACCCGGAATCGGAAAAAATGGTCGGGTAAATTCATTCTTACGCGCCGGCCGAAAGTACGATAACATTCAGATTATATTTAAATCTTTAAATATTTAAATTTTAGAGCTATGTCACGATCAGGAAAAAAGGAGCCCTTTGTAGATAAGCGATTGCTCCAAAAAATTTCGAAACTGAAGTCGGGTGACCGGACCGTGGTAAAAACCTGGTCACGCGCTTCGGAAATTTCTCCTGAAATGGTGGGATTTGTCTTTGGCGTCCACAACGGCAAGGACTTTATTGAAGTTTCGGTTAAGGAAGAAATGGTGGGTCACCGGCTCGGGGAATTTTCTCCCACACGGAAATTCGTAAAGCACGGAGGAAAGATGCAGCGCGAACTCGAGGCATCACAGAAAGCCGCCGAGACAGAAAAGGCGAAAGCGGTCGCACCGGAGAAGAAATAATGAAATCCCGTTAGAAGTAATCAACCTATGAAACACGAAACTACTAAAATAAAAAACGAGATGATGTACGCATCCGGCTTCATTAACCACGGTCGTCTTATGACGACCTGCTTCTAACGGGATGAAAGAACAAACGGCAACGCTTAGGTATCTCCACATTGCACCCCGGAAAGTCCGGCTTATTGCGAATACCTTGAGAGGTCTGCCGATTCACGAAGCAGAGGCGCAGCTTATGCTTCGGTCGCAGCGCGCGAGCGAGCCGCTTTTGAAATTACTCCGCTCGGCGATCGCAAACGCGAAAACGAACGCGAAGATGAATCCGGATGCGCTCGTGGTCTCGGCTATCCGCGTGGATCAGGGTCCGATTCTTAAGCGATCTTTGCCGCGCGCTATGGGCCGCGCAACGCCAATTCATAAAATTATGAGCCACATTACCATCACGCTCGCTGAAAAAACCGCAGTTTCTTCACGGTTCACATTTATGCCTTCTCCGAAAAAGGAAAAGAACCTTGAGAAGCGAAAAAAGATCCGTGCAGAAGCAAAAGCAAAGCAGGATGGGGGGAAAGTGGAACGACCCAAGGAACAGAGCGGGTTCCTGAGGCGCATATTCCGGAGAAAATCCGTATGAACAAACTAACATTTAAATATTTAAATATTTAAATATAACCATGGGACAAAAGATTCGGCCGAATTCACTTCGGCTTGGCATAATTGAAAACTGGAAGAGCCGTTGGTGGACGAACGGTAACTTCAAGGCGTCTCTTGAGGAAGATGAAGCGATCCGGAAGGTGATCCGCGACCGAGTGACACCCGCAGGAATCGTCCGTATTGAAATTGAGCGGGTAGCGGTCAAAGCAAACGCATTCCGTGTATTCATTAAAGTTGCGAAACCGGGTTTAGTGATCGGACGTGGCGGAAAGGGAATCGAGGAGCTCGTGAAGGCAATCGAGGCGAAACTCCGGGCGATTTTTGTGAAGCGTGGGGATCCGAAACGGACTGCATCAGTGAGTCTGAATATTGAAGAACTCCGGCGTTCTGAAGTTTCGGCTCAATACGTTGCGCAATCCATTGCGTGGGATCTTGAAAAAAGAATGTCTGGTCGGCGGACCATGAAGCGGTATCTCGAGTTCGTGATGCAAAACCGAGATGTGCAGGGGGCGAAAGTGAAACTTTCCGGACGCATTGACGGAGCAGAAATTTCCCGGCGCGAGATGCTCTCGCGCGGAAAGCTACCGCTTCAGACGCTCCGTGCAAACATTGATTACGGTGAAGCAACCGCTTTTTCAAGCTATGGAACCGTCGGCGTAAAAGTATGGGTGTATAAGGGCGAGGTGTTTGAACGCGGAAAATAATATCTCAACTGTGATATTTAAATATTTATATTCGTAATATGCTACTCCCCAAGAAAGTAAAACACCGAAAATGGCAGAAGGGCCGCTCGAAGAACCGAGCGTTTGAAGGCCGTGGTGCCATCATTTCCTATGGCACCTATGGGTTAAAAGCCGAGGGTTCTGCATGGGTAACCTCGCGGCAAATTGAAGCTGCACGGCGGGCTATCACAAACCACATCGAACGTGAGGGTAAAGTCTGGATCCGTATTTTTCCCGATAAGCCGATCACGAAGCGGCCGCCTGAAGTCACTATGGGAGGCGGAAAGGGTACGGTAGATCACTACGTGTTTCCGGTACGGCCGGGGAGAATTCTTTTTGAAGTTGACGGACTTTCAGATAAAATCGCCCGGGAATCGCTCCGTCTCGCCGGACACAAACTGCCATTTAAGACGCGTGTGGTTTCAAAGCGCGTTGACTAATAAATAAATCTATGGCAAAACAGAAAGACACATTCAAAGATATTGAGCACAAAGCACCGACTGAACTTACCCGGATGCTCCACGAGTCGAAGGATCGCCTTTGGACGCTCGGAGGGGATCTCGCGGCCGGAAAGGTGAAGAACGTTCGTGAGATGCATGTGGTAAAGAAAACCATCGCGCGGATACTCACGGTGATGAATCGTGAAAAAGTAAAAAAATAACATGAGACATCTCCAGGGCATAGTAGTTTCCGATAAAATGCAGAAAACGGTGGTGGTCCAGATTGTCCACCGCATTACCCACGCGAAATACGGTAAAACGTGGGAGAAAAATTTACGCTTCAAAGCGCACGATCCTGAAGGAAGCGCAAAGATGGGAGATGCGGTGGTAATCGAGGAAACACGACCTTTGAGCCGTGAAAAACGGTGGAAGGTGGTAGAGGTGATTAAGAAGGTAGAGCGTGTGGAAAGTGAAAAGTAGAAAGCGACAAGGAAATCCATTTCACTTCTCACATTTAACATTTAACTAATTACGATGATCCAAGAACGGGCAATACTCAAAGTAGCAGATAACAGCGGCGCGAAAATCGTTCGCTGCTTCCGCGTACTTGGAGGTTCCCGGAAACGGTACGCAAGAATCGGAGACATCGTGATCACTTCAGTCCAGGTCGCCGAGCCAAGAAAACCGATCAAAAAGAAAGACGTAGTAAGGGCAGTGGTTGTGCGGACGAGAAACCCGCTTCGCCGGAGAGACGGAACTGTGATCCGATTCGATGAAAACGCTGTTGTGTTGATTGATGAAAAACGAGAGCCGAAAGGAACGCGGGTATTCGGCCCGCTTCCCCGCGAACTCAAGGAGCGTTTCGAAAGCGTATTCGCACTCGCTGAAGAAATTTTATGAGATTAAAAACCGGAGATACCGCCATTGTGATGGCTGGTAAGGACAAAGGGAAAAAAGGAAAGGTGGCAGCGATCTTCGTGAAAGAAGGGCGTGTCGTTCTTGAGGGCGTCAATCTTTATACGAAACACAGTCGGCCAAAGCGACAGGGCGAGAAAGGGGAGACCGTGACGGTTCCTCGTGCTATTGCTGAAGCGAAGGTGATGCCGTTTTGTTCGAACTGTGCGAAAGGAGTCCGCATTGGATCACGGAACGAAGGCGGAAAATCATTGCGATTCTGTCGGAAGTGTAAGGTGACCATTTAATCCTATGCAGAAAACTCACGAAAAAGTATCTACCGAGGTCCGCGCTCATATCGAAAAAGTGGTAGTAAACACGGGGACTGGCCGTCTCTCGAGCCAGCCGCATTTTGAGGACAAACTGCTTCCTGAAATTATGAAAGAATTCGCTTTGATTACCGGACAGAAACCACGGACGAATCCTGCGAAGCGCTCGATCGCTGGTTTTAAACTTCGCGAGGGTGCAGTGGTCGGCATTTCCACAACACTTCGTGGTAAACGCATGAAGGAATTTATTGATCGGTTGAACCGGATCGTGTTTCCCCGTATCCGAGATTTCCGCGGGCTTAGTATTTCCGGAGTTGATTCTCGCGGTAATTTGACCGTGGGCATCAAAGAACATATAGTGTTTCCCGAGGTAAACCAGGAAGATTCGAAAGTTTCATTCGGTCTCCAGGTGAGTGTCATTCCGAAACGTGCGCTTCCTCGGGAGCAGGCGATTCATATGTATCGAGAGCTCGGATTTCCGCTCGCAAAGCAAGAGCATTGAACTAAAAACCCGTATGGCAAAAAAATCAACGATCGCACGCGCGCTCAAAAAACCGAAGTTCAGCACCCGGATTGTCCGGCGCTGTTTTCGCTGCGGACGAAAGCGAGCGTATATGCGCACCTTTGGCGTTTGCCGGATCTGTTTCCGAGAGCTCGCGGGTCGAGGGGAAATTCCTGGAGTTAGAAAATCATCCTGGTAATATGCGAATATTTAACTATTTAAATATTTAAACCGATTTTATGTACACCGATCTCATCACTCGAATACGGAATGCCCAGCAAGCGCGCAAAGAATTCGTGAAATTAATGTACTCGAATTCAAATTTTGCGATCGCCGAACTTCTTGCAAAACACAACTACGTTGATTCTGCGGCAAAGAAAGGACGCATGCCGAAACGGATCATCGAAATCAAGCTTCGGTATGATAGCGACGGACGAGGTGCGATCGAGGGATCCCGTTTTGTGAGCCGTTCATCGCTCCGGAAATATGTTGGATACCGAGACCTCCGTGAGGTGAAACAAGGATACGGCATTTCTATTCTTTCTACGCCCCAGGGAATTATGACTGGAAAAGAAGCGAGAAGGGCGAAGGTCGGAGGCGAACTTCTGTGTGAAATCTGGTAGTAAAAATATTTAAATTATTTAAACATTTAAATATCTTCGTATATGAGCAAGATCGCAAAAAAACCAATTATCATTCCCGAAGGAGTCACTGTCTCCGTGAATTCCGGAGCGGTTGAATGTTCTGGTAAACTCGGCAAAATTTCAGTTCCTATGCTTCCTTTTATTAGCGTAGCAATGAAGGATCGCGAATTAACCGTTCGTCCGAACGAGGAAAGTAACCAGGCGGGAGCAAACTGGGGGACCATGGCATCCCTCATCATGAGCGCCTTAAAAGGAGTGAATGAAGGTTTTACAAAAACCCTCGAAATCGAAGGAATTGGTTTTCGCGCGACCATGGAAGGCGAAACACTCGTCTTAAATATTGGTTTTACTCACCCGGTGAAGTTTCAATCGAGGCAGGGCGTAAAAATAACGGTTGCGAAAAATATCATTACCATTGCGGGGATCGACAAGGCGCTCGTGGGACAGACTGCAGCGCATATCAGGAGCTTAAAAAAACCCGAGCCCTATAAAGGGAAAGGAATTAAATATTCGGGCGAAGTGGTTCGCCGCAAAGCCGGTAAAAAAGTTGCAGGCGCGGGGAGTGAACAGAAATAGAAGCACGCCAACTTATTATGAAGCTGATTACATTAGAACGGCGAAATAAGCGGAGGGTACGTTCCGGAAACAAAATTTTTGGCACAAGTGCACGGCCGCGGATTTCCGTTTTCCGCAGCAATAAATTCACCTATGTACAGCTCATTGACGACGAGAACGGGCGTACGATTGCATCTGCGTCCACCCGGGGTTCTCAAAAGAAAGGAGAAAAGAAACTCACCCAGGCAGAGGCGCTCGGTAAGGCAATTGCAGAGCAGGCACTGAAGCTGGGCGTGAAGCGCGCGGTTTTTGACAAGCGATCGTATCACTATCATGGGAGAATCAAGGCGATCGCCGAAAAAGCACGGGAAGCAGGATTAACAATTTAATAGCACTTATAAACCTATGGAACGAAGATTCGGAGGAGGAAGACCTTCTATGAAAAAAGAAGAGTTTAAGGACAAGGTGCTTGATTTACGCCGGGTTACCCGTGTTACCGCAGGAGGTAAACGGTTTCGTTTCCGTGTAACGGTGATCATCGGCGACGAGAAGGGCCGTGTTGCCGCAGGTATCGCGAAAGGGCTCGATGTGCAGCAGGCAATTGCGAAAGCAAAGATGAATGCCAAAAAGCATATCGTTATTGTTCCATTGAAGGGGCGGACCATTCCCCATGAAGTCGAAGCAAAATTCAGCGCGGCGCAAGTACGCCTGAAGCCCGCGAAACCCGGGCACGGTCTTATTGCCGGAGGCGCGGTTCGTGTGGTGCTCTCGCTTGCAGGGGTGCGTGATATTACCGCGAAGTGTCTCGGCCGAACTCCGAATAAACTCACCAATGCGCTCGCAACCATCGAGGCATTGAAGCAGCTTCGAAAAGAACCAAAGACGAAATAATTTTCATGAATCTCCATACTATCGAACGGCCGCAATGGATGAAGCGGCGAAAAACACGAGTAGGACGCGGAGGTAAGCGCGGAACGACCTCTGGCCATGGAACAAAGGGACAGAAATCCCGCTCTGGTCATCGCATCCGACCCGCGGTACGGGACTTAATTCAGCGTCTGCCTAAGCTTCGGGGAACAAAAAATAAATCCCGCATCGAGGGTGCAACGCCCGTGAATGTTGGCATGCTCGACCAGTTTGAAGCAAAGAGTATTATTGATCCGAAGGCGCTCAAAGCCGCCGGGTTTATTCGTTCCGAAAAGGAGCGCGTTAAAATCTTAGGGGATGGCAAGCTTACGAAAGCACTTATCGTACGTGGAATTTCTGTTTCGAAAAAGGCAAAAGAAAAAATAGAATTAGCGAAAGGCACTATCGAAGCCGGATCATGAACCGCATACTTCAGATATTCCGGATTCCGGACCTTCGCAAGAAGGTGCTCATGGTTCTCCTCTGGCTCGTGGTGTTTCGTGTGCTTGCCGCGATTCCGATCCCTGGCATTGATTCCGAACAGCTTCGTACCTTTCTCGGCGGGAATCAGCTTTTTGGTTTTTTTAACCTTTTTTCCGGCGGTTCGCTCGATAACTTGTCGGTGATGATGTTAGGTGTGGGACCCTACATTACCGCGACCATCATTATGCAGCTCCTCACGATGATCTTTCCCGCGATGAAGGCGATGTATTACGAGGAAGGATCGGCTGGCAGGGCAAAATTCAACCGATATTCTCGCTGGCTTACCGTTCCACTTGCGGCACTCCAGGCGTACGGTTTCCTCCGGATCCTTGCGGGGCAGAATGTTGTTGGTGATATCGGCACCAGTGCCATTGTTACGAACGTCATCATCGTAACTGCCGGATCTATGATCCTTATGTGGATTGGCGAGCTCATTTCTGAATATAAGATCGGGAACGGCATTTCACTTCTTATCTTTGCCGGTATCGTGAGTAGTATTCCGAACGCTGTCCGAGGCGCACTTGCTTCTTTTGATGAGTCACTCGTTCCGACGTATATCGCATTCTTGCTTCTTGCGGTTGTTATTATTGCCGGAGTTGTGTTCGTGAGCCAGGGAGAGCGAAAAGTTCCCGTCACCTATTCAAAACGGGTTCGTGGCAACCGAATGTATGGCGGCGCCACGAGTTATCTGCCGCTCAAAGTGAACCAGGCAGGTGTGATTCCTATCATATTCGCAATCTCGATCCTGCTCTTTCCGCAATTTCTCGCGCAAATCATTGCCATTTTCTCTACGAGCGCATCCCAGGCCGCGTTCGATTTTGTAACCCGGGTTCTCGGCAATCAGGTAATCTACAGCATCATGTACTTTGTGCTCGTCGTGGTGTTCACTTATTTTTACACCGCAATTACGTTCGATCCAAAAGAGATATCAAAAAACCTCCAGCGAAGCGGGGGATTCATCCCAGGGATTCGACCCGGAGAGCCTTCGGGGGAATATCTTGGAAAACTAACGAGGCGGCTCACCTTCTTCGGCGCGCTTTTCCTCGGTATCGTGGCAATCCTACCAAATATTACCCAGCTCATCACGGGCGTACAGATCCTCACGATCGGGGGAACTGCGCTCCTCATCGTAGTTTCCGTGGCGCTTGAAATCATGAAACAGGTTGAATCCCAGCTCGTACTCCGCGAATACGAAGGATTCGAGTAGCGTTCGAATATTTTCCGTTAAGAACCGAGGTTCACTCGCTTATATTGTTTAGGGAAAAATCGCATGCTAAGCTTTGGAAGTCATGCAAAAAATTTCCGTCATCATCTACGGTCCCCCCGGTTCTGGAAAGGGAACGCAATCGGAACTTATTGCGAATAACTATAAGCTCATTCATTTCGACACCGGGCAACGGATTCGGGAGGTTATTTATGATCCCGCAAACGCAAACGACGAAGTTATCCAGCGACAGCGGAAGCAATACTACGAGAAGGGTTTGCTCTGTGAGGAATGGTGGGTATTCAAAATTGTCTCCGAGGGTATTAGAGATCTTGGGAAAGTAAGCGGACTTGTGCTCTCGGGTTCTCCGCGGACCCTCTACGAAGCTTTTGACGAAGGAGATCGGAAAGGGACCATGTCAATTCTCGATGATCTTTATGGAAAAGAGCATATTTATATTTTTCTTCTCAAAGTGAGCCCTGAAGCAGCAACATTCAGGAATGGGAAGAGAAAAGTGTGTCCGGTGTGTGGACGCGGATATCTATTTCAGAAGGATGCCGAACTCAATGCATGTCCGATCTGTCTTTCTCCGCTGACGCTCCGCACTGACGATAATCCTGCGCTCATGCTGGACCGACTTACGGAATTTGAAAAGCGAACTGCTCCGATCATGGATGGGCTCCGTAAGCGTGGGTATACAGTCCACGAAATAAATGGCGAGCAACCACCATATCTCGTATATCGAGATATCACGAAATGGCTCTCGTAAAGAGCGTAGTTGAAATTCAAAACATGCGGCGTGCCGGAGCGATGCTCGCTCGGGCACTCGCGGAGGTTTCAGCTCAAGTAAAGGAAGGTATGCAGCTTGTTGAGCTTGACCGCATAGCTCATGATGCTATTAAGCAGCAGGGTGGTGAACCAGCGTTTCTTAACTACCAACCCGCAGGCGCTACGCGCGGTTTTCCGGCAACGATTTGTGCTTCGCTGAATGATGTCGTGGTGCACGGTGTTCCGACACGGCGGGAATTGAAGTATGGGGATGTTCTCAAAATAGATCTTGGCACGAAGTACCAAGGGTATTATGCCGACGCTGCAATTACGATTTCGATTGGGAAGCCAACTCCGGAAGTGCAAAACCTGATACATGTTACGCGCGAGGCGCTTCAGATGGGCATTCGCGCCGCAATTCCCGGCGGAACGCTCGGTGATATTGGATATGCGATTGAATCGTGCGTGCGTGCAGGAAAGTTGAATGTAGTGAAGGGACTCACCGGGCATTTCATCGGCACGGAGCTTCACGAGGATCCGAGTGTTCCAAATGAAGGTCGTCCGGGAAAGGGGATGAAACTTGTCCCCGGTATGGTATGTGCGATCGAACCCATGGTGAGTATGGGTTCACCGAAAGTGATCCAGCAGAACGATGAAGGATATCGGACTTCTGACGGAAGCATTTCAGCACATTTTGAGCATACGGTGCTCGTCACCGAAAACGGACCCGAGATACTCACGGCATGATATACTACGGCTATGACGAAGCCGTTCCTGTCTGTCATCATCCCCACCTACAATGACGCGGAACGACTTCCGCTTACCCTAATTGATGTGGACAGGCATCTTTCCGGGGCCGAGTTCTCATATGAAATTCTTGTAGTAAACGACGCATCCACCGACCGGACACGTGAAACGGTGCTCCGACTTGAACCAGTCGCTAAAAATCTGAAACTCATCGATAATCCGACCCATCGTGGTCGGGGTGCAGCGGTGAAGCTTGGCATACTTGCGGCAAAAGGGAACTGGCGGCTCATCTTTGATCCCGCGAATTCTATTTCGATCGTTGAATTTAATAAAATCCTTCCCGCGCTTACCGCAAACCGTGGTATCCATGTGCTCGCTGCATCTCGGCGGTCGCACCAAACCACGTTCGAAGGATCGGAGCCGATCGCGCACCGTGCGCTCGAGTGGATTACAAACCGTGCGGCAAAAACAATTCTTCAGACGCGCACACGCGACTTTCTGCTTGGCTTTCATTGCTTTTCCGAAGAAGCAGCCGAACGTATATTTTCGTCAACGCGTTCCGAGGCGCTTGGACAGTCAATCGAGGCGCTCGCACTCGGAGAGTATATGGGATATCCCGTACAGGAGGTTCCGGTAAGTGTTTCAGATCGATCCGGCGGCGCATTTCCGGTGCTTGCCGATTACTTGCAAATGCTCATTGAAACGATTAGGATTCGTTGGTGGATGAGCCGGGGGAAATATAAACGCGCTCACTAATTACAATTTTTAGCATTTTGGTCGCTATTCTCTATCATCATGGATGAACCATACTACGTAACTGCTGAACGCCTTGAAGAATTAAAACAAGAACTCGAAACGCTTCGTACCGACAAACGGATCGAAGTGGCGAAGCGCTTAAAACGGGCAAAAGAACTCGGAGATCTTTCGGAGAATTCCGAGTACATCGAAGCACGTGAGGAACAGGCACAGGTGGAGCGCCGGATTTTTGAACTCGAGAAGATGGTAAAAAATGCATCGCTCATCACGAAAGAAGGGCTTGGTAATGATTGGGTGAAAATTGGTTCAACCATCCTTGTTTCGAAGAACGGTGTGCAACAGCGTTTTACTATTGTCGGTTCGAGTGAGGCGAATCCATTAAAAGGATTTATTTCGAATGAATCACCGCTCGGAAAAGCATTTCTTGATAAACGGGTAGGGGATACGATGAAGGTAAAAGTTCCTTCAGGTGAAGTCACGTATCGGATCGACAAAATAGAATAGTTGCTCGGAGTATCATGATTGAGGATCTCCGGAATGAACGACTAAAAAAACTCGAGAAGCTTGTAAGTCTTGGCTACGAGGTTTTTCCTGCGTCAACGAAACGGACTGCGACAGTCGCAGAGGTGCTCAAGGGTTTTCAAAAACTTGCTCGCGGGCGTAAAAAGGTTTCGGTGGTAGGTCGCATCATGGGGATGCGGAATCAGGGGAGTCTTATCTTTCTTGATCTTCGGGATGCAACCGAAACAATACAAATCGTTGCAAAAAAGAACGAAATCCGAGATTTCTCCGTGTTCCAAAACAACCTTGATATCGGAGATTTTCTGGAAGCGACCGGACAGCCGTTTGTAACCAAACGAGGCGAGAAAAGCATCGAAGCGAAGTCTCTGAACATTCTTTCAAAAAGTCTGCGGCCGCTCCCGTCCCAGTGGCATGGACTTGAAGACACCGAGATTCGTTTTCGAAAACGGTATCTCGATTTGCTCATGCGTCCGGAACTCCGAAGTCTCTTTGAGGCGAAGATGCGTTTTTGGGCAACGACGCGCGCCCATCTTGTGGAACACGGCTTCATCGAGGTTGAAACTCCCGTGCTCGAATCGGTTCCCGGAGGTGCCGAAGCAGAACCTTTTGTGACGCACCACAACGCGCTCGATCAGGATTTTTATCTTCGTATCTCCCTTGAGCTTCCCTTGAAACGTCTCATGGTTGGAGGATTCGAAAAAGTGTTTGAAATTGGCCGGATTTTCAGGAACGAGGGCATTGATGCGGAGCATCTCCAGGACTATACACAAATGGAGCTCTACTGGGCATACCAGGATTATGCGGGACTCATGGCATTCATTGAAAAACTTGTGAAACGAGTAGTGAAAAGCACGACTGGTTCATTTACCACGATTTCCCAGGGGAAAAAGATTAATTGGGGTCGAAAGTGGCCACGACTTGAATACTACGACTTATTCAAAAAAGGGACGGGAATAAATCTCCACACGGCGAGCGAAAAAGATCTCCGGGAAAAAGCGGAGAAGCTCGGTCTTTCCGCGTTGCTTCATCGCGCATCCAAGGGACGGATTGTTGATCTTCTCTTCAAACACACGGTGCGACAAGAACTCACCCAGCCCGCGTTTCTCGTGAACCCTCCGGTCGAAATCGAACCACTCGCAAAGCGCATGAGGAAAGACCAGGGTCGCGTGGAACGCTTCCAGGTCGTGGGGTGTGGCACCGAACTTGGAAAAGGATTTTCCGAGTTGAATGATCCGCTTGACCAGCGGAAACGTTTTGAGGAGCAAATGAAACTTCGGGCAGCCGGCGACAAAGAAGCCCAGATGCTCGATGAAGATTTTTTGGAGGCCTTGGAGTATGGCATGCCGCCCGCCTCCGGCTTTGGCGTCTC
>ERZ1292623.2169-Hain-H51-01um-R1-2169-length-17947-cov-6_pt1 | contig 17947 bp, 28 predicted proteins | sample MGYA00564398_ERZ1292623 | MGnify/ENA primary metagenome ERZ1292623 (study PRJEB36523, sample SAMEA6512633) | groundwater metagenome | collected 2019-01-07 | study: AquaDiva: Metagenomics assemblies of 32 groundwater samples | reverse complement strand
GACCGTGCCCTTGTCGTTCGCAGGCCCCTCCGAGCGCTCCAGGAGGAGCAAGTCTCCGTTGAACCATTCATCCCACGGGTACTTGGCGGCAAACCCACCAACCCGCGACGGGCGGAACTCAAACTCCTTGCCCTTGCCCAACTTCACCTTGGTCGCCATTGCACTAGCTCCTGTAGGGTCCGGTGGTGGGATGTACGATCCCGCGTTCGCCCGAGCACACAACTGCTCTAGAGTCTCCCGCATGGTGTGTCTCCCGTCACTCGTTCCCGGTTTGGCTCTGCGTCTTCACGGGCTGGCCACCGTCACCCGCCGCGATAGCGTGCGGGGGCCGCATTACGCCCCGGAGGGCGAGTTATGGTAGGTCGATTCCGATTGCCACACCGCGAGCGATCTGGTTGTCCCTATCGTATTCATACTCCACGCACCACTCTAGCTCGCTTATCTGCCGTGCGTCCACGAATAGCGGAAACCCGTAATCCCGGTCGTTGGGGTTCTGCCGGAGCCACAGGCCGAACCGAGCGGCATTCATCTGGGATGAAAAGGTGTAGGTGGTCCTAGTGCGCTGCGTTCCCATCGCCGTTCCCCTTTTTGTAATCGGCTCCCGTTGCACCGGGGAAGTCCCGGTGTCAGCCCGCACCCGTTTGCGAAGGTGGGTGCCTCGCGGGCCGCGCCCCTAGTGGGGCGGGTTGGGTTATGTCTGCCTATCCCCACTGCCCACCGGACAGCTGGCTCGGCAGTCCTCGCACACGGCGATATCGTCCTCGTGCCGAGTGGGGTCCGTAACCCCGAATGCTCTCTGACGGTCCCAAGGACCGCTTGTGCGGCAGGTGCAGCGCCCACTGGCTGACGGGTGATTGTTGTAGCAATCACAACGGGCCGACCAGGCTGGCTTCGTGTTCACGGCCATTACTATTCCCCTTTGTGTAAATCGGGCGAGTGTAGTGGTTGCACTTACCGTGCCGAATACTTCGCCGATTCGAGAACTTCCTCCCAGAATCCGTCGGAGAATCCCTCCTCGAAGTCGTCGGCTTTGCTCTCGTCTAGCTCGTCCTCATGGCCAAAGCGATTGTCTCCTAGGCCAAAACGGTCGATCATCTCGCCGATGGACTCCCCAGCCCACTCCCCGGACAGTGGCGCCGGGCACATATCCATGATAGCGGGGTCACCCTCGTCGTATCCCCTGGCGATTGCGGCCTTGGCCTCGTCGGACGTGTTGCCGTCGATTACCCATGAGCCGGCTGTTACCGGCCGCGGGAGCCGTTGTTGTGTTCGTTCGCCCTACACCCTATTCCTACCCTACTATCGTCCGCGTGTCAACCCCACTCTCCATGTTTTTTCTGTTTTTCTTTTCGGCCCTCTTGGCCGCCAGTAGTCAATGCAACCTCCGTGCCATTCGCGTATGTGCTATGTGGATTGTGCGTTCACCCCTATGTTTGTAGTGTATTCGTGAGTTAGTGTACTTGTGTGTGTGTTCTGAGTGTGTTAACTTTCGTTAACATTTGTGTAAACACCTTAACAGAAGTGTAAATTTTTTGATACATCTGAGGTTTTTTGTGGTCTGGTATGGGAATTGCTATGGTTTTTTTTTTGGATTTCACTTGACAGGATATTGGGCGCGTTCCTACCATGCCAGGTAGGGTGTGCCGCGTGGTATGCCCGTGTAACCGCGTAGGATTGCCGTGGTGGCATCCGAATGTGGGAGGACGATACAATGTCCGTCTATTCGATTCCGCCCCGGTATGGGGGCCTGTGGTGTGATATGCTCTCCCAATCCCATGCACCCGGGGACTGGTTCCAGGGCGCCACGGACGACAGGGGGGATGACAATGGCAACCAGAGAGAGACCGGAGTGCCGTATCGTGGTAACGCGCTCACGAGGGCACGGGAGGACAACCGTAGGTATGTACGACCCTGTCAGGTACCGATACGAACCGCTGGGTGAACATGGCCCTAACGAGAGAGAGATTGACCGCGTAGTGTGCGACCTAGCTATGTCTATTGAACGCGCTGGTAATCGGTTGACGTGGTGTGAGAGAAGCACATAGCGGATGGGTTGTGTCCTAAACATAACGGATAGGAGGAGTGCGATATGCCAGTATCACCGTTCAGGCGGGCAGCTGATGACGGATTAACTGGCCCACATCTAAGTACTACCGGCCAGCTCGTCCCGTGGATTGGCGCGTTTCTGGGTGCAATTAGCGAAGGGCGCCCTGTTACTGAGGCCTGCCGGATAGCAAAGATTAATCCACTGACGGCCATCTCTCACCGTAAGCTGTGTCCTGAGTTCCGCAAGGCATGGAAAGTAGCATCGGACCTGGGAACTAGCCTATTGGAGATGGAAGCCTACCGTCGTGCATATCACGGAGTTGAGGAGCCTGTATTCTATCAAGGGACCGAGTGTGGGCGCATACGACGGTATAGCGATGGGATGATGATGTTCCTGCTCAAATCACGCCGACCCGAGACGTATCGAGATATGGTCGAGCAAGGCAAGGGCGGAGTTAACGTCAGCATACAGGCCAACATAGCGGCCGTGGACCTCTTGAGGAAGCAATTAGCTGGTGAGGTGATTAACGGACAACCGCTATCCGTTAACGAGCAAATCACTAATAACGGACAATCTCTATCCTTTAATGGGGAAATACCCTATAAGGAGTCAGAAGAATTGTCTGTATTAGATGGGCGAATAACGGACAATTCGGATAGCAAATGTAGTATACCACCACCCAGCGCGGGTGACAAGCCGATAGTGGTAGCGGGGCCATCTGGACCAGCGCCATGCTGACGTACCACCGCATGACCGGGGGAAGGGGAGGGGTGCAATGGTGCCCCGCGCACTGGGGAGAAAAGAGGGGGGAGGGGTGATTTTACCCCAACAAAAAACTCACCATTTTTTAGAGTTCTAAAATTCCATCCCGCGCCGTCCCCAAGAAAACGTGATATGATAGGGCATCTAACCCGTAGAGACCGGGAGGGGCAACCTCTATCTATCTTATCTATCTTATTATCTTACGCGAAGGTTCCGCGCATAGGTAGCCAGCTATGGCAATGACGATTGACGAGGCACTGGAGCGGCTCCCGCACTTGGTATCACCTGCGCGCCTAGCAATGGCGGACACGATGGGGAGATGGCAACCTGTCCCTCACCTGATGACTATAGACCGCGCATTAGTGGGAGCCTGGAGGTCTCCAAATAGCCGAACAGCTATAGTAGTACCGTTTCCAACACGGGAAGAGTATGTTAGGTAGCATCTACTTCCCCGCGTGGGTGCTGCTCATGTGGCCAGAGACCCGCGTGGCATTAGGTAGCTACGAGGAGGGATTTGCGTGCAACTTCGGGGGCAAGGTGAGGGACGTAGTGCAGCGGTTCGGTCCCGCGCTAGGAGTAAACCTACGTGATGACACCAGTGCCAAGGGTGAGTGGGTGATTAACAACCATGAGGGGGGCATGGTGTGCAAGGGCAGGGGTGGTGCATTGACAGGACGACCCGCTGACCTACTGATCCTAGACGACCTGATAAAGAATGCCGATGAGGCACAGTCACCCACGATACTTGACGGTATCTGGGACTGGTACTGCACAGTAGCGTATTCCCGCTTAGGCCCAACGGCACCCATCGTAGGTATCGGCACGCGATGGGGACCACTCGATCTATTTGGTAGGTGGGAGGCCGAGGCCAAGATAGGCGGCGACAAGTTCCGTACTATCCTCTTCAAGGCAATAGCAGACAATAAGGACATACTAGGTAGACAACCCGGTGAGGCGCTGTGGCCTGACCGTGTACCATTGGAGCGGTTACAGCGGATAGCCAAGACTCGACCACGTTGGTTCAAGGCATGCTGGCAGGGTGAGCCAGAGGAGACGGCTGGCCTTCACTTCCAGCCGCGCGACTGGCCCCGGTACACCGACGTAGGTGATGCTTGGCGCGTCCACGGCGGGGTACACTGGAACAACTACCGTAAGGAAGAGTGTACCATCGCCATCGCCCTAGACTGGGCGCAGCGGGGCAAGCGAGACAGCGACCACACTGCCTTCGTCGCCGCCGCACTGACAGCGAACGGGATGGTATTGATACTAGACGTGTTCAACGAGAGATTGCGCTACGAGGAGAACGGACCCGCGCTGGCCAAGTTCTGTCGCAGGTGGCGACCGAGGGAATACGATGGTAGTGTTTGCTCGCCATACTCGCTAGGTGATCTGCTGGTAGTGGGTGACGACGATATGCTCAGTGAGGCAATGGCCGTGGAGTGCCGCCGCTACCGTGACATACCGGAGGTGCGGCGCATGGGCATCCGTGCCCGCTCTAAAATCGTCCGGGCGCAGGCAGGTATAATTCGTTCGCAGAATGGCCTGTTTCTTGTGCCGAACCCGCCAAAGGACTGGTATGAAGGGATGGCTGATCAACTGGCGGCGTTCACTGGTGAGGAGGGTGCGGAAGATGACGTGGCCGATTGCTTTGGAATTCTTGGTAGACTTGCCGATGAGTTCCGTCCGGGTGACGAGCACGATGACTATGACCCGGTGCTAGGATCAAGCGGATACGTAGGAGCAGGAGGATGGTAGCATAGCAAAGTTCAAGATGGCAGGCGGTGTTCTACAGGAGGACGGCGTAAATGTTGCGGATCAAACCCCCTTAACACGAAAATCAGAGACCCCCTGCTGGACGATATCACCCAACCCCACGGAGTTGTACCGAGGTGACACATATCAATTTGTTGTCTGTTGTGTGGATGGTGCGAGGCGCCCAGCCGGAACGGCCACGTTCATCGAAAGTGGCGAGACGTTTAGCATAATGCGGTTCGGAGACTGGAGTGATCCCAACCCTTGTACGGGGTTCACCGTAACAGTTCCAGAAGTGGCGACTTCCTTTGAAATAGTGACTGTCTGTAGAAATAATCTAACCGGGGAGTCGTGCAGTAACAAGATCACCTTTGCGTGTAAGAGTCGATGATATGGCAGTAACAATGCAGCACATACCCATCGACGTCGTACCAGACACCAGCCCACCGCGCTTCCTATGGACTCAGACCGTGCAGTCCCCTATCGGCCCGCGCGAGGTCGGATACGAGGGGGTGCTGCCACCGCACGTAGAGGGGGCAGTTGCAGCGCTGATCGCGCTTGCTAAGCAGCAGGAGCAGAAGATAGCGGAATTGCAGCGCGCGAATGAGAAGCTGACTGATCGGATCGCTGCAGTACAACCAGCTGCCGGAAAGCGTAAGGGGTGACACCTACGTGGTAGGGTATACGCATATTTGTAGCAGGGCAATGTCATGCCTACAACAGCTTATTGGAGTCCAAACCAAGCCGCCGTTAAGCAGAAGCGGACCTACACCTACACCGCACCAAACTCGGTCGGCAACACCTACCGGGCTACGCTCAACGGAAAGACGGTGACGTACAGCTCGGTCGCTGCCGACACCGCCGCACTGGTGGCAACCGGGCACTTTAACCTACTGAATGTGTCGACCGGCATAGCGGCGGAGTTCACTGAGATTGAGTGGACAAACCCGAGCGACGGGGTGGTAGTGGCAGAGGCGAAGGTACCAGGTACCCCATTCGCCGGAGTGCCGAGCACAGACAAGGGGCTCGTGCTGGACACGGGAAACGGGCTGTCGGGCGGCATCACCACCGCCAACACGGTGGACAACACCTCGCCATCCGATGTGAACGACGCACAGAACTGGCTGCGCGTAACCCCGCCAGCACCAGGCGTTAGGGCGCTGCCGATCAACACCGACGACGTGGAGGTGAGGAATACTAGCATACCAATGCTATGGAGCCTTGACCAGCTCTCCGCTGTGCAGTTCAACACCTATACACGCTGGCAGTCGATGACTGGAGCCATCGGACTACCGGAGAACAACCCAGGCGGCTATAATGAGTGGCGCGCGACATACTTCAAGTTCTCCGGTCCACAGGGATCAGTGCCGGCGGGTGGACTGGTGATGATACTCGGCCAAGGAGACGTGGGCAGCGGTCCCACGCGCGAGCGGTACGACGTCGGGTCGCAGCCGACCACCCTACAGATATTGGCTGCAGGGCAAGCGACGGATGAATACGGGGTGCGGTTTCTCGGTGTCCATACTGCTAACACGTTCAAGCTGCTAGGGGGTACATCGCTCGGCGTCGCAATGCTCGCCGGGGAGACCGCCAACCTGTCCTCGTCCAGCGTGGACGGCAGCGCGAAGGTAGGCATCGGCGCAGGCGTGACGTGGACGGCGGCATCGACGCTGACGATGCTCAGCGGGTCGGCAGTGCTAAACGCCGCCCCAGCCACAATCACGATGAGCAACGGGGCGCAGGCGACGGTCACCAAGGACGAGTTGACATGGACCACAATCACCATGCAGGGCGGGTCGTCGATGACATGGCTGGCAGGCGGGACGATAACGACGCTTACGATGACGACCGGCTCCACGCTGGACAAGAGCTTGGACCTGCGGGCGCTGACAATCACCAACTCGACCATCGACGGTGATACGTGCTTGGTGAATGATCCACTCAACGCGATCACTTGGACCAATGCGACCTCGGTCAAGGAGCGAGTAATCAGTGGGCCGTTCCGCTTCACCGGAACGAGAACAGTTAAGGTGACATAGGAGGAATACGACATGCAAGAGGTCTATGGGCAGGTTCAGGAAGTTCTGCAGATTGAAGTGATTAAGCACGCACAGCTCGAACGAGAGCGGCGGCGCTGGGAGGTGGCCAAGGCACTGTTCGTGCGGTTGTTAACGGATGACATCGTTACCCACGGTGATGATGGTGTTGATTCAGCAACCTATCACGACACTGCCTGCCAAGCCGTGATCGCCGCGGACGAGTTCCTGCAGCGGTTCTACGAGCCGGAGCCAGATGTAGTTATCAACAAAGGAACCTATCGACGGAGGAAGACATGAGCGAGACTGAACCGCGTGGGTTAGGTATTAACAGTTTGCCAGAGAGGGTCATATACGGAGTTCCTCCCAATATTCCTAATCCATTCCCATGGAAAATTGCAGGTGAGTTGCCCATGCTAACAACCATAGGGATGATACAGAGGGTTCAGAACCATATGAAGCAGCGCAGGAGGATACATGACCAAGCTAACTAAGTTCACCGACATCGCCCAAGACACCCCGCGCCTCGTCATCATGTTCCGGCAGGACGGCAATGAAGAGAGGTTCCAGTGGGGTATCGTTGGCAAGGTGCCGGTACTGACCTTGGTTGGGTGCATCGCGCGCATCCAGACTGAACTGCCACTCATCGAGCCCGGTGACGCGCGGCACGACTGCCCAGAGTCCGCGCTGGTGGTCGCGTGGGACGAGAATAGCCCCAAGTTCGTTTGGTTCGTCAACCCGATCATCCCAGTGGACTCCCTCGTTGGCATGATGGAGATGGTCAAGGCGACCCTCGTAGACACGCACATAGCGCGGCAGGTAGCGGCACAGCAGCTCATTCTCGGACCGGATGGGCAGCCTGCGAGGAGGTAGGACGGTGCCAGTATCGCCAAGGACGAGAGACCTGCTTCAGACCGGCGTATACTGTTGGTGGAACACTGTCAACGGACAACGAGGTGAACGATGCAAGATAATCAGGACCAATTAGGTGAATACCAAAGCCCTGGTGGCTTCGTCTTTGGCGTAGCTGGTTGGTCTTGGGGTGAGCCGCGCCCAAAGTCAATCACCTTCTTCCTCGACGGTACGGCCAAGGTATCAGACCAGCATGGCAGGCCGATCAAGGGGACGGTGGTAGACAACAAGGAGGTACTGTTCGCCCAAGGGCCACCGAAGAATGACGACATGCCGAATACTCGCGCTCACCTTGCTACACACGCACAGGTGGTGGCGGCGCTTACTGCAGAGCGTGTGGACTGGCGGACCTTAGTGTGTGCGGGTTGGCCGCAGCTGCCATATGCGGTCCTCAAGGAGCTGTCAGAACTCCCCCCAACACCACTTGAGGAACTCAGAAAGATACGAGACCCTGCACTCCGCAAGGACGCGCTGCGCGCGAGGCGGGAGGTGGATGATATTAAGACGAAGGAGCTGGCGGTGTCGGAGGAGGAATAGCGCCTGATTACTTAATCCCCTCAGTCAACCCTCGGTCACTGGCCCACTTGTGCCCCACCAGCACCTCACAGCAGCAGGGGCACCAAGCGACGATGATTAGACCACCTCTATTGGCCACACACTCTAGAGGGGCGTGATAGCCACGGCAGAAGCACAGTAGGCGCTTAATAAGGTCAATCACTTCCCGCCCTCCCCTTGTACACATACACACACACTACACACACGCACCCTCTGCCTCCCAAGCTCAATGGGGTGAGTGTGTAGTCTATCACGAAATCGCACGGGCGTTACTTGTCTATCGCCCGATGTACTATAGGGGCTGCTGCATCTATCAGCCAGCGCGCTCCAGCCGACACGTCTCCGCGCCCCCACAGACGCAGTAACTTAACTTGATTGTCAGTAAGGTGTATGCACCTTACTTTGGTAGGAGGGTTATTCTTCGGTCGACCAGCCCCTGCTCGCCTACCACCACGCTTGCTGCCCATTCCTGTGTCCCTACGGATTTTCGATACCACATATCATACCGCCCCTAATCCGGTATTGCAATCGGCGAACGCCGTCATTACGATTGTGCGGGTAGTGCGGACGGTCCTGCCCGGAGGTTCCCACACGATGCTGGTCGAGAAGGAAATCATCGGACCTGGAACGTACTGGTACACAGACCTAGCTGGACTCCCCCGAAAGCTGGTAGCCACACCAGAGTACACGAAGTACTTGTACGAGCAGGGAAGCAAGATGATTAGCTTGGGACTCACGATTCCGGTGCCATTTGAGCACGACTTCGACGCGCACCCCATGACGCCGAAGGACAAGTTGCTCAATAACGCAGGCGAGGTGAAGGAGTATCGCCTCAAGGGCAACGTCCTGTTCGGCGTTGTGGACGTGCAAGACCCGGACGCCAAGAAGAAGATAGGCCACTCGATCCGCTGGACAAGTCCTTGGATCAACAGCTTCACAGACGGCGACGGGCGCGAGTGGAAGAACGTCATTAGCCACCTCGCACTCACCACCCGACCACGTATCACTAAGCAGGCACCATTCGGTAGCATTGCCGCTGCACTATCGCTTGCTACCGAGATAAGCGTAGACACCCTTGGCGCCAGTGTTCCGGGGGCCACGGAGGGCCTCTGTCTCTCCAAGGCAGGTAAGTTGGTGCAGCGGAAGAAGGATAAGCAGCTGCGCCCACAGTACCCCATTGCGTTTTCCATGCTCAGCGGTGGTATCAAGCTGGCCCACGATGACGACATGACGGCGCTGGACGACGACGGTGTAGAGGCGAAGCCGAAGAAGAAGGGGAAACCGAAGCCAAAGGGAGACGGTGCCGTAACGGACGACAACCTCGAAGAGATAGACGACACTACACCCGACTTAGAACCGTTTGCCGACCAGATGGGCGACGTGAAGATGGAGGAGTTGTTGTGCGACCTCCTCAACGCCCTCGGCGTACCGATGCCGGACGCCGTTGGCGAGGCGGAGTTCAAGCGTGCGCTGTACGAGGCCACGATGGGCAAGATCAAGGAACTGACAGCTAAGGCTCAAGCAGCAGGCGACGCCAACGCCCAGGCGGCCGGTGCGAATACGACCTCACCCGCTGGACCAAACCAGCAGAACCCAATAATCCAGCAGGAGCAGCAACCTATGTACATGAGTCTCGAAGACATCAACAAGATCGCTGACCCGACAATGAAGAACGTCGCGCTCTCGATGTACAACGAGAACGTGAAGCTTCGGGCTGAGGTCGACGCCAGCACCAGGACCGCCAACAGTCTCCGAGATGCAAAGCTGAAGGAGTCAGCGGCGCAGCGGGCGACGCGCGTGCAAATGCTCGGTAAGCTGTCGCCGAAGGTCAAGACCGACCTCGACGCGATGCTTGCCCTACCGTCAATGGCACTCTCGATGGGCGACGAGGGTGCGGTGGTGGACCCGATGGCGCAGACCCTAGCGATGCTGGAGAAGGGGTTGGCGGACATGCCGCGCCTTCTGATAACCGAGGCATCCGCACTATCTGTGGCGCCGCAGCCGACCGACGACGAGATGTCGCAGGAGGCTATTGACAAGACCGCCGACAGTTTTGCGCGGATGATGGGGTGTCCACCGGAGCAGAAGAAGGCGGGTTGACGCTTTTTGTTGTGCCGGCAGCAATCGCTGTTCTATTGGAAGGGCTGGACGAGTAGATGGCACAATCCGTAAAAGTGGGGCAGCCATTGACCGCCACACTGGCTGATCTGCCGAAAGAACAGAGAACAAGAACTTTACAAGGTGCAGTAGGGAAGGGTGGAGATTGTTGGCGTATATCACCTAACCCTGAAGCGTTCTATATTAATGAAGACATCGTTGTATTAATCTGCTGTTCTGACCCTTCTCACACAATTATCGTATTGGTGGAGGTCAACGACGCAAATGGGAGGGCTACAAGGGATGATATTCTCATGCACACTCTTTTAGACTCTGACCCTTGTGTGTCGGTTCGATTCACACCTCCAGATACCGCAGTCGAGGCTTGTTTCTATATTGCATGTGTCAAGAAGGGTGTAGCATGTAGCAACTGGTACTGTTACCCAGTTGTTTTTAGACCTTTGCCGGTGCCATAGGGTCAGAAGGAGGCTAGATAAACAAAAGCGGGCGGATAAGGTGCTGATACACCGAACCCGCCCTGAACACGCCAACCTGTAACGGAGGTCGGAATGTCTGAATTCAAGTTTACCACAAGTGAAACACAAAAGCGGCGATGGCGTGAGAAGAAGAATAAACGGAAGGCGGACAGGGTTGCACGTGGTCTGTGTACCTATTGTGGCGGTACAAGAGAGAACAGTGAGTTTCAACTCTGTGTAGCCTGTAGAGAAAAGAAGAGGACGAGCGACGCCGACCACATGAACAAGGGCCTTTGCAGAAATTGCGGAGGCGAGAGAGAAAACAAGAAGATACAACACTGCAACAGATGTAGGGAAGCACAAAAGGTTGGTGGGTTGAGGAAGAAATATGGCATAACAACCGCCGACTACGACAGGATGTTATATGAACAAGGCGGTGTATGTCGTATATGTGGGGGTGAGGAAACGACGAACGGCGGAACCCTGCACGTTGACCATGATGAGGAATCTGGAAAGGTTCGTGGGCTGCTTTGTGGTAACTGCAATCGGGGTATTGGTTGCCTACAACACTCGACAAAGTTGTTGGCAGTAGCTATCGAGTACCTAGAGGCAACTGAGGAGACACCAACATGCTTATGACCGACAGTTATGGCATAGTGCCTGGACTGACCACATCCAGAGAAACATACGAGAGCGAGTTCCGCTGGGGCAGTCAGTTCCAAGGGGTATTCGCCAACGCGCTGATCGACGGTGCGTCAGTGGATAGCGGCAACTCGCCGACCTACGAACTGCGCCCAGGCCTGCTGCTGGGGCAGGTCATCTCGACCGGCAAGTACAAGCAGTACAGCCCAACCGCCACGGACGGGAGTGAGGTAGCTGCCGCAGTCCTAGTCGAAGCCCTGCGTATGCAGGATTTCAACGGGAACAACGTAGACCGATTCTACGCGGTCCTTGTTGGTGGACCGATACAGGGGTCCAAGGTGCTTGGGTTGGACCTGATGGCGCGCCAGCAGATGGACAAGTTCATCTTCGACGACATCTTCTCGATTCCAGGCAATCACTGGTTCCCGTGGAAGCGGTTCCAGACGAAGACTGCAGCCTACACTGTCGTCGCCAACGACAACTACACCCTGTTCGACAACGTCGGTGCGACCGCAGCGATCACGTTCACACTGCCAGTCCTAGCGAACGGGTACTTGTTTGGCTTCCGTGTGCAGGCAGGCCAAAACGTGACTGTCGCCTCTAACGAGGGCGATAACATGATTGCCTTCAATGACGTGAGTGCAGACAGTGTGGCGTTCTCCACCGGCGGCGAGTTGATTGGTGGCATGATGGTCGTGTACACCAACCCTGGTGCGACGAAGTGGATCGTCGAGAACCGTAGCGCCGGAGCGAACACCGTTACGGTGGCGACGTGAAGTTGGACGCTTGTGGATGGAAATGTGCTTATACTGGGGACTTGTTGGTTGTCGGAGACAATTTGTCATTTGACCACATGGACCCAATATCAAGGTTTCCAGAAAGACGATATGACCCTGACAACGTGGAGCCTGTGACATGGCAGGTCAATCTGATGAAGCGTGACTTGACCAAGCAAGAGTTCTTAGCGTTGGTCGGAAGAATCTATAGGAGATCGAACGATGACAGTTAGTCTTCACTCGCTTCTCACGCCTCAGGTAATTTTGAAGGCTGTGTCGCGCATCCGCAAGTTCCAAGGTCGATTAGGGCGATGGGTTGGCTTCCAACCGAACAGGTTCAACCCGGACACCGTGTCACTGGATGGGCCAAATACCCGGTACGGCGATACTAGGTTCGCTGCGTTCCGCCTCGACGACGTAACGCGCGTGGTGGGCAAGGGCCGGGCACCTGGTACCGGACCCGCCTCGGTGGCCCTGAATCCTGTCGGCGATGTGCGGGTGTCATGCGCGAGGTTCCACGAGAAGGTGCGGTTACTTGGTGAGTTCCTCGGCAACCTGTCGCCGATTATCGGCCCCAACTCGCAGATCGACACTGGTGGGCAATCCTACATCGCGCGCCAGACTGTCCACCTCGCCGAGAAGTACAACAACACCATCGAGTTGATGACGACAGGTATGTTCCAGGACAACCTGTACTTCCAGCTGAGCGGTGACAACCTACTGCCAGTTATCGGCGCTCCGGTCGCACCAGCCATCGGCGTGCAGATTCCGTTCCAGCTGCCTGCTGGCAACAAGAACCAGCTCAACCTCCTCGGTACCGGCAACATCATCCTCATCGGATGGCAGAACGCCGGTGCACCACTCATCAAGAACTGCTTGCAGATACAGGCGGCAATGACCCAGCTCAGCGGGTATCAGCCAAAGCACTTCTGGATGAACTCGATTATGTGGTACAACATCCTCCTCAATACAGAGGTGCGCAACACTGCAGGCAGCGCCAACCAACCATTCGCGTCCTACGACCGCGTGCCGGAGATGGCGGTGGACGGGATGCCGCAGCCAGAGTTCGCTGCAGAGTTGCGCGGCATTCCTTGGGTACAGTGGCACATCGCCGACGACGTACTGGTGACGGGTGGCGACATCGACCCGACGTGGTCCAGCTCGTCCGGCACTACGACGGTAAAGGTCTGCCCAGACAACACCGTAATCATCGCACCGGACCCGTCACCAGACTGGTCCGAGATGTACCACGGCGCGGAGTATATCTCAGAGAACGCTGGGCAGCCGATGGTACTGAAGCGCGGCTATACCTTCTGGAAGGAGTGGGTTACGCAGCCGTCCTGCATCGAGCTGATTGCACTGATGAACATGATCCCGCTGCTCTACGTCCCCAAGTCGGTGGCGTTCGCTACGGTTAGTGGTTTTTAGGATGGTGGGGACAGTAACCATATCTGCCAAGTGCGAAGTTGCAGTTATGGCATAGGATACGAAAACCGGGAGGGTAGTTGTTACGAACAAGCCAAGCATAGAAGTGCCCACTGAGTTTCTTGCGGTGTTTGCGCCCACCGCCCTCAATGTGGTCAACAGACAGAAACTCGATATGGGGTTCATTGCAACATGCGCAAACAGGAGAATCTCCACCATAGGCGTGTAACACAAGGTCGCGAACTTTGAGACGAAATCTCTTTCCTGTTCTCTTGTTCGACTTGTTGTGACATGGTATACATTGTGGTGAGAAACCAGTTAATGATTTGACACTGCGACTACAGTAAAAGAAATCGGCGGTCAGAGGGAACCATGACCTGCAAGAGCCACAAAAACGTGCAACTGTGCCATTATCGTAGTGGCAGTCTTGTACCTTGCGCGGCGGCATGTGAGTTCTCCTATGATGCCAACATTATATCATAAAGGGGAGGTGATCCTTGTCGGACCCGGCTATCGCAACTATCGTTACGGGATTAGTGACTATCACAACGATGATAGTCGGATTCCTGACCTTGTGGGTCAAGTTGCGGTATGGGGTGGAATCAAAGATCACCGCCAACACAGAGTTAACTAGAGCAGGTACGGCGACAGCGACAGCAAACGCAAAGATAGCTGCGAGTGCAGCAAGTATAGCAGCCGAGAAGGCGGTCTTAACAGAGAACAAAATAACAAGCATGTTGAACGGAGAGCTGGACACCCGTATGCGTGGTATCGTCAAAGAGAGTTTTGATGTGCTGAATACCACCTTTAGCGCTCATGCTGAGCAAGATGATAAGAACATGAAAGAGATCAGAGATGCCCTTAGTGGGCTGATAGACAAGATAAAGTCCTAACCATGCCGATTACACTATCAACCCTCTTTTGTAGTCCGCAAGATGTCTGGGACTTGCTCTCCGTCGAGGGGGTTGACCTGCGCGAGGACGACCATAACCTTGCTACTGGTCAGATCATTGAGACATCAGCAGCAGCGGCGGTAGATGCGACGAGCATCTCGGTGCTGGCATTACCAGTGGCGTTGCTCAGGGGAGCGGAGTTGGTGTTTGACTTGGCCGGTATGGCAGCCCCAGTGACGGCGAAGCTGACTGCCGCAGCAGCAGCCAACGCAACATCTATCTCGGTGACAGCACTCACTACAGCGATAAATGCGGGTGCCCAAGCGCGCGACAGTGGTGTGAATGCGGCGACCGGAGCAAGGTTGGCAGTCGGGACACGAAAGGGTACCAGCAAGGTCAAGTTGTACTGCAACCAGAGGTACGATGACAGTCAGCTAAAGCTCTCTGGCACGGTGCTCGACTGGGCCACGACCGCCGCCGCGAAGTTCCTTTGCACGCGCAGGGCGCAGGGGTGCCCGAAGTCGATCCAAGCCTCCTATGAGGAAGCTATCGAAGAGATGCGTATGGTGCAGTGCGGGCAGCTCTCCATCGAAGACATTGGCACGCGCGGAGTAGACTGGCCGACGGTGACCAACGTAATCGTCAACCCTGGATACGACGGAATGCGGGCGCGGGTGCAACCAAACATCAGCGAACAGACACCGACGGCGTACAACCAGTTCATCGACTGGAACAGCGCTGTAATACTTGGATACTAAATCCTCAAGGGGATCACGGCAATGGCTCTCACGAACGTATCGAGCGGCGCGACCAAGGTAACAAAGGTCTTGAATGCCGTCAACCAAGAGGTGACAATCTGGTGCGCCGGGCAGGCAAAGGTTGGTATCAGAATCATAACCGTCACCGGCACGCCGACAATCAAGTTCACCGGCTCCTTGGACGGCCTGACATTCAACCCCCTCACTGTAGGAGCCTACCCATCAGCTACGCCGCCGGCTAGTGGGGTGACTGAGGCCACCGCTGCCGGCGACTATGAAGTGAACGTCCAGAACTACCAGTTCATCCGGGCGCAGATGACGAGCGGTGCCGGCCCGGCTACTGTCATACTGGCGGCATCGGTCGACAGCTCATACCAAGAAGCATATCTAGTGGGGCAGAGTGGGACCAACCTGAGCGCCACCCTCTATCCCTCAACCACCTCCACCGCCGCCGACCTCAACACAATGACCATCCCCGGCCAGGCGAACCGCACCCTCAACCTAACCTTCCTAGAGGTGGCGATGGTGGGGCCTGGGCAGGGCGGCAATCCGCAGCTGAGAATCTGGGATGGAGCGGTCGGCACCGGCGTGCCACTTTATAGCTGTTTTCTGACCACACCGGTCGGCAGCGTTGGTGCGGTACAGAAGATCAACCTGCCGGAGGACGCACAGGGCAACGTCGGAGTACAGGGCACACCCGGCAACGCACTGGTTATACAGATTCGTAACCTCGGCAACGTCAGCACCATCATCAATGCGAGAGCGAGTGCGCTGTGAGATTACCTACTCAGGTATAAATTGAGAGGAACTCATGGCAGCAGCTAATATAGTCCCGACCGCACCGACCGAGGGAATCCCCTATTGCACGGCGGTCCCAATCACCCCGCCCGAGGCGACTCTCGGCGACGCTGCGAAGACCCCAGCTATTATCCCGGTGGTGGAGGGGCAGACCATAATTGCAGTGGTTGTGCTCTCAGTCAACGGGCACATCACTGGAAACAACACCTTCGTGTTCCTGCAGACCGACCTCGGAGATGGGGTGTGGGTCGACGTGGCTTGGTGCAACACGAACATTACAGATGGTAGCGATACCTTCGTACTCTGCGGTGGCGGAGTCGGTGCCATGAACAACGCTTTCGGTCCCCTGCGCCGGAGTGGCAGTGCGCCAGCGACGCAGGCCAACGGGTCGAACGCCGTGCCACTGGGAGGGCGGGCGCGATTCACTGGATTCTCGGCATTGACTGGTGGGAGCAGTTCCGTGGCTGGCACGGTGCCGCTGGTGAGTGCGACTATACTGTACAAATTGCAGAATCCGAGGTGATATATGCCGAAGGGCAGTAGGGTCCACAAGACGTATCAAGCGCTCATTCGCCAAGGTATGAGCAAAGGCAAAGCAGCACGGATTGCGCAATCGAAAACAGGCCAATCACTCCAGACTGGCAAGCCACCAAAGAGCAAACGGTGATAGCAAACACCATCTATGTTAGGGCAACTCGCGCTGCCGTCCGCAGTGCGATATCGGGCATACCGCAGGAGGCGCGCGCTGGCGGTGCGACTGCCAACGCTATGATGATCCGCTGTGGGTTCACGGCACTGGGTCTCATCAGTCGTGCGTTTGTCGTCAAGTCGCTTGGTGGGACAGATGAAGCGGGAGACAGTTGGGTACCACTGAAGCCGACAACTATCGCGTACAGTCGGCGCCATATAAAGAAACCGGGTGATACGAAGGAATCGCGGGTATTCAGTAGGGCTAAGGTGATGCCTTGGATACCTAAAGCAAGAATACGTGCCGGATACGCTCCATCCTATGCGCTGACCAGAAAGCAGAATGACCGTTGGTGGGATGTGTACCGTCAAGGATTGGTGATGTTCAAGGGTAATAAGGGGCACGCTGCGGCGCGAGCGTGGGTTATTCTCAAGAGTGAAGGGGCCACGACTCTGATGGCTCAATATGGCAACGCCAAGGTGAAAATACTGAATAGTACCGGCCTACTTCTTAGCACTTTGGAACCAGGCTCCAAGTCCTCTGGACAAGTATTCCGCGTGGGACCGGGAGAGGTTATAGTAGGGACTAGCCGTAGGTGGGCCGGTGTCCACCACTGCGGTAGCCGCAACGGGCGCGTACCGCAGCGCCGACTCTGGCCTGAACCCCGCAGATGGCCCTCGTCGTGGTGGTTGGACATAGCCGAGCAGGCGCGAGCTGGCTTGGTAGACATCGCAGTATCCCTCATCACTGGAGGTGCGAGAACGTGAGCAGCAACAATAGCGTCATCAGGGTAGGAAGAAAGGGGCTGAAGAAGTTTGCCTTCGGTGAGGACGGACCCGTGTTCGAGGTGGACGTGGTGGTGGCCTTCCAGGAGTGGATTGGTATAGACAAGAGCTTTCGCCAAGATGAGGGTGACGGAGTAATCCTCACCGCCGACATGCCAGCATACCATCTCGCTGCTGTGGAGTATACCAAGAAGTTGAGCAGTGGCGACGTAACAACCGCCGAGTCCCTCGACTTCATCGCGCGGCTGCGCGAGCAGTACGATGAGTTGGTCGTTTTTTTTCAGCCAAGATCACGGGAAAGGCTCGACTTGCCAGATACTTCGGAGGCGGCCTCGGCACTGCGCTTTTCGACGGAGGAGAGCTAACCGACTTCGACGAGCAGGTGCTCCAGACGACGATGCTGAGGGTGCAGGCTTGGGAGCTGATAAACAACCCCGAATACTGTGGGCAGCTGACGATGGAACAATTCTACAAGCTGCTTATCGAGGCAGGGCACTCCAAGGAGGCAGCTCAGGAGGCAGCATCGCAACGAGGGTGGGACCGGC
>ERZ1292623.2168-Hain-H51-01um-R1-2168-length-17954-cov-6_pt1 | contig 17954 bp, 16 predicted proteins | sample MGYA00564398_ERZ1292623 | MGnify/ENA primary metagenome ERZ1292623 (study PRJEB36523, sample SAMEA6512633) | groundwater metagenome | collected 2019-01-07 | study: AquaDiva: Metagenomics assemblies of 32 groundwater samples | reverse complement strand
ATATATTTTGCATTGGATTCATTGGGCATCCTCGGAGCAATCACCACAAAATCCCCGCCGAGCCTCTCCGCCAGATTTTTCTTCCAGCCTTTTCGGAAAAAATCTTTTAAATCAACCCGTTCTCTACGCAGGCTTTCAATATATTGCTCATATGTATCAAAGACATCCCCCCCATGGATTATTATTACCTGTTTTTTCATTTTTTTATAATAACACGTGTTTAAATAAAAATAGGTACGAAGTCTTTTTGTTTGGCTGGCCGACTCGAGTTAGAACCATGCAAGGCTTTGCCCTACAAGACCGTTTAGAGTTGTTCATGGTATCAAATCGACCCGTCTTGAACGATCCCCTATCGGTCTCTTCCAGGATTCATGAACAGAAAAGTTATTTTCCCACTCTCAACCCTGTAACCCAAAGTTGCTTTATAGGCTTGCGCTGCATCATTTTCTACACCAAACACTAAATCTTTAAAGAAATCTGTACTTGCCCCAACTTGTCTTCCTGAAGGATATTGTGAGTACATGTAATTTAAGTAGTCCTTGACCAGACTACTCTTTTCATCGAATGTAAGTTCGAGGCCATCAAAATTACCCTTCAAATTTTCGACAGCTTGAGCTGAGTCCTTTTCGCCGCAACAAGATGAACCTTCTAGGACAATATATACTTTATTTGAAAGGAATTTTTGAATTTCGTTCCAGTTACTGCTGTTTACAGCCTGCTCAAACCCCAAAAGGTTCCTGCCAGTAATACTTATTGAAGTGGGATCAATTACTGTCTCCACGGTACTTCTGGCCACTACTGCCATTCCATCTTTACCGGAAAGAAGATTGAGAGTAGCACGTACGGTTTGAGGTTTCCTTGTATCATTTAAAAAAATGACATCTGTCACACTGTCAATTTTTACAGAGTTTCCACATATATCGTTTCCTGAATATGTCGCCTTTATTCCATTCGGACAAGATAAGGAGAGCGTCAAGTCTGACGAGCTACGAGCAAGGACACCCAAGACATCGGCGGAATAGGTAATCTGGACAGTATTATTGTCGATAACTTTGGTTTGAGTTGTGACCACTAGATTAGGATCGCTCTTGGGAACTTCCTCGGCTTTGTTTGTATATAAATATGCGCCCGTACCAATAGCCAATAAAAATATAATGATGAGAGGGGTTACGAATCCTCTTTGTGAGTTTTTCATAGTTTAAATCATATCAAATAAAAGCTAATTTGTTATCAGGCCACATGACCCTTCTTGAGCGATATAAACTACGCTCGACTTGGTTGCCGGACTTGGAATCGAACCAAAATTTTCGCTTTCAGAGAGCGACGTCCTACCTTTAGACGATCCGGCAATACATGTCAATATATGCCAATATATGTATTTGTTAATTGAAATTAACATATTTAGGCTCAAAAATGAAGCTTTATTAGGACATTACCAGCAGAGTGCAAAAATGGTTGGGGGTATTCATATCCTTGCAATTTTAAGAGAGGTATGCTATAATCACAGGCATAAGTATTTCTTCTCTTTAATTAGAAGAAACGTGCTCTGAATCTAGCGTCATGTTATGTGACTTCACGACTCGGGTCACACAATAATATGACACCAATCAAACATCCGGAAACAGCCTTCAAAGAAGTTATGACATTTAAAAATTTGGGTATAAACGAAAAACTGCTCGCTATATTGAAGCGCGATGGTTTTACCGTGCCTACGCCCATTCAAGAAAAAGTAATTCCCATCGGTCTCTCTGGCAAAGACATCATAGGCATCGCTCAGACGGGCACGGGAAAAACTCTGGCCTTCGGTATTCCTATGATAGAGAGACTCTCGACAAATAAAGCTGGTCGAGGACTCGTCCTCCTGCCTACTCGCGAGCTCGCTATCCAAGTGGAAGAAATTATACGCAAAGTCGGTTATACCCAAGGCATCACCACTGCCGTTCTTATAGGCGGAGATTCTATGGGAAGACAAGTTCGCGATTTGCGCAATGGCCCGAATATCGTCATCGCTACCCCGGGGCGATTGATTGATCACCTAAAACAAGGAAATATAAAACTTGACCGCGTTTCCATTCTCGTTTTGGATGAAGCCGACCACATGTTTGATATAGGCTTTGCTCCGCAGATAAGAGAAATCATAAAAAAAATTCCAAAAGAGCGCCAAACTCTCTTGTTTTCGGCGACCATGCCGAGCGAAATCGCTAAACTTGCTATGGAGCATATGCAATTACCTCTGCGCATTGAAGTGGCGCCGTCTGGAACTACTGTTGAAAAAGTGGATCAGGAGATCATCATTGTCGAACGAAAATCCAAATTCAATCTCTTGGTAAAGCTTATAGGCGAATACCCGGGTCAACCTGTTCTCGTTTTTACTCGCACAAAGCACGGTGCAAAAAATATTTCTCATGACTTGCGTAATATAGGCACAACCGCCGCCGAGATCCATTCAAATAGGACTCTCGGCCAGAGGCGGGAAGCCCTAGACGGTTTCAAAAAACATAAACATCAAGTGCTCGTAGCTACCGATATCGCCGCTCGCGGCATAGACGTCAAGGACATAAGCCTCGTCGTCAATTACGACTTGCCAGAGCAATCAGAAGATTACGTTCATCGTATCGGCCGCACCGGTCGCGCTGGTAAAACAGGCAAAGCAGTTTCTTTTGCCACGCCTGATCAAAAGCGCGATATCATAGATATAGAACGTCTCATAAAAAAGCAGATTCCTGTAAAGAGTCACGAAGGTGCGACTATATCGTCTCACACCCCTTCCTCGCCTAGACCATATTATGGTCGTGGTGGCCTGCGGAGGAATTTTAGTGCTGATTTTCGGGGCGATTCGAGACGCTTTGCTCCAGTGGGCGCTTTTAGAGTACATACCAACCAGCCTTTCAAGGGCGGAGCTCCAAAGCGTAGTTTCAATTCAAAATATCCGCGCCCTCTCAAAACCGACCCATCAAAAAGCGCCAAACTCGGCACTGGTTATAAGCGTGTTTTTAGGAAGGGGATAAGATAAAAAATAAATTGAAGAAATCAGTTTATGCGATAATAGACCCTTATGAAACATCGCATATTTACCACCTCGGAGAAGGCCTGGATTCCAATGCTTCGAGATATATCAGAAGCCAAAAAGAGCATATATTTTGAGATGTATATCCTCTGCGACGATTTGGCGGGCAACCGATTTTTTGTAGAGTTGGCGCGGGCGGCAGAGAGAGGAGTAAAGGTAATAGTCATCCTCGATATTATCGGCAGTTACGATATTTTGAGCAATGCGGTCGGCCGATTAAAAGCATCAGGTGCGGAAGTTCTTTTTTCCAGTTTTTTATTCAGGCGTTCGCATCGTAAAATTCTCATTATTGATGAGATGGTAGCTTTTATAGGCGGAGTAAATGTTGGCAAAAAATATGCGCGATGGAAAGATCTGCAAATCCGGGTTACAGGTCAAGTGGTTCTAGCAATTCTTCAATCATTTATCAAAATGTATAAACGATGCGGTGGCCATGATCAATTGTCTAATAACAAGTATCGTCCTGGGGTTTTCAAAAAAACAAAGCTCTGGTTTCTGGACCACGGCATAGGCCGAAAACGCCATCTATTTAGGAAATATTATGAAGAACGTCTCAACAATGCCCAAAAATCCATTATTTTTGTCACACCATATCTTTTTCCTCCGCGTTGGTTCATCGCTTGTATCCATCAGGCGCTCATCCGGGGCGTAGAGGTGGAAATACTTCTGCCGAAATCGACCGATTATTGGATCATAAACGGAGTCAATCGTTCATTTGCCTCGTGTCTCACCAATCTTGGCGTCAAAATCTATTTTACCCAAGGCATGAATCATGCCAAAGCCATGATTGTAGACCGGCGCGAAGGCATCATAGGCTCGCAGAATTTGGATCTAATTTCATTAAACTGGAATATAGAAGCTAGTGTATTTTTTCATGAGCCGGACATAGTGCGTGATTTATTGACTATAATTGAAGATTGGAAAAGCGGAGCCAAACCATTCAATTCAAAAATCTACAGCATTTTCTTTCTATGGTACGACATTCCTACGGCTTTTTTCCTGCGCCTATTTGGCTTTTTGCCTCTGGAATAGCGGAAAATGGAAAAAAAGTTGTTAAATTTTCTTCATCTTTTCTTTATCTCTGGTTTGTTAGGATGGTGAAGTGAAAATCAAAGACTTATTGAAAATAGAAATGCCTCGAGAAAGACTGGAAAAATACGGCGTGAAAAAACTGGCTGATTACGAGCTTTTGGCTTTGATTTTGGGCTCGGGTGTGAGAGGCGCAAATGTTTTGAATCTTTCTCAAAAAATTTTGAAAGTGATTGCCACCAAAAAGAAAGACAAAATCACATTTGACGATCTACTCAAACTGCATGGCTTGGGCAGAGCGAAAGTGGCGCAAGTGATAGCAATGATAGAATTGTCTTTTCGTTTCTCCATCGATATAAAACAAGAAATTATTACAGCCAAAGACATATGGAAATTGTCAGCCGATTTTCGCGCTGGAAAACGTGAGCACGTCATTGCTTTTTATCTCGATACAAAGCATTGCATCATAGAGAGACAAATAATTTCCATAGGCACATTGAGTACCAGCCTCGTCCATCCGCGAGAAGTGTTTGAGCCAGCCATAGTTTTGCATGCCGCTTCTGTCATCGTGGTTCATAACCACCCTTCGGGCGATGTTGAACCTTCACTCGAAGACAGGGAAGTGACAGACCGTCTCGTCGAATCCGGCCGTATTCTTGGTATTGACCTGGCTGATCATGTTATTGTTTCTAAAACTGGGTGGATGAGCTTTAAAGAGAAGACTTTGTTATAAAAGGAATACTCCATAGTTATCCACAGGTGTTGCTTGCAGGTGAACTGTGGTTCACTTATACTATTCGTATATAAGAATAATAAAAAACGCCATGAGAAACACAATAAAGACCATTCAGTATGAGTTGGATATTATAAACAAACAGATTGATATGAAGATCATCACCGGCCGATCGTATAAAAACGATGCTCTCCGGCACAAACTGCTTCTGAGTCAACTACGCAGGCTCAAGTCATATGATGGACATAATCTATTCGGTTTATTTGCAAAGTCTCTCGGTAGAATGGCTGGAGCTGTCGCTTCGTTTATTTTCTAATATGCTCCAGGACTACAAAAACAAAATCCAGAAAATAACCGATTTCTACAATCAGCACAAGAGAATGCCAGGCTACAGAGAGCTCATGACTCTCACAGGCTTCAAATCCAAAAATGCCGTTTATAAATTGATCAATAAACTCGTTCTAATGGATATTCTCTCCAAGGACGCCGAAGGCAGAATTACATTCGTCCGCACCCAAGATGAAATTCCTATACTTGGTCTTGTTGAAGCCGGCATACCAGCCATAGCCGAAGAATCAGTTCTGGACACTCTCAATATAAATACCTATTTGATGGAAGACAGACAGAGCTCGTACCTGCTCGAGGTCAAGGGCGACTCTATGATAGACGCAGGTATACACGAAGGCGACCTCGTGGTTGCGGAAAAAATCGGTTTGCGACTCGAAGCAAAACCAGGCGATATAGTCATAGCGGAAATTGATGGCGGTTGGACGATGAAATATTATAGAAAGAAAGGAAGTCAGATATATTTAGAACCAGCCAATAAAAAATATAAACCTATATATCCAGAGTACGACTTAAAAATAGCGGCTGTCGTAAAAGGAGTAGTTCGTAAATATTAGTATTTTTAAAAACTATACATACTGTTTTTTATAATGAAAAAGCTGAACATAACATTCAGCTTTAGTAATTTTTGCCGGTTGCCGGTTTTTTATCTTATTGGCGGTAAAAAATAGATTTTACCACTACTGAGAATTAGGTCAAAAGTCGTGCCGTCAGATTTTATACCTACTATGTTTTGAAAAACGCCACGTCCTCGATCTGTCTTTTGGTTGATCACTTTTATAACCCCTCGGGAGAGAGCGGTTTTTATGTGACTAACCCATCCAGAGGGAATGTGGATACCCATTTCATATTCAACCGGTTCTTTCGGTTTATCACCCATAACCACATAATGTAATGGGTTGATCCACGTGACTAGAGGATGTCCCTCGTGGTCGTGTCCATTAAGTAAACCGAAATCATCAAATATAAACTGTAAATCGCAGAGCATTCTATGGGGTGTTCTAGATAGATTCATGATTTCACGCATATCATTTATGAAATCTGCCACATCGCTTAGCCTTGACCACCCCCAATCTCCAATATTTTTTCCATCAATCACGATATCTGTTTCGAGATTATAAATCGCAGGTAGAGCTAAACGCCTACCAGTTACGATGAGTTTGATTACTGTACCTTTCGCGCTTTCTGTATTCATTTTTATTCCTTGTTGTCTAAATGACGGCTGTATAGGATTTTTTGGAGAACTGATTTGCTATAGCAGATCAAGAAAGTTTCCGTAGACCATACTGCACTTTTCGTTGTGATATGTCAATTTAAGAGGAATCAGTTTGACTTATATAAATAATTATTTTGTAGTTTAATTTGACTCTAATTATATTATGTCACTTTAAACATTTTGATTTTTATAAATGTCCTTTACTTTCTTTCATGGTCTTTTGGGTAACAGTTTTATAAAGGACACAAAAAATAAAATTTTGTAAATATTTCTTAAATGTCCTTTATACGGATTTACGCTTTAAAATTGATGATTTTTAGGTAATCATTTTATTGACTTTACGGCTTACTTACATAAGGTTGTAATATATACAAACAATTTTCTCATGAGTTTAAACCGTCAAAATTTAAATAAATTCAGTTTTAAAGCCATTATTTCGGTTATTATTTTGGCTTTCATTATTGGTCCTTTTACACCAATGACAGCTTATGCCGATATTTCTAATACAAGCGTTGTTGGTGATACTGATATTTTCTCTTCTCCTGGTAATTACACCTGGACAGTGCCTTCGGGAATTGCTTCCGTCAAAGTAAAAACATGGGGTGCCGGTGGATCTGCTGGAAATGGCGAAAAAATAACCGATTCTCACAGATCTGGACTCGGCGGTGGCGGGGGAGCTTATTCGGAAAAAACCATTACGGTTACTAGTGGAGAGCAATATTTTATTACTATTGGTGCTGGTGGACAGGGTATAAAAGATGTTTCAAAAGGTCGTCAGGGAAATTCCGGTGGAGATACTAAATTCGAGGGATCTTTTGGAATTATGATTGCCGGTGGAGGTATAGGTGGTACGAGTTATACAGGTCACGGTAATTCCACTGCTGATTTAGGTTTTGGTGGGGAAGCTATAGGTGGTGATGTAAATTCAAACGGCTCTAGTGCAGATCCGTACATTGAGTTTGATTCAAATCCATACGCTTCAAAGGGTGGCAGTTCTCCAAATGGTGGTGTTGGTGGTTCTAGAGGTAGATGTGGGCGGGATGGAACGTGTCCCGGTAGTGATCCTAGTAGTCCTTTGGCTATTGATGGTAGTTTTCCTGGCGGTGGCGGAGGTGGATCTGATGTCGGATCAGGTGGATATGGTGCAAATGGTCAAGTAATTATAGAAGTTTTTTCAATACCACCAGTTGTTCCACCAGTCACCCCGCCAATTACACCACCACCAATCACTCCACCTCCAACCACAGATGCTAAACCAATAGGTTATTTGGATAATGTCAGTTGTAGTATTTTTAATGGTTGGGCATATGATCCAGATGATACAAATGCACAAATAGATGTTCATTTTTATTCCGGTGGAGATACTTCTAGTGGTATTTTTATCGGTAGTATAAAGGCAAACAGACCTAGATCCGATGTCAATCAGAATATGGCAATAAGTGGTGATCATGGTTTTTCTTTTCCAATTCCAAACAATCTTTTGGACGGTAAAACATATGCCATTTACGCTTATGGTATAAATAGCAATACTTCAACAAATTTAAATAATTCTCTTTTAACCCAGAGTCCTCTTTCTATAACCGGTTGTACGGTTGGATCAGGTGGCACTAATATCGTCACACCCCCAATTACACCGCCACCAGTAGCTGTAAATGGAATTACGTACATCTCTTTTCCATCCAGTGTTATTGCCGGTACACAGTTTAATGTTCAAGTTAAAAATAGTGGTACAAAAATATGGAATACAAAACATGATTTAGGTATATCAAAATCTAATTTGAGCGAAAATATATCCCTGATAACCCTGTCTACAACAGCTGTAAATGATAATAAAAGAATTACCTTTACAGCTCCTGCTGTTCCGGGAAGTTATGTTTTGCGTGCTGTAGAGCAGGGTGCTGATTGGTTTGGAGGTAATCAATCGTTTATGGTTACAGCTGCTAGCGGTGGTGGCAACATTACACCCCCAATTACACCGCCAATCACAGTTCCAGCCACATCTGTTGTGGTAAATCCTATTGTTAATACGTCAATTATTAATACCGGCGGTAACACTAACCAACCTCTACGTGATTTGAGTCTTTCTTTGCCTAGTGGATTATCTACGAGTGAAACTAGCACAACTGTGACATTTACCGCTGTTCTTACATCTGTACCGGGAACAGATGTGATTTTTCCGGTTACAAGTTCTAATTGGAATGAAGGCACGACATCACCTATAACTAGACTTGTCTTTACGGTTGCAAATTGGAATACACCTCAGACGGTAACAGTCACAGGTATAAATGATGTGATTGATGACGGTGATGTTGCGTATACAGTCATTATCGGTCCTAGCTTTAGTAATGATGCTAATTGGAATAATTTGGCTGCAAAAAGTGTTTCTCTAATAAATACGGACGATGATCCTGCACCAGCGGGTGGTAGCGGTTCTGGCAGTGGTAGCTTGGTTAATACTATTTCAACCGTAATAACAAGTTCTGGCGGTGGCGGTGGTGGCGGTTCGAGACGGCATTGCACAGGTTTTGGATGTCCTGTGGTGTCAGTATCAACCGATATTATACCGGGCGATATATGGATTACGCTGGACAATGTAAATACATCAGGATCATCTGTTTTGGGCCCTGAAAAAACATGCCCCGCTGGTAATTTCGTTAAAACCTTTCTCCGGATAGGTATAGATAACAATCCAGACGAAGTCCGCAAACTCCAATATTTTTTGAATACATATGAAAAAGCCGGTCTCGTGGTAAATGGTGATTTTGACTCTGCCACGGAGGAAGCCGTAAAAGCCATGCAAATAAAACATGCAGAGGAAATTTTGGCTCCGTGGGGTATTACAGAGCCTACCGGTATCGTCTATATTACGACGACCGGATATATAAACACTGTTTATTGTAAAGATAATCCAGAGTTCAAGGACAATGAAAGTATAAAGGACATACCTATAAATCCAGAAGATTTTGAGGGTGTTATTGGTCAGGCCACATCCAGTATTTCCAATATAGCTGGAGTTATAGGTTCTTTATCAGACAGATTACGGAGTACTTTAAAGGACATTCACTTATATGCTCTACTCATACTACTTCTGTTATTGTTGGGAACATATTCCATAATATACGGAATTGTTATAAAGGACATAAAACCTGAAGAGAGAGATACGAGTTTCATGCGCGGATCAGCCTTGCTTTGCATAGGGTCCGTTCTAAATGTCCTTAATACTTTGTCCTTTATTCTCAATCAGACTTGGTTTGTGGAAAAGACAGATCTCACTCTGTCGTGGCTTCTCGGTCTCGATCTGGCAAACTTACTTTTGGTTATTGTGATCTGTTTATCAGTGCTTGTGGTCATCTACAGTAGAACTTCAAAAATGGTAAGATAGAAAAATGAAGCAATATTCGTCATGGGTGATTCTTGTGTTTTTGGTCATATTTATCATAGGTGGCATCGTTTGGTATTCGTCCAGGCCAGGGCATTATGATACGTTTGCCTCATGTATAGAAAATAGCGGTACTACATTCTTTGGGGCATTTTGGTGCCCGCATTGCCAAGAACAGAAGGCAATATTTGGCAAATCAGCAGCGAAACTACCTTATACAGAATGTTCAACAATTGACGGCAAAGATCAGCTTCCTGTTTGTGTAGATAAAAAAATCGAAACGTATCCCACATGGGAATTGAGAAATGGTATGCGAAAGACCGGTGTTTTGTCTCTATCGGAACTTTCGACATTTACAGGTTGTCCCCTGATAAAAGATTAATATGCAATCATTCGTATCGTTTATAAATATATTTTGGTCCGCATCGACAGTAATTGCCGATTTGCTCATTGTTGTTCTGATCATCGCTCTTTTTTCTCCGAAATTAAAAAAGACAGGTTTTGTTCAATTTTTTGAAAAAAGAGCTCTTCTTATGGCATTTCTCATATCATTTTTGGCCACTTTCACTAGTCTCATATATTCAGACGTCATAGGTTACGAACCATGCAAGCTCTGCTGGTTTCAGAGAATATTCATGTATTCTCAAGTCATACTTTTTGGCGTGGCTATTTTCCGCAGAGATACAGGAATAAAAATATACGGCATAGTGCTCTCGAGCATCGGCGCTATCGTCGCTTTGTTTCATTATATTGGCCAGATTGGTTGGAATCCCCTCAATCTCGAATGTCTAGCTATAGGTTATTCTGCTTCATGTGCCAAAAATTTTGTTTTATCACTGGGTTACGTGACCATACCTATGATGGCTTTCTCGGCTTTTGTTCTCATCGCTCTTCTGCTCTTGATCTCAATGAAGAAAACAGCTGAAACAGAAAAAACCTAAAATGATAATGGCCAGTATAACAAAAAAAGATTTTAGAAAAATAGACAAAAATAATTATGAAAACTTCCTGGAATAGCGTGGCTGGTTGGTACGACAATGTAGTAAACGATCAAAATTCATATCAAGCAGTCGTAATTTTGCCGAACATTTTACGTTTGCTTGCACCGAAAAAAGGCAAAAAAATTCTAGATCTAGCCTGCGGTCAGGGGTATTTTTCTCATGCTCTGTCTGCCCACGGCGCATCTGTCGTTGGCGTGGATATCGCCTCTGAACTTGTGAATATTGCCAAGAAACATGCGAGCCATACAGAAGAGTTTTACGTCGCTTCTATCCATGACCTCTCGAAATTTGATGATAATAGATTTGACTCTGCTCTATGTGTCTTGGCTATTCAAAATATAGACAGAATGACTGATGTCTTTGCGGAAGTTTCACGTCTATTAAAAACTGGGGGAAAATTTATCATTGTTCTAAATCATCCGGTTTTTCGAATTCCCGGCAAGAGTTCTTGGGGTTTTGATGAAAAATTAAAAGTGCAATACAGGAGAATAGACGAGTATATGAGTGAATCAAAAAAAGAAATAGACATGCATCCGGGACAAGCGAAAAAACAGACAACACTTTCTTTTCATCGTCCTCTTCAAGCTTATTCAAAATCCCTAGCCAATGCAGGTTTTGCCATTTCTCGCCTAGAAGAATGGATGTCACACAAACAGAGCGAATCAGGCCCACGCAAAAACGCCGAAGACCTAATACGGCGCGAAATTCCGCTTTTTATGTGTCTCGAGTGTGTAAAGCTCTAGAGAAGTTTCTATTTTGTGTCCCTAATAGTCAGACTATAGCGCAAGCCGTAAAGCATGAGAAAACCGAGAAAGATAAAGAGGACTTTCATGTCGAAAACAGTGAATAGTATTGTTGCCACAATTGGGCCGATGACATAAGCAATAGGGCGGGTCATACGGTTGAAACTGATGAGATGGGTTTTTGTGGCATTAACTTTTTTAAAAAAATAAGTATCAGACATAACTTCGACTGTGGCCGCTCCTACACGAGAGAGAAATAATATTCCCGCCCAAACAAACGGATTGTGATCGGTCATGAAAACAATCAATGCCATAGCCAGAGCTATGATTACAAATCCAAAAGAAAGTGCCATTTTCTCCCCATTTTTGTCTGCGAGCTTGCCTAGAGGTGCTTCAAATATAACAAAAGGCAAGAGCATGGCGGTGAATATGATGCCTATTGTCGGCCAATCAAAACCGATTGTTTCATGAAGATATATAGGTGTGTAAATGACCATCCAAGCGTAGAAAAATTGCAAAAGCATCTGGATGACCAAAATGCCTTTTATATCCCTATCGGTCCAAATCTCGCCGAGACTTTTCCAAAAAGGCAATTTCTCATAGCGAGGCTCGGCAATACCTCGAAGCTTTACAACAATCAAAATAATAACAGGCAAGAGGAGGAGAGCGGAGATTCCATAGAGGCCGGTAAAACCAAAATTTTCGAGAATTTTTGATGCGATATAAGGCGAAACGAACCAGCCTGTATTTACGATGGTTAGAAATGTTCCACGAATGCGCCCGGTTCTGCTATCGTTTGAAAAACTTTCCAAGAATATGTCGAGAGTATAGTTTGCCAGAGCGACCGTTACAAAATTGAGTATGAATGAAGCAATGACAGCGAGCGCACCATTTCCCCATATGAGGCCTGCGAGAGAAAATAATTCAATAATGAGCAGACCTGTCGTTGTTTTTACATTACCGAATTTTCGGAGAACATTCGGTGCTTCTATAAAAGCAGCGATGGCCAGAATTGAACTGGCCGCATATATGATACCGACTAATTTTTCGCCCACTAAGCCAGCGAGAAAAGATGAATTTATATAAGCCGTTATGGCGTATCCGAGGTTAAAGATAAAGCCTATAACATAGAGAATAGCTCTCTTTCTGGCCAAAGTTTTTTCTTGAAGCATGGCGATAATTGTAACATGCAAATTTTTGCTAATTTCTTTTAAACTGTCAAAAGCACTGGAATAACCACCGGTCTCTTTGCGGTTTCTTGGAAGAGGTGACGGGAGATAGCGTCGGTGACATTACCTTTGATCATTTCAACATTGAGTGGGTTCATGCCACGGGCAGAATCCTCGATGGTGTTTTTTATGATGGTTCGTGTCTCACGCAAAAGGTCTTGCGATTCGCGCAAATAAACGAATCCACGAGAAATGATATCCGGCGACTTTCGCAAGCGTCCTGTTTGAGAATCAATGATGGCAAAAATGATAAACATGCCGTCTTGAGCCAGCAGTTGTCTGTCGCGAATGACTACTTCCTGAACATCCCCCACAGCAAATCCATCCACCAGCACCAGATTATTGGCGGCTTTTTCTTTGAGTACTGTGATGGTTTTTCCCTGATCACGAATTTCTATGATCGAACCATTGTCAGGCACAACAATATTTTCGCGTGGCACGCCGATGGACTGAGCCAGTTCGGAATGCTGGCGGAGCATATAATGATGGCCGTGGAGAGGAATAAAAAATTTATACTTTATCTGCTCATGAATCCATTTCAATTCATCGCGATTGCCGTGGCCGGAGGCATGAATATCTGAATCGAGGTAAGTAATTACTTTTGATTCGGTACGATAAAGGTTATCTTTCAATTTAATGACGGCGTTGTAGTTTGTAGGAATGATTGATGAAGATAATAGAACCGTATCGGTTTTGCGGAGTTGGACGTATTTGTGCTGTTTTGTGGCCATACGCATGAGGGCGGCGAATTCTTCGCCTTGGGCACCAGTAACGAGCATGACGATTCTGTCCGGCGGATAACTTTCAATTTGTTCTGCCGGAATGATATTTTTGACGTCGAGGAGCTTTAAATGTTTTATAATTTCTATGTTTGTTTTCATACTGCGTCCTTCGACCACTACTTTTTTATTGTATTTCTCGGCCATTTTGATGATGGCAATGATACGCTCTACTTGAGAGGCAAATGTGCCTATGATGAGCCGCCCTGTAACATTTTTTACATATTTTTCTATGTTTTCTATAACCACGGATTCAGACAGAGAAAAACCCGGTTTTTCTATAGACGTAGAATCCATAGTGAGGAGGAGCATTTCACGACCAGCAAATTGCTGATATTGTTTTACCTCTTCCTCCGTTGGCACGCCTTTTATATTATCTACACGCACGTCTTCTATAAAAACAATATCACCGTAAGGTGTCGTTATAATGAGACCCATAGAATCGGGAATGGTATGAGAAATTGGAAAGGTTTTTATTTTCAATGAGCCACAAGTGATCGTTTCATTGCCGGTAATTACTTTTATATCGAGAGGTTTTAAGTGAGGAAATTCTTCCTGACGTTTTTGAATCATGATGGCACCAAATTGCCTAGTGTATATCATCGGATAACCTATACGGTCTATGATATAAGGGATGCCGCCTATATGATCGAGATGGCCATGAGTGATAAACAGAGCACGAATACGATCTTTGCGTTCTTCTAGGTATTTGGTATTAGGCAAAATATAATCTATGCCTGGAGTGGCTTCATCCTTGAATTGAAAGCCGGCATCAATGACTATAATATCGTTGCCAAACTCAATTGCTGTCATATTTTTACCTATTTCCTCGACCCCGCCGAGAGGAATAATACGCAAAGCATCGCCTATGGGAGGAATGACCATCGGAGGTGTACCTCTGTCGCCAGATGGAGCAAAAGGCCGAGGACCACCTGTTCCAAACCGCCTTGGCGGACGATTACGCCCCATAGAACGCATCACTTTACTGCGGTTTGGAGAGCCTCTGTGTCCACCTATTTGTTTATTATCTCTATCCATGAATGTATATTATTTTTTAATGTTAATTAATATCGATTATTTTCTACGATGCCCTCTCTATCGCTCACAAACACTCTCCATACTTTATCGGTTTTCGTATACCAGTTATGGATGGTCAGAAATCTATCAGCAGGCGTTGTGATTTCCCCCAGACTTACACCTGAAAGTTTTTTTGGTACGACGTATATGAAGTCTGGACTCCAGATAAATATGGCCGGAGTATCGCTGGCGATTTCTTCTTCAAAATTAGCCAGAGCATCTTTCGCTTTTGCCGAGTCAGACGTACCCCTCATAGTTTCTAGTAATTTGTCTACTTTAGCGTTGGTGTAGAGAGCGATATTCAATCCAGGATCGTTGCGCTGGGAAGAATGCCAAAAAGGATAAAGGTCGGGATTGCGGCCAGTGACAATGCCGAACAATAGAGAATCATATTTACGTGGCCTGATGACCGATTGATTCAAATCTCCCGGCTCGAATATGCGCACGTCGAGCGATACACCGAGTTTTTTCCAAGCTTCTTCTATGATATGCGCGCTCTCCACCAGTTCAGGAATATTGGCGGTTGATAGTGAGAAGGAGAGAGTCGAGCTGGCATTTTTTTTCTTGAGTTCAAAGATGCCAGTATTCGGATTCTTTTTCCAACCAGCTTTTTCTAGAATGATGGTCGCGGAATCTATAAAAACATCTGTTGTTGTTCCTGTGCCAGCAGACGAATTCAAATACTTTCCGGCTCCCGTTCTCGGTAGAGGACCTTCTGCTCTGGTGCCGTATCCATAGAGGGCTCGGAGAATGATATTGTCTTTGTCTATAGCCATGGCTAGCGCTTTTCTCACTTCTCTGTGAGCCAAGATGTCTTTTTCGTTTTGATTAAAAAATACTCCAAAAACACGGGTGAGGGGAGCGCGCATGACGATTCTATTGTCAGGAATATTGTCTATCATTTCCGGTCCCAGATTACCGACACTCTCGATTGCGCCTCGGCCGAGAGCGTCTACGAGAGCCGTTTCATTTTGATAAAATTTGAGGAAAATTTTTCGTATATAAGGTTCACCCAAAGCGTATTTAGGATTTGCTTGCATAGTGAATTGATTTGGAATACTGTCTCCATTGCGATTTATTGACTCTATTTTATAAGGTCCAGAACCGATAGCATTCAAATTAGATAGACTGAATGTAAACTGATCACCCTCTATGTTTTTCCATATATGTTTTGGCAAAATTCCGAGAGTCAGGTTTGCTATGAAAGGCGTATACGGTTGTTTTAGGTTAAAAACCACTTCTCGATCACCCACTTTTTCAATAGAAACTCCTTCCCAATTTACACGACGCGGGCTTTTCAAGGCGCTGTCTTGGGCTTTGCTGATTGTATATATAACATCATCTGCTGTTACTGGTTTACCATCATGGAAAAAAGCGTTCGGACGTATAATAAACGTATAAGACAGGCCGTCTGCCGAAATAGAATAGCGGAGAGCTAAATCAGGCAGGAAATCGCCGCTCGGTGTGGCTTTGAGAAGACCAGAATAAACGAGAGCGGTGAGATCACGATCAATGTCTGATATGGCAAGTAGAGGATTTATAAAGCGTGGTGTGCCAACAATACCTTCGGTTAATTCACCGCCGTGAGTTGGTATTTCCACCATGTAACGGAAGTTTATCTGATAGACGATTGCCAGGGTAGCAAACATAAAAAAGCCGGCCAATACGAGAAAAAGAGTTTTTTCCGTTATAGAAAAAGAATTGAATATTGATTGAGCGCGAACGAGTCCCATGATACCCCTATCGCGAGCAAGAAATTGCTTGACGTTAATTTTCGGTTTCAATTTATCTTATAAGAGAAATGAATGAAGTGAGCGCAAAAAACACACCCAAAACGATGGTGGAAATAAAAAGCAGTTTTTCGAAACCTCTCCGTGTATGGAATACTGATCCGGACGAGTCAGATCCGCTGAGTGCTCCACCATTCTGAGCGCCGGACTGTTGGAGCAGGACGGCCAAGATGAGGAGTACTGATATGGCTATCTGAATGTACGGTAGTACGCTAGAAATCACGCTCATAGATGATAGCCTAGCATGAGTAGAAAAAGGGTGCAAATTTATTGCCAAATTGTGAATGAGATGTTAGTTTAATAAAAACGTTCTTCTCAAACCCTCCTTAATATGACATCACATGATTTATATGCTGTCGCTTTGCGGAGATGTAATTTTATTCCAGTTTCCTCGAAGCGACATTTCGGAAAAGAATGCGAAATGTTTGTGCGTAGAGACGGCTGGCGGAATATTGTTTGGGCATACTGTGACTACGGGTTTCTCTGGCGTTGCTTATCCGAATGTTCATTTGATCAAGAGGTAGGTTTGCTATCAAATCTGTTCACCATTCATGCCGGCCGGAGTTAGGAATATTCAGACGAGTCGGGACTCAAAATCCCGGCTTTTGTTTTATGTTATACTCTTAAATCTAAAGAAGGCCCTATGCAAGACAATCTAAATCCAATATTGACCTTCCTAGACCGCTTCCTCGATGTACCGGAGACAAAAGTGACATATCTCACCAGAGCTACTCCAATCGATCGATTCTTTGCTAAAACCTTTTTAAAACTCATACCGCATCAAGTTATACCAAATCAGATAACCAAATTTCGGCTCATATCTATTCCTTTTATCGCTTTTCTTCTGGCTTTTGATTTTTACGCTCTAGGCACTGTTTTATTTCTCTTTTCTGCTTTTTCTGATGCTCTTGATGGGGCATTGGCACGGACAAAGAAAAAAGTAACGTCGTGGGGTACGTTTTATGATCCGATTGCCGATAAACTCTTGATTGGTATGGTTTCGGTTATAGTAGTTTCAAAATATATCAGCTTGGGTTTGGCGGGAGTCATCATTTTTTTGGAAGTCTTGCTCGTCTCTCTGGCTTACGTCAGATACAAAGGTCGGATCGTGCCGGCAAAAATAATGGGTAAAACAAAAATGGTTTTACAATGTGTCGGTATCATTATTCTGCTTTTATACATCGTTTTAGATATTCCAATTCTTCTCATTATTGCTACATACACACTTTATTTAGCCGTAGTTTTCGCTCTGCTTTCACTTTTTGTTTTTCGTTCGATTTGATGTATAATAGAGGATATGAAAAAATCAACGATCATTATATTAATTGTCATCGTTTTAGTCATGGCTTATTTTGGTGTGACATATAACAGGCTCGTTACAGCCTCTACTTCTGCGGATGCGCAATGGGCGCAAGTGGAGACCCAGTATCAGAGACGTTTTGATCTCATTCCAAACCTCGTCGAATCAGTCAAAGGTGTGATGAAGCAGGAGCAAGCGGTCTTTAACGCCATAGCCGAAGCGCGTACGCGATATTCCGGCGCCAAAACGACAAATGAAAAAGTAAG
>ERZ1292623.508-Hain-H51-01um-R1-508-length-42246-cov-8_pt4 | contig 17964 bp, 14 predicted proteins | sample MGYA00564398_ERZ1292623 | MGnify/ENA primary metagenome ERZ1292623 (study PRJEB36523, sample SAMEA6512633) | groundwater metagenome | collected 2019-01-07 | study: AquaDiva: Metagenomics assemblies of 32 groundwater samples | reverse complement strand
TCACCAGTCACCAGTCACTAGCTTTCCAATCCATGCAAGACTTTTTCGGTATTGACGCGCAGCTCTCCGAAGACGAACGGGCTGTCCGTGATAGCGTCCGCGGCTTTGTCGACGAGCGCGTCATCCCGATCATCGGCGACTACTACGTCCAGGGAAAATTCCCGAAGGAAATCGTGCCGGAACTCGCCGAGCTTGGCGTGTTTGGGGCGAACCTGCCCGAGGAATACGGCTGTGCGGGCCTGAATAACGTCGCGTACGGGCTCATCATGCAGGAACTGGAGCGCGGCGACAGCGGCGTGCGTTCCTTTGCGTCGGTACAGGGCGCGCTGGCGATGTACCCGATCTACGCCTTTGGCAGTGAGGATCAGAAGCAGCACTACCTGCCCAAGATGGCGTCCGGTGAAATCATCGGCTGCTTTGGCCTCACCGAACCAGACTACGGTTCCAATCCGTCCGGCATGATCACCATGGCCAAGCAGCAGAGCGACGGGACGTGGCTGCTGAACGGTGCCAAGATGTGGATCACCAACGGCTCCACCGCGCAAATCGCGATCGTGTGGGCAAAGACCGACGGCGATCCGGACGAGAAATCCATTCGCGGATTCATCGTTCCGCACGCCGCCAAGGGCTTCACGACCAAGGACCAGAAGGGCAAGCTGTCGCTGCGGGCGAGCGACACGAGTGAGCTCGTGTTCCAGGACGTGCACGTGCCGGCCGACGCGATTCTGCCGAAGTCGGGCGGACTCAAGAGCCCGCTGATGTGCCTCACGCAGGCGCGTTACGGCATCTCCTGGGGCGCCGTTGGCGCCGCGATGGCCTGCTTCGAAGAAGCCGTGTCCTACGCCAAAAACCGCGTGATGTTCGACCGGCCCATCGGCGGATTCCAGATTCAGCAGGAGCGCCTGGCGGACATGCTCACCGAGATCGTCAAGGCGCAGCTCGTCTCGCTGCACTTGGGCCGGATGAAGGACAACGGCACCTACACGCCGCAGCAGGTGTCACTCGCCAAGCGCAACAACGTGAGCATCGCGACGGACATTGCGCGCGAATGCCGCCGCCTGCTGGGTGCCGTCGGCATCCTGGCCGAGTACTCGGCCATGCGGCACATGGCGAATCTCGAGAGCGTGTACACGTACGAGGGGACGCACGATATCCACTCGTTGGTGCTCGGTCAGGCCATCACCGGGCTGAGCGCGTTCAAGTAGCCGCTGGCGGCGACTAGAAGCGCAACGTCAGCAGGCCATGCCGGCCGCGGACGCCGGTGGCCGCGAGTACGGCGCCGGCCGGCGTGAACTCGAACGTCACGCGTGATTCGGATTCGTCGCGCCGTGCCTGACGTGTGAACCGCGGCCGGGCCCGCGCCGGACGGGTCATGTAGTGACCGCCGATGGTACCCAGGATTCCGCCCGCGGTGACCAGACCCAGCGTGATGGTCGCGTTCGGGTCGGCGAGCATGACCACCGCGCCTCCCATCAACCCGCCGGCCAGCGTGCCGAGCCAGATTTGCGCCACGTCGCCCTGGGTGTGGTCGTACGGTCTGACCCAAACGCGATCGGCCACGTATGCGCCGCCGAGTATGCCGGCGGTGAAAGCCGCCCACCTGACCTGTTCATTGATGTCACGGTTGCCGACGAGCGGCGTGAATGCCGTGCCGAGACCCAGCGCTGAGCCGACCCACAGCATGTTGATGTCGCCGGCCGTGATGGTGTATGCCGAGCGCTTGGGGTACTTGGGTCCGAGGATGTATCCGGCGATGCCGGAGCCAATCGTCGCCGCCGTGGTGGCGCGGTATGAGCTGCTGTCCGTGATGCCGGCGATGCCCATGAGTCCGGCCATGGTCAGCGCGCTGTAGGTGGAGGCCGACTTTGCCGCCTTGCCCTCCGCGTCTGTCAAGCCGCGGGCTCGCCGGAACCCCAGGACGCTTCCGCCGAGCGCGCCGCCGAACGTGACCAGCGCTGAGACCTTTCCGTACGGCTCTTCGGGTCCCACCACCGCATAGAGGCCGTTGGCAAAGGCCGCACCGCGCAGCGCGCCGTCCGTTGCCAGGTCATTCTGGATGCGGGTCACGGTCGTTCTGTTCGCGATGGACGTGACAACGAAGTACGTCGTGCCCACTGTGAGCAAGTAGATCGCGGCCGCGGACTCGCCGTTGTTGGTCTGGGCGGCGAGCGCGGGCCCATAGAGCCAGGCAGCGAGCAGCATCTGGTTTCGGGTGAATGCGCCGCGCGCCGGCTCCGAGACCACGTCCGCCTGGGCCTCGGTCACCAAGGCACCGCGCGCGGTCATGGCGCCGTCGACAACCGCCCTCAGCGCCTGCACCTCGACGTCCGTGAGCGAGTAGCGCTCGAGAACGCCGCCGAGACGATCGACCACCAGGACTGTGCCGCCCGTGCTCACGGCATACAGGCGCGCCTCGCGGAACGGACCCGCCACGGGCCACACCGGCGCCGCCAGTTCAAGGCGCGTGACGAGCGCCGGGGTTCACCGACATCACGCGCCCGGCGCTGTCGAACGCCGCGGGCGTCTCGGTTACCTGGGCGCGCAACGGCGCAGCCGTCAGGAAGACCACCGCAATGAGAGACAGAACCCCCGACTTGCTCCGCAAGCTTTTCCCCGCACAGGGTTGTAGGACACGGACTATCTTTTCGGCCATGAAAATCGCTGTGTGTATCAAGCGTACCCCGGACTCCGAGTCGCGTTTCAAAGTAGTCGCGGGTGGTTCCGGCATTGACGAAGCCGGTCTCAAGTTCGACATGGACGACTTCGCCAGCTACGCGGTCGAAGCGGCGCTCCAGATAAATGAGAAACAGGGTCCCGGCGAGACCATCGTATTCGCCGTTGGCCCCGACGCTATACAGGAAACCCTGAGAAAGGCCATGAGCATGGGCGCCGACCGCGCCGTTCACCTCAAGGCGGACGGCGCGTTGTTCGACGGCCTGTCGGTCGCCACGGCGCTGGCGGCAGAACTCAAGGGTGGCGGATACGACCTGATTCTCTTTGGCAAGCACGCCTTCGATTCATCCGCCGGCGTTGTTGGAACTGCGACCGGCGAGCTGCTCGGTCTGCCGTGTGTCACCGCGGTTTCGCAACTCGACGTTGGCGGCGGCAAAGGAAGCGCGCGGCGCGAGATCGAGGGTGCGGGTGAGATCGTCGAGTTTCCGCTTCCTGCGGTCGTCACCATTGATGAAGGAGTGGCGCGCCCGCGCTATCCGTCCCTCAAGGGAATCATGGCGGCCAAGAAGAAACCGCTCGAGACCAAACCCGCGCAGCTCGGCGCCGCGCGCGTTGTCGTGAAGGCCATGGAATTACCGGCCGACCGCCCGCCTGGGCGCATCATCGGCCAAGGCGCGGCCGCGGTGCCCGAGTTGGTCCGCTTGCTGCAAGAGGAGGCGAAGGTCCTCTGATGCCGAACGTTCTCGTCTTTGCGGAAACGCGCGGCGCCGACCTCCGCAAGGTTGCGCTCGAGGCCACGACCGCCGCGCGCGCATTCGTCGATGCCAACGGCGGCGGGGAGGTGCATGCGCTGCTCGCAGGACCGTCCGGCGTGGCCGCGAAGGCGGAGTCGCTTGGCAAGCATGGCGCGGATGTCGTGCTCGTGTGCGAACACGCCAGCTTCGCGCGCTATGCCCGCGAGGCGATCGCCGCCACGCTCGCCGCCCGCGCGAAATCCGGTTATCGCGTGGTGTTCATTCCGTTTTCGTCCAACGGGCGCGACCTCGCGCCCCGCGTCGCCGCCAAGCTCGATGCGCCGCTGGCGTCCGATGTCACGTCCGTGTCGATGTCGGGCGACGCGATCACGGTGAAGCATCCCGGCTACGCCAACAAGGTGATCGTCGAACTCACCGTCACGGGATCGCCGGCGATCATTTCACTGCGGCCCTCCGCGTTCACCCCGGCCGAGAAGCCCCATGCGGGCAAGACCGAGGCGATTCAACCGGCGGCCGATCCTGGCGCGGAGCGCGTCGTCGTGAAAGACGTGACTGAAGGCGCAAAGGGGAAACTGGACCTCGGCGAGGCGCCGGTCATCATCTCCGGCGGACGCGGGCTCAAGGCCGCGGAGAATTTCAAGCTCGTCGAAGATCTGGCGAGCGCGTTCGGCAACGCCGCCGTCGGCGCCACGCGCGCCGTCACCGACGACGGCTGGCGTCCGCACTCGGATCAGATTGGGCAGACCGGCCGCCAGGTAAGCCCGCAACTGTACGTGGCCGTCGGCATTTCGGGTGCCATTCAGCATCTCGCGGGAATGCGCACCGCGCGGACGATCGTCGCGATCAACAAGGACCCCGAGGCGCCGATCTTCAAAGTCGCGGACTACGGCATCGTCGGGGACGTGCTCGAGGTTCTTCCAGCGCTCACCGCGGCCGTCCGCGAAGCCAAGAAAGGGTAGTGAGCGCCGAGAACTACACGTTCCTGTTCGCCCTCGTCGCAGCGGCGGGGTTCTTTGCATTCAACGCGCAGCGGTTGGTGTCGTACATGTTGCTCGGGCAGGCCGACTATCGGCTGGATCGCCCGTTCGCGCGACTCTGGAATGTCCTTCGCGTCGGAATTGCGCAGACGAAGATCCTGAGAGAGCCCGTCGCGGGGGTGATGCACGCGGTTATCTTTTGGGGTTTCATGGTGCTCACGGCCGGGACCCTGGAGCTTCTCATTGCTGGCGTGTTCCCGGGCTTTTCGTACCACCAGTTTCTGCCCGATCTGTTGTTTCGCGGCTACGAGGCGTCACAGGATGCCTTTGCGGTCTTCGTATTGGGTGCCATCGCGTTTGCCTACTTTCGTCGTCTGGTGCTCAAGCCCAAGCGCCTCGACGGCGACAAGGTCGAGCACACGGACGCGTACATCATCCTTGGCATGATCGCGGGACTGATGGCCACGCTGCTGATGATGGTCGCGTTTCTCGAAGTGGCACGGCCCGGGAGCGTGAGCGAGGCCCACTTCGCGTCGCGCGCGATCGCCGCGTCGCTTGGCAGTATTCCCGCCGGCGCCGCATGGACGGCGCATCGCGTTCAATGGTGGCTGCACGCGCTGCTGGTGTTGGTGTTCCTCAACTACCTGCCGTACTCCAAGCACCTCCACGTCGTGACGTCGCTGTTCAACGTGTTCTTCTCCAACACGGCCTGGAAGGGCGAACGGGCCGTGATGCGCCCGATGGATCTCGAGGCCGACGTCGCACAGTTCGGGGCGGCCGACGTTGATCAGCTCACGTGGAAGAACCTGCTCGACGGATTCTCCTGCACGGAATGTGGCCGTTGCACCGCGGTGTGCCCGGCCAACATCACGGGCAAGCCGCTGAGTCCGCGCAAGATCATCCTGGACGCGCGGCATCGCATGATGGAAAAGGGCCCCGTCGTCGCCAGCGGGATCGACGCCTCACCGATACTGGAACACCGCCTGCTCGATCACTTCATCACCGAGGAAGAACTCTGGGCCTGCACCAGTTGCCGCGCCTGCGTCCAGGAATGTCCGGTCTCCATTGACCAGTTGGACGTCATCAACGAAATGCGGCGCTATCTGGTGTTGAGCGAGTCGCGATTCCCGGCCGAAGTGCAACCGGCGTTCGAGTCGCTGGAGAAGAACGGATCGCCGTGGGCGTTTGCCTCGGCCGATCGCGCCAAGTGGGCGGACGGTATGAACGTTCCGTTGATGGCGGATCTGGCAGCGCGCGGCGAGCGGCCGGATGTGCTCTTCTGGGTCGGCTGCATGGGATCGTTCGACGACCGCGCCAAGAAGACCACCGTGGCGTTCGCCCGAATCCTGCAGGCGTGCAGCATCAAGTTCGCCATCCTCGGGCAAGAAGAGCACTGTCACGGCGACCCGGCGCGGCGCCTCGGCAACGAGTACCTGTACCAGATGCTCGCGAAGGGCACGATCGAAACGCTCAACCGCTACGGCGTGCTGACCATCGTCACCAGCTGTCCGCACTGCTTCCATCAGATGGGCAACGAGTTCCCGCAGTTCGGCGGTAACTACGAAGTCATCCACCACTCCACGTATATCGAGCGCCTGTTGTCGGAAGGCCGGGTCGCGCTGCGCGGTGACGAGGGCAATCGCCTCACCGTCGCGTACCACGACTCCTGCTACCTGGGCCGGTACAACGACATCTACGATGCTCCGCGCGAGACGCTCAAGCGCGCGCTGCCGGTGATGACTCTCGTGGAGCCGCCGCGCACGCGCGACCGCGGACTGTGCTGCGGCGCCGGCGGCGGCCGCATGTTCATGGAAGAGCGGACGGGGAAGCGCATCAACGCCGAACGCGTGGACGAACTCGTGGCCACCGGCGCCGACACGATTGCCGTGGCGTGTCCCTTCTGCATGACGATGATGAACGACGGCGTACGGGCGCGCGATTCGAGTACCGTCGTGCTGGATATTGCGGAGGTCGTGGCCGACAGACTCGCTTGGACCGTGACTGGAGTCGGCCGGGTTACGGCCGACCGACCCTGAGCTCCGATGCTCTCTGGGCCAACACGCCGGGAGTCGCTTCCGTCGTAATCGTCCCCACCGGGATCAGGCGCGCTCCATCGTAATCGAACACGTTCCACACCGTTCCGGAGACACCCGCGGGCGGGAAGAACGTGCCGATCAGCTGGTTGTCCTGGTACACATCGACGCGCGCCGAAGCCGAATCGGCCAGCGCCATGTTCGGTGTCGTGCCGGCGGTCGCGTTGTGCACGTAGAAGCGATACCGCTGCGCCACCGATGTCGGCGCGGGCGCCGAAGGACGCAGACCGATGATCTCGGGGCCGCGTCCGTTGCTGTCGCCCACGTCCAGCGCGGCGATCGTGTCAGCGCCGATGACGTAGCGCGGGCTGCCCTGAAATACCTGGAAGCGAGGCGGCACGGTATCGGGCGCGAACTTCGGGCCGGTGAGGTGTGCGTCCAGGTCACACGGCACATTGTTCGCCGGCACGCTGCAATCGCCCCAGGTGAGCACGATATAGATGCCCCCGGCGCCAGAATTCGGAGCGACGAGCACGTCCGCGATCGTCTTGACCGGGATCGTGCTGACCGAGTTGGCGCCGCCGAAATTGTCGGAGTACCCGGTGGCACTGTAGAGCAGCGTGTAGTTGCCGGCCGGCGCGTTTGAAATCGTGAACACCCCGTTGGCGTCCGTGGTCGCGCTGAAGTCCGGTGTCACGTTCGGTCGCTTGGGGCTCGGTCCCGAATTGATGCCCTTGTACGCCTTGACCGAGAAGCCCGACACCGCCGAGCCCGTCAGCGCGTTGACCACCTTGCCGCTGATGGCGCTGTTGCCACCGCCGCTCGGTGACAGCGGTACTGAGGGCACCTCGATGACCTTGCCGGGAAAGGCCGGTACGTTGTAGGCCACCGCCGGTACAAAACCAGTCATCGACAGCACGACCTCGTCGCCGTATTGCAGTCCGCCCAGGGTGAAGCTGCCATCGGCGGCGGTGGTCGCGGCATTCGACGCGCTGCTGCGCACGTCAACGCCGGCCAGCGGCAGCCCATCCGTTGCGTTGGTGATCTTCCCCTTGATGCTCCCGGGCGGCATCGACGTCAGCACCTTGAGCGGGATGCTGTCCCGCTTGTTCTCCGGCGGCAGCGTTACCCTCATGAATGCCCTTCCAGTGTCAACGGCGACCGCCACGCCGGTCGCGGGGTTGATCGTCGCGACCGAGGTCGCCGAACTGCTCCACACGAATCCCGTGGCCTCCGGGATGACGCGGTTGGCCGCGTCGAGGGCTTTGGCGAAATACGCGCGATACTGTCCGCGGCCGAGGGAGTCCTCCAGCGCGACGGCCGGCTGCATCACCACTTTCGCGGCCAGCGGTCGGACGACCCGGACGACGCCCACCGTTGTCCGATTGCCGGAGCCGGCGGTGATCAGCACGCGGCCGTTCGCGAGGCCGGTCACGAGCCCGGTGGCGTTGACCTTTGCCCGGGTGGTGTCCGAGGAGAACCAGTTCACTGAGGCGGCCGGCACGGTATTGCTGTTCTCGTCCACCACGAGTGCCGTGAGTTGCGCCGTGCTGCCGCGCGGGATGCTCGTCGAATCCGGCGACATGACGAGCGAGAACGCCGGCGCGGTCACGGTTACCAGGATCGAGTCCGCCTTGTTGAGGAACGTGCGCACCACGAGCCACGCGCTCTTGTTGGAGCAGCGCGCCTTCACGAGGCCCGCGGTGTCCACGGTGAAGACGGTGGTGTCACGCGAAGTCCAGCCGACCCGCACGGCGGGCACGTTGGCGCCGGTGGATGTCGTGCCGGTGACCGACAGCTTCTGCTGTGTTACCGACGCTGCATTCGGGATCTTGTTGAGGCACGTTGTGTTGCCCACCGCCGCACCGGCCCACTCCAGCAGTAGCGCGGTCACGGAAACGTCCACGGTCGCCGCGCTCGAATCGGGCGCCGCATAATCCAGGCTGGGCGACGCCGGGGAGTTGTCACCCGGCTTGATCTGCAGCGCCTGAGTGCCGGTGAAGACCAGGACGTTGTTCGCGTCGGTGGCCTGAACGCGCAGCGTGTACGGTGAGCTGTCGCCCTGAACAACCACCTTCTGGAATTCGAGGATCGCGCTGTCACCCTGGATCTGCGCTTCGGCGATGGAGCTGTCGGTGCTGCCACGCAACACGCCGCGAATCCTGGTCACGGCGATGACAGGTCCTCCTGCCGGCGCGGTCGCAAAGAGGGGGGCTAACGGAACGCGCGCGTAGCCAGCCGTGCGAACGAGGGGCTGCTCCGCGCACGTGACGCAGGCAACCGCCACTGCTGCAACCGACACCACTCGTCCAGCACGCATCGGGTTCCGTCCTCTTCAACAGTGCATCGGGCGCGGCCGCACTCGGACCGCGCGGCAGCGCGCGGCGCCGCGAATTCGTAACGTACTGCCCGCAACGCGCTTGCGACAGCAGCCGGCATCACCGGAAACGTGCGTCCGCGAGTGCCACTCGTTCTGTGCGGCCGGTCACCTGCACGTCAAAGACGCGTCAGGCCGGCGGGTCCGACGACGACGCCCCGTCATCGCTCAGCATCAGCGCGCGTACCGTTTCGCCGCCTTCGATGCGGTTGCGGTCGGACCGAACGATGAGCAGCGCATCCGCGCGTGCCATGGACGTCAGCAGGCCGGACCCCTGCGGCCCGGTCAGCGTTGCCGTCAGTTCGTCGGCGGTTTTGGTCACGACGGCGCGCAGGAAGTGGGTCAGCCCACCGGCCGTCACGACTGGCTCAGCCAGCCGCACGAGAGTCGTACGCCTGAATGGAGTCGCCAGTCCGTGCAAGCGCCGGATTGCCGGGCGAGCGAACAGTTCGAACGTCACCAGCGTCGACACGGGATTGCCCGGCAGCCCGAGCCACGGCACGCCGCGCAATACGCCGAACCCCACTGGCCCGCCGGGCCGGATGCGGACACGCCAGAAGCGCGACACCAGGCCCAACTCCGCCAACACCGGGCGCGTATAGTCGAACGCACCCACCGAGACACCGCCCGTTGTGATCAGCAGGTCGCAGTCCAATTCAGCCAATCGGTGTCGGAGCGCGGCCGGATCGTCCTTCACGACGCCGAGCGGCACGGGTATTCCGCCGGCTTCGATCACGGCGGCCGTCACCGAATACGAGTTGGAACTGACGATCTTCCGGCCCGCCACGACTTCATCGAAGCGGTCCAGGTCGACGAGTTCGTCGCCTGAGGCCAACACGGCGACGCGGGCGCGACGGTGCACCCGAACATCCGCGCGGCCCACCGACGCCAGCACCCCGATGTGTCCGGGTCCGAGCCGTGCGCCGCGCGCGACCGCGATGGCGCCGACCACGAGATCCTCGCCGGCCGGCCGTACGTTGCGGCCACAATCGCGGTCCGCCACGATCTGAACGGTTTCCGTTCCCGCGTCCGTGTCCTCGACACGAACGACACTATCGGCGCCGCGCGGTACCGGACCTCCCGTCATGATGCGGATGGCTTCGCCCGTCTTCACTGTGCGGTCGATCGAGACCCCGGCCGCGACGGTGCCCACCACGCGCAGCGCCTTTGGCCGTTCCCGGCTCGCGCCTCGGACGTCCTCGGCGCGCACCGCATAGCCGTCCATCGAGGAGTTGTCCCACGGCGGCAGCTGCAGCGGCGAGACGACATCCTCAGCCAACACCCGCCCCACGGCCTCCGACAGCCGCACCACTTCGGCCGGGAGCGGCGATACGTCCGCCAGCACCATGCGGCACGCCGTGCCGACATCGAGCGGCTGCTCGTTCAGCGGGCGCTCCGGACGGTGAGACGAGACAAGCGCACCGCGATGGAATCCTGCACGCGGGTGACGTACGCCGTCGGCGTCAGGTAGTTGTTGCACAGCACGCTGAAGATCAACTGTCCGCCACCGGCCGTGGTGACGTACCCCGACAGCGATCGCACATTGCCCAGCGTTCCGGTCTTGCCGCGGACGTTTGCCTCAGCCGGTGTTCCGCGCATGCGTGTGCTCAGCGTGCCGTCCACGCCGGCGACCGGGAACGCGTCGAAATACGACTGGAATTGCGGCGAGCGGCGCATCGCGGTCAGCACGCGCACCACCGTCTCGGGGGAAATCATGTCGCGTCGCGACAATCCGCTGCCGTCCCAGACGATGAACCCGTCCGGCTCCGCGCCCCAAGCGCGCAGTTGTTCGGAGACGAGGCGGCGAGCGATGCGGGCGCTCCCCGTGTCCGTGCGGGTCAGGGCGATGGCCTTGAACAGCATCTCGCCGATCTGGTTCTGCGAGGGCTTCATGAACGCGGCCAAGACCTGCGACATCGGAGGTGAAAACGCGATCATGAGCAGGTCGCCGGAGGTGTCCGGCGCGAACGCACTGTCTGCGATGGTGATGCCGCGGTCACGCAGCGCCTCGGTCAGGGCGCTTACATATGCCTCGCGCGGATCGCGGAACGTCACGGCGACCGTGGCCGAGTCACCGGCGGGAATCGTCCCGCTCAGCACCACATCGCCGCGAAGCGTGTCCTTCACCGCGGTGATCTGCGGCAGCGAGTCACGGCCGGAGCCGCGAACAACCGTGGCTGCGGTGATTCGGAGCCGCGGGAACGACTTCGCCGGCGTCATTCTCACCGCGACCGAGTCGCCGGGTACGCGGCCGGCGCGGATGTGGAGTTCGGCGAAGCCCTCGTTGAACAACAGTTCGTCCACCGTGGCGCCGTACGGCTCGTCCAAGTCATCCCAGCCCCAACCAAAGCCTGCGTGCGCGTCCGGAAATGCGTCGCCGAACGGTATCACGCGGCCGCGAATGTGGCGGATGCCGCGTTGCCACAAGGAGTCCGCCATGGCGCGCAGTGGCAACATCGCGTCGCCCGCCACGTGATCGCTGACGCTCGGGTCACCACGGCCCTGCACCAGCAGATTCCCGTCAACCACACTGTCACGCACTGGACCGCCGGCTCGGATCTGGGTCTCGAACCGGTAGGCGGGCCCAAACGTTTCCAGCGCGAAGGCGCTGGTGATGATCTTCATGTTCGACGCCGGCACGAACAGCTTGCCGGCATCCCGCGAGTACAGCGTATCGCCGCGGTCGGGGTCGACGATCAGCACGCCCCACCGGGCGTGGCGCGTTTCCGGCGCCGCCAGCATGGAATCGATGGCGTGCCGCAGCGCGGCGCGCTCATCCCTGGCCAGGCGCGGCGTGCCGGTGATCTGAGCGCACGACGCGCTCGCGAGTAGTGCCAGGCCGCGCCACGCGGCGCCGCGAAGAGTGCTGGGAAGAGTGCTGGACCGCAAAGTGCGGTGAATCTACTGCGCGGCTTCCACCAAGGCGCGAGCGCGCATCAGGTCGTCGGCAGAGTTCACGCTCATGAACAGGCGCGCGGGGTCCCCGACTTTCGCCAGGGCCTCCAGCGAGACGCGGGCCACACGTGGCAGGCTTGCCACAAAGTCGCTCGGCGCCGCGTTCGTCAGCAGAAACTGCTCGAGCGCGGTGGCAACCCGCGCCGAATAGAACGCACAGAAGGGCTCGAACCCGTGCGGGGACCCACTTTCGGGAACCACCACGTCGGCGTCTTCGTTGCGGGCCGTTGCCAGGATCAACTGCAACAGGTCCGGCGTGACGAATGGCATGTCCCACGCCACTACCAAGGCGTCGTTGCCGGTCGCCAGCGCCACATCCACGCCGGCGAGTCCACCGGAGTCGGGATAGCGGTCCCGCAGTACAGCAACACCAGGAAGCCAGTGCACGGCGTCCGGGCTATTGGAAACCAGTGTCAGGTTCGGCGTTGCCCAGCGAAGCGCGTCCGCCACGCGATCGACGATCCGCTTACCACCAACGTCCTTGAGTCCCTTTGGCGCCCCGCCGAACCGGCGATTCGCACCTCCTGCCAGCACCACTCCCACCAGAGGCCAGGCGGTCAGATTCGCAACCCCCGCCGTTCGGCCGCGGCGTCGAGTTCGGCGGTGAGCATGCGCTCTACCATCGGCGACGCCATGCCGCTGGCCGGCCGCTCCTTGATGTACCGGGCGCAGGCATGGCACACCAGCAGTTCGTAGCCAAGGTCCACGGTGTCCACCCTGACAAACGTTGGAGGCCGGGTCACCTCGCAGCCAAGGCACCCGGCCGTGGGTGCGGGCCAGCGGGAGTCGCAGCGGGAACAAATGAGCTGTCGGCCGGCTGAGTCCCGCACGGCGAGATCCGGCGATCCCGCGCAACAAGGGCATGTGGCATGCGCCCACTTGGCGAACGAAAGACCTTTGGCAACCTGCGCTGCGGCGCTCCGAAGGATGCCGTTCCCGAGAATTGCGGCGGCCCGAAGCGCCAGTCGGCGGCCGGGGTCGCTGGAGCCCCGTTCGCCAACGAGCCATGCCTTGAGGAGCGGCTGTGCGCTGCCGTAGTTCTTCCGGAAGGAGTCCAGTTCTCGCGTTGACGACAGGCCGCACATCTCGAATGCGGTGGCCACCCTTGAGAGGCTGGCGTCCAGCCCGGTTGCAGCCCGCAACGCGTCGGCCGGATCGAAAGCCACGCGGCCAGCGGCAAGGTTGGTCCGGGCGCGCTTCACGCGCGTCGGACCCAGGCGAAAGCGCCCGAGAGCGACGTGCACGTGAACGAGGGGAGTGAGCTCGTCCGCGTAGCTGGTTGGCGCGCTTTCGCGCGTAAGGGTTTTGGTGCTGGTCAAGGGAGGGCCGGCAACCGCACGAATGTGGTGTGGGTTGCGTTTTCCACACAGAGAGGAAGACCAGCCCCCCTCCGGCGTCACTAATAGCCCTTGCTTCCTTAGGCCTGCTAGTCGCCCCGGTAGGCTGCCTTGAGCGTATCGTCCTCAGCCACAGTCACTTCCGTCACTTGGACGTTGGAGACCATGGCCGCATGAACCCGCTCGAAGATGAACCGAGCCAAGTTCTCGCCGGAGGGCGAAAGCCCCCCGTTGAAGAACTCGGACACCTCATCGTTGATCGTTTTGTTGTCGAACCGGTCCCGGACTTCCCGGCTCAGTACCCGGTCCAACTCCGCCAGGCTGACGACCATTCCCGATCTGTGATCGGGCTTGCCCCGCACGGTGATGTCGCACACGTAATTGTGGCCATGGTAGTTCACGTCCGCGCTGGGACCAAACACCTCCGCGTTTTCCTCAGCGCTCCACTCGGCGTTCCAGAACCGGTGCCGGGCAGTGAACTTCACGCGGCGGGTCAAAGACGCATGGGTCATGCGAGGTCAGCTGCCGCCGAACAGGTACGAAAGGCCAATGGTCAACATGCCGTTGTGCAACCACGCTGACCGTTTGGCCGGTCTGCACCTGGTGTCAGTGTTGGACGTAGCGTCCGCCGGACAACGTGGCTCGCGGATCATGGACCCGTCGGGGGCGGCGATGAAGTACGACTCGGGATACTTCACGGAATACAGGCGGTCGCCAAAATCCAGGCGCAGCTGGTATCGGCCGCCGGGCACCCAGCGGATTCCCGCGCCGAAGGAGATGACAAAGCGGGTTCCCACCGCAAAGTCGCCGACGTCTGACTTGGTGTGGAAGTCGGTGAGGAACCCCAGCCCACCTCGTACTTCTGGGACCAGGTTATGAAAGCTGCGCGCCCCGGTGAGGTTCAGAGCCATCCCCAGATCGGCGAAGTACAGTGGCCACCGGTATGTGTTGATGAGCCTGCAGTCCGCCGCCGGCACGGTCGCGCATGTGGCCGGAAGCAAAGGGTCCAGCACGCGTCGCTCTGAACCCACGCGAGTGATTTCCGCGGTCAGGCTCGCCGGGCCGCCCACCAGCCACTGGTATTTGGCGCCCAGCAGCGGTCCCGTGCGCGGAGCCACGCCCGCCGGGTCGATCGACGCACGGAATTGACCGGTGGTGATCGTCAGCTCGTGCGACTTCTCCAGGTCGCGGTACGGACTCTTGCTGGGATCGTAGCCCACTTGAGCGCGCGCAGTGGAGCTGAGCAGGATCGCCCACAGCGCCAGAGTCAGGGGTCGGCGTTTCATCGCGTCCCCGCCGGAGGCAGTCGCAGGTCGCTCCCGGTCATTTCCTGGGGGCGTTCGAGTGCGAGGAACTCGAGGACCGTCGGGCCCACATCGCGCAGCGCACCACCCGAACGCAGGCTACGGTCACCGTCCGGATCGAGCACCACCAATGGCACGGGGCTCGTCGTATGCGCCGTGTGCGGGCCACCAGTCTCGGGATCAATCATCATTTCGCAGTTGCCGTGGTCAGCCGTGACAAGGAGCCGGGCGCCGGCCTTGTCGGCAGACGCGACGACGCGCGCGAGGCACGAGTCTACGACCTCGACCGCCTTGATGGTGGCGGGAATGGAACCCGTATGTCCTACCATGTCACCGTTGGCATAGTTGCAGAGGATGAAATCGTGCTGCGTCTTCTCGATGGCGCGACACAGCACGTCGGTCACACCGGCGGCACTCATTTCCGGCGCCAAGTCGTACGTTGCCACCTTCTGGCTCGGAACCAGCAACCGCTCTTCGCCCGGAAACGGCTGCTCGATTCCTCCGTTGAAAAAATAAGTGACGTGGGCGTATTTCTCAGTCTCCGCTGTCCGAAACATCGTCTTCCCGGACTTGGACACCACTTCCGCGACGATGTTTGCCATCGATTGCGGCGCAAAGGCGACGGGCAGATCAAACGTCCGGTCGTAGGACGTCATTGTGACAATCTCTATCGAAGGCCGCTGACCGATCGGAAAGCCATCAAAGCCGCTATCCGAAAGGGCCCGAATTATCTGGCGCATCCGGTCCGACCGGAAATTGACGCAGATGAGACTGTCCCCGTCCCGGAACGGCGCGATCGGGCGGCCGTCCCTCTTGACGACGTGCGGTTCAATGAACTCGTCGGTGACGTTGCGATCGTACGACGCTTGGACGAGTGCCACGGGATCGGTGCACTCCGGGCCGAGCCCCTTCACCGCCGCGCGATACCACTTTTCGGTGCGATCCCAGCGGCGGTCGCGGTCCATACCGAAGTATCTGCCTCCGAGGCTGGCGACGTGAGCGCGCGTACCGGCGCGCGCCACGAGCTTCTGCATGTAGCCGAGTGCCGATCGCGGCATGGTGTCGCGACCATCCAGCAGCGCATGGATCGCGACGCGGGGCACCTGTTGGCGCTCCGCGAGATCGACCAGGGCGAAGAGGTGTTCGTCGTGGGCATGCACGCCACCGTCGCCAATGAGGGCCATGAGGTGCAGCGTGCCGCCGTCGCGCTTCGCCGTCGCGCACGCTTCCAGCAAAGCGGGATTCTCGTAGAACCGGCCGCTTTCGATCGCGTCGTTGATGCGGACCAGGTCCTGCATCACCACGCGGCCGGCGCCGAGATTCAGGTGTCCCACTTCGCTGTTTCCCATCTGGCCGCGCGGCAGCCCGACCGCCAGTCCCGATGCTTCCAGGAGCGTCCGAGGCGATCGGCCCCACAGTCGGTCCCAGGTCGGCGTCGCGGCCAGAGCGATCGCATTTCCCTCGCGTTCCTCGCGGTATCCCCAACCGTCGAGCACCACCAGGACTACGGGACGCCGTCGGGCCATGCGGAGTGTTCGGGGGATCCTGGAACTTGCTCTGCGCGCTCCGGTACGTCATCGTCCGGCGCGGTTGCGGAGAATGTACCCGCGCGCCGAGTGGCCACCAAGCGACCATGCCCGCTGGATGAGCGAACGCCTGCACAAACTGAAGCTCGAACCCGATAGGCCGTCGCATCCCAAGGGGGAGCCCCACGGCCGACTGCGGTCCGTGTTCATCGCTGCAATGTTGGTGTTCGCCCTCGGGCTGGGCCTGCTCGACGCGTTCGTGGCGTCCAGGCGCCGCACGTATCAGGCGGAGATTGCGCGGCTGCGGCAGGCGATGACGCTGCTGGAGCGCCAGCGTGCCGACCAGATCGTGTCGCAGGAGCGCAGCAAGCTGCGCTTGGCCTTGGCGCTGCTCAAACGACAGGCAAAACTCGAGAAGGCGCTGCATTTGTCGGTGTCGGTGGACAGCGCCGCCATGTACCTCGAGCGCGACGGCGCCCTCCTTCGTGAAATGCCTGTGGAGGTGGGACCCGAGAAACGCATCGGAATCGCGCCGGATACCGTGCGCCTGGCGCCGCCCCTGGGCGTGCGACGCGTGGCGCGCGTGCTCGGCGAGACGGACGTGTGGCCAGTGCCGGCGTGGGTGTATGTCGATCGCGGCTTTCCGGTGCCGGCGGATCGCGACGTTATGGGAGGGCTTGGGCCGGCCGCCGTGTTGTTGGACGGCGGGGCCGTCATCTACGCCCTGCCGGCCTCGGGTCCGTTGTCGGATTCCGCCTATGTGTTGCCGGGGGCGGTGCGGGTCCGTGCCCAAGATCTGCGCGCAGTGATTCCGAACCTCGCGCCAGGCATGCGCATCTACTTCTACTAGCGATGTCCTCCGGCCGCGTCCTCCTCTATGCCTCCACGGGGCTCACGACCCTGGTCGCGATCGCCAGTGCCGCGCTCGCGATCACGACGCTCGAGATTCGCTACGAGCGCGACGTGAGTCGCATGGTGTTCAACGACAACGTCGAACTCCTGGACGAACTGCACCGCCGGGCGGGCAGCGATGCCGATAGCCTGAGACTGCTGCTCGAGGCCAGTCCCGAGCCGACGGCCCGCGCGTACATCGTGGTGAGCATCGAGGACCACCGGCTGTGGTACCGCCACGGCGATACGGTGCTGTACACCGCCCCGGTCGCGACCGGCAGCGGCAAGATCCTCGAGTCCACCGGGTCCGTTTCGCGCTGGCGATTCGAGACGCCGCGGGGCCGCCTGAACGTCATCTCGAGGGACACCAATCCCGTGTGGATCCCGCCTGACTGGTACTACGTGGAGGAGGCGATTCGCCGCGGCCTTGGCATCGTGCGCCTCAACCGCGGGGAGGTCCTCACGGGGCCCGGGGGCCAGACGCTCGCGGTGGAGGGGACCGATGTGGTGCGCCGATCGAAGAACGCCAAGCCGACACCGGTGTCCGCCACTGAGGGCAAGGAGATCGTATTCGGCGGCAACCTGGTGATTCCCCCGTTCGGCACGACGCAGCGGAAGTACCTGGGGGTGCTGGGCACCCACCGTCTCAACCTGGGAGATGGCTATGCGCTCCACGGTACCAACAAACCTGAGACACTTGGCCGTTCGGTCAGTCACGGATGCGTGCGACTTCGCAACGAGGATATCGCGTGGCTCTATGGCAACGTTCCAGTGGGTACGCCGGTGTTCCTTTACTGAGATGGCGTGGCTGATCGAATGGTCAGAATCGGCGCCGCCGACTCACGATCCAGTCTGGCGGCCTGTGACGCAGCGCACAATGTCGGCGCCGGTTTTCGGTACTTTTCGGTACGCATTGCGCCATTTCGGTGCTGGCCCGGCAGGCGCCAGCGTGTAGCTTGAGACTGCTCGAACCGGGCCGGAATGCAGTGTCCTCCCGGCACGAAACCAACGGCGTCCTGCCGACGTCTCGAAGACGGAATGTCGGCAAATTGATCGGGCCTTCCAAGGGGCAATGACCCTCGGCTCGGCTCTCTCGAAACCGAAGAACTGATGCACGTTTGTCTTGTGAGCCCTCA
>ERZ1292623.2167-Hain-H51-01um-R1-2167-length-17984-cov-6_pt1 | contig 17984 bp, 16 predicted proteins | sample MGYA00564398_ERZ1292623 | MGnify/ENA primary metagenome ERZ1292623 (study PRJEB36523, sample SAMEA6512633) | groundwater metagenome | collected 2019-01-07 | study: AquaDiva: Metagenomics assemblies of 32 groundwater samples | reverse complement strand
GGGAAGAAGATAGGAAATTGTTATTTTAGAAGAACCTCGTCTTTCAAATTAAGGAGGGCTTGTGACTTTTCTATAAATATGAATATGGTAATAGGAAAATTGTTAGAAAAGGAAAATAGAAAGCGACCGGCGTCATCTAAAGATAACGCCTCGCGATTATGATTATTCTTCGTCTTTGAAGTTTATAAAACTTTCGCGAGTGTTTTTGGTAAGTTTTTTAATCCTAAAGATGAACGCCCCGACCGCTTTTTAATCTTTAGGTTGAACTTACTTCCATTAATTCGCAGTATTTTACGTGTAAATCGCAGTTTTATGAAGGGCTTTCAGTTTGTTGAACTTAGAGGTTAACTTTTGTTTTGAGAGTCGAACTTGGAGTTTAATTTAGTTATCTATTTTGATATATTTTTGTAATTGTTAAATTACAAGGTAATTCAGTTATTCATTTTTGATTTCTCAATCGTCTAAGGGAAGTAAGGAAGTTAAACTCTAAGTTGAACGCCCTGACCGGGAATCGAACCCGGAGCAAGACCGCGACAGGGTCTTATGTTAGCCATTACACCACCAGGGCATATAAATTTAATTATTAATTTATTTTTAAATCTTCCTTTTATCTTTATTTCTTTGCATTATATTTAAAAGCATTGTTTAATTAAAAATATTATGAGGTGGGGATTATTTGTTTCTATATTACTAGTTATTATTGCCTTTTTTGTGACTTATCTTGTTTATTATGAATTTTATCCTGGAGAGCTTCAAAATTTTAGTGAACTAGGTGAATTTCATAGAGGAGAAAATATTTCTATATATAGTGAGGAGCTTGCAGATGAATTTCCTGATGGAGTTTTATTTTATCCTAACTTAAGATTCTCTGATAAGAAAATTTATTATTTTATTGATGAACAATGCAGTATTTCAAAGGCTGATGATGCGAGGCATGCTTTTGAAATTCTAGAAAATGAGACTATTTTAGATTTTGAAGAGGGAGATAAAAAAGATATTATAGTTAGCTGTTCTGAGAATGTTGAGGTTCCAAAAGAGGGTTTTTTTGTCGCAGGTGAGGGTGGGCCAAATTCTATTATTAATGCTTCTAATTTTTATGTTATTAATAATGGAACTATCTTATTATATAGAGAAAATAAATGCGCGAATCCTGTTGTTATTATCCATGAAATCTTGCATGTTTTAGGATTTAAACATTCTTCTAATAAAAAATCTATAATGTATGAAGTTTCTTATTGCGATCAACAGCTTTCTAAAGATATAGTTGATTTGATTGACAAAACTTATAATATTCCTAGTTTGCCTGATTTAATGATTAGAGATGTAAGTGCTGTGAAGTCTGGCAATAAACTTGGATTTAGAGTTGAAATTTTTAATGCAGGACTTAGTTTTTCTTTAAATTTCAGCTTGCTTATTTTAACTGATGAAGAATTTATTGACGAGTATAATTTTGGAGAATTGGAAATTGGTTCTGGTAAAATTCTTGAAGTTAGTAATTTAAGAGTTCCTAGAGATATAAAAGAACTTTCATTTAAAATTGATTCTAAAAATGAAGTTTTTGAAATAAATGAAGATAATAACGAAAGAAGACTTGTTGTTTTAAGTTAAACAGCTGATTTATTCCTTAAAGGGAACTTTTAAATATGTTTTAAGTCTATTTTTTAAGAGCTAAAAGTTTAAGAGCCCGTAGCTCAGCTCGGTTAGAGCACTGGTCTTATATGACTACAATTCATTTTGAATTGCTGCTCTCATAGCTAGTCTAAGAGAGCCAGAGGCCCCAGGTTCAAATCCTGGCGGGCTCATATTTCATAAAAGTTTAAAAAGCTAGATATTTATATTTAATTGAGAAAAGGTGAAAATGATTTTCAATATTTTTGGTGAGGAAGATAAAGATAATTTTTCTGATACAAATTATTTAGATAATTCAAATAAAAATAAGAAAACTATGTTTATCTTAGGATCAGTTATAATTGGAGTATTGGTAATTATTATTATTACTATTATAACTTTAATTGTTTTATTCAAAGGCGATTCTTCTGGATCTCTTGATGAAATTGGTGAAGAAATAACTGCGGAACTTCCAGATACAGGAGGCGCTTCAGGACTTCCGATAGATGGAGATGATGATATAAGTCCCTCTACTAGAAGGAGAGGCTCTGGAGGTGGAGGGGGTAGTTCTGATGGAAATAATAATATTGTTCTAATGGGATTTTTCAAAGATTTTTTATTCAGCAATCCTTCATTATCTCCTGGGCAGGATATTTATTATAATGATGGTTCTGTGGGTATTGGAACAACAACTCCTAAAGCAAAACTTCAAATTGATAGAGAGCAAGGAATGATAAATTTAATTCTTAATGCACCCGGCACAGGTGATCAAGATCCAATTATGGATTTCTATGTTGAAGGGATTAATAAATTTAGAACCCATGTTGATGAAAGTGACTCCAACAAAGTAAAATTTAAAGTAAATAATGAAACAGTTAATGCTCTCACTATAGATCAATTGGGAAGTGTTGGAATAGGCACTCAAACTCCTAAAGCAAAACTTCAAATTGATAGAGAGCAAGGAATGATAAATTTAATTCTTAATGCACCCGGCACAGGTGATCAAGATCCAATTATGGATTTCTATGTTGAAGGGATTAATAAATTTAGAACCCATGTTGATGAAAGTGACTCCAACAAAGTAAAATTTAAAGTAAATAATGAAACAGTTAATGCTCTCACTATAGATCAATTAGGAACTATTACAATTAACAATCTCGCTCTTGCTGGATCATCTGGAAATGCTTATGTTTGTGTAGATTCTACTGGAAAATTATCTAGAAGTTTAACTCCCTGCGCTTAATTCTTAGATTTAAAAATGAAAAATGAAGATTATAAAAATAATTTTTATACTATAAGTTCTTGTAGATAATTTTAAAAACTCTTTTTTGATTTTAATCTTATTAAGAGAAGCCTTAAGTTTTCTTTAAGGGAAAATTCTAAAGAAAACTGTAGATTGTCTTTAGCCCCTGTGGTGTAGAGGCCAAGCATAAAGCCCTTTCGAGGCTTTGACCCGGGTTCGAATCCCGGCGGGGGCACTTATTAAACTTATAAAATAAAATATAAAGTTTTATAAATATAAGATTTGTTAAACTTATAACTAATAATCAAGTTAAAATGACAAAGAAACTTTTCACTTTTTTCCTTATTATCCTATTTATGACTTCTTTTATATCTGCTCTTACAGCAGAAATTAGTTTAAATACTAGACCTTATAAGTCACATGTCATTAGAGTTTTTGATCCTTATACAGGTGAGATGGTTTCTAGTCTTTATCCAAAAGCTGATGGATCTGGTCTTGCATTTTCCAATTTTAGCACTATTTACCTAGAGCTTTCTTTTGATGTTTTAACAGTTGAAAATGGGATTATTAAAGATTCTAAACGTGTTGATAAAGTTTCTACTAGTTCACCAATATTTGTTGATTTACTTGAAGGGATTGTTAATACTACTCAAAATTTAAATGACTCTAATAATATTATTTTTAATAATACTGTTTCTAACAATACTGTTTCTAATGAATCTAATGATACTTCTAGTGAAGGTATAATTGCAGATGAATCTACTCCTCCATTAACAGGTGAGACTACTCGTAAAATTTCTGACTTTTTTGATAAATCAATTCTTTACGTTATAGGAATTATTTTAATTATAGCTGTTCTTATAACTTTGATTGTTCATTTTAAGAATAGTGGATTTATGAAAATGAGGAGAGCAGCTTTACATACTGATGATAAGCCTCCAAGAGTTTTATCTGACCCAGAATTAGAAAAAGCAGAAAAACGCTTAAAAGAAGCTGAAAAAAGTTTGATGCAAATTAGGGAATTATATACTAAGAGAGCCACTGCTCACCAGAAATATACCCAAGCAAAAAAAGAACTAGAAGACTTAGATAAAAATTGGAAACCATAATTAATAAATTTAATGCTTTTAATTAAAGTATTTAAAATGTAAAGTTAAAGTTATTATACTTAGTATAAAACAATATATTGAAAAAATCCAAAATAATCTTTTTTTAATTATGTAATTTAATACATATAATGAAACTAAACTCACAATTAAACAAACTATTAAAGCTATTGCTAAAGTTACATTAAAATATGCTTTACTTGTTTCAAGTGCAAAAGCTCCTATTGCTAATGGTATAAATAATAAAAAGGAAAATTTTATAGCTTTTTCTCTTTCAATTCCTGAAAATAAAGCAGCTGATATTGTCATTCCACTTCTTGAAACTCCTGGAAATAAAGCAAGTATTTGGAATAATCCTATAATTAAAGAATTTTTATAGGTGAAATTAGCTGGCTTGAATTTAAGTGATGTGAGTGATAAAATAAGTCCTGTAAATAAAAATGCAATTCCTAAAAATAAAAGTGAATCAAAGCTTTTTTCTATTACATCTTCAAGGAAATATCCAGCTAGAGTTGCAGGAATTGTTGCTATAATTAAAAAAGCCAAAAATTTATTGTTTTCTTTTTTAAATTTTAAAATTTCAATTATTTCATTTCTCGTAAATATTAAAACTGCAATTAAAGAAGCTATATGTAATGCAGTTATAAAAAATAAATCTGTTGGTTCACCTAAGATTTTTGAGAATAAAGATAAATGTCCTGATGAAGATATTGGTAGGAATTCTGTTAGTCCTTGGATAATTGCTAAAATAATCTCGTTTTCCATTTTATATCTTGGGGAAATTGGTTTTTAAATTTAAACATTTTTATAGTAAGGTTTAAAAAGTCAATAATTTAATGGAAATAAATGATAGAAACAGTTGTTTTAGGTATTGAAGAAGATGAATGGAAATATCTAGTTTCTACTAATCCTGATGAGAATCTTAGGGTCTTTATTGCATTTAAAGGTGAGTCTGTTGGGGACATAAAGATATGAGGAATATGTTATTCGGAGTTCAAGATTCTAGAGAAGTTCAAGAATATTTACTAAAAAGATATAATGGTAGACCTGAACTTCTTCAAGCTTTTAATAGACTTTTAAGTATTAGAGATAGAAGACCTATTTTAAGTATTAGAGATATTTTAAGTATTAGAGATAGAAGACCCATTAATGATGATAATTCTTTTATTAGTGGAGGAAGATATACATTTAATAAGGATGGGATATTAGAATTATTTTCTTCTTCATATGATTATGGTAGACCATCTGATGAAATTTTAAGTGATCTTCAATTAGTTCTTGTTGGTTACGTTAATAGCGATGGTATTCGTGTGAATGAAGTTAAAGTATATAATTAAATTATTTTAGATTCACAAGATTTAAAAATCCTTATATTTTATCATAAAGATGGTGTTTAAAATAAATATATCTGATAAAGGAAAAACATTTAAGGCTGAGGCAGATTCAGAATCTTTGTTAGGGAAAAAGATCGGAGATAAGTTTCCTGGAAATGAAATTTTGCCTGATTTGTCAGGATATGAACTAGAAATAAGGGGAACTAGTGATAAGGCTGGATTTCCTGGATTTAAAGAAGAGAAGGGACCTTCTTTAAGGAAAGTTATGTTTACCAAAGGCAAGTTTTTAAGAAAAGTTCCTCATAAAGGATTTAGAAGAAAAAAATCTGTAAGAGGAAATGAGATTTCTGCAGATACTGTTCAGATAAATTGCATTGTTTTAAAACACGGCGGAAAAAAGTTAGACGAGATTTTTGTAAAGGAAGAAAAGAAAGAATAAAGCTTTATAATCTTGTGATGATAAATTAAGTAATGTTAACGTATAAGATTTATCATTCGTCAAGATTTGATAGAGAACTGGCAAAATTTGATTCTGATTTTCAAGCAAGAGTAGATAAAATAGAAGACCAGCTTATTGAAAATCCTTATACTAGAGACCATTTAAGTATCAAATGGTTTAGAGAAAAAAGAATTGGAAAGTATAGAATTTATTATTTAATTTATGATGATATTAAGGCAGTTTTTATGGTGGCAATTAGTGAGAAGAAAGATCAACAGAGAGTGATTAATACAATAAGATTATTATTTGAATTTTTTAGAAAAGAAATTGAGTCTTTAATAGATAAAGAAGATGCTACTTAATTCTTCTAATTCTTCCAGCTTTAATATCTTGAAAACTTTCCATTAATTGTTTTAATAAATCTACATCTATATTAGCCTGCACTTTAAGTCTTTCATATTCTTTTTTAGGAATTGTCACAGTGTTTTTTTCCATATTTTATATATATGATTTGAGTTATTAAATTTATCTATAACTGTAAGATTAAGCTGAGCCAAAATATTAAAATTATTTAATCTTCTTTGCTAAGATAATAATTTAAATTTAGAATCTTAAAAAGGTTTTGGAGACCAAAACCTTTTTTAATGGATTATTTCTCAGGGTTATATGGAAAAACTAAAAGATCAGGAACAAATAGATATTTCAAAACTTCCAGTATTAAATATTGGTATTGTTGGACATATTGATCATGGAAAAACAACTTTATTGTATGCTCTTACTGGTAAGTTTGCTGATATTCATTCTGAAGAGTTAAGAAGAGGTATTACAATTAAATTAGGATATGCAGATGTTATTTTAAGAAAATCTAAAGATTTATATAATACTAAAGAAGGCAGTCCAGTAAGATATTTAACTTTTATAGATGTACCTGGACATGAGATGCTTATGGCAACAATGCTTTCTGGGGCAGCTATTATTGATGTTGCTGTTTTAGTTATTGCAGCAAATGAAGGCATAAAACCGCAAACAAAAGAGCATTTAGTAGCTTTACAAGCTAAAGGTATAAAAAAAATTATTATAGTTCAAAATAAAATAGATCTTGTTTCTAAGGAAAAAGCTTTGGATAATTATAAAGTTATTAAAAATTTTATAAAAGGAACTATTGCTGAAACTTCTCCTATAATTCCTATAAGTGCTCAGCAGGGAATTAATATAAATAAACTTTTTGAGGCTTTTGCAGAAGTTGAGATTCCAGAAAGAGATATTAGGACTGAACCATTATTTATTATTGCAAGAAGTTTTGATATTAATAAACCAGGAACTATAGTTAATAAATTAGTTGGAGGTGTTTTAGGAGGAGTTTTAAAAAGAGGAATTTTGAAATTAGGAGACGAGATTGAGATTAAGCCGGGATTGTTTATTAAGGATAAAGGTCAAGTTCGTTACGAGCCTGTATATACAAAAATTCTTTCTATAAGGAGAGGATCTTATGAAATAAAAGAAGCTACTCCTGGTGGAAGTTTGTCTATTGAAACATCTTTGGATATGTCACTTACAAAAGCTGATAATTTATCAGGGTGTGTTGCAGGTTTAAAGAATAGTCTCCCTCAGCCTACTAATAAATTAAAACTAAAAGCTTCGCATTTTTTAGAAGTTTTTGGAATAGAGGAACATGAAAAAATTGAAGATTATAAATCAAATGATTTGCTTATGTTAAGTGTTAATACTTCTATTAGCGTCGGGAAAGTTGTAAGTATAAAGAATAACGAATTAAATTTAGAATTAAATATTCCTGTTGTTTCTTTAAAGGGTGATAATGTCGGTATTGCAAAAAATATTAAAGGACACTGGCGCTTAGTTGGTGTTGGAGCAGTAATTGACTAGCTTTTCTCTGTATAGAATAATTTATAAATTAGTATTTTCTTTTTTATTTATAAGGGAGGCTTTATGAAAGATACAAAATTTTTGGTAGCATTGATTATTATTGTTGTTTTAGCTATTGCTCTGCTTTATTTTACTCTTGTTGGACCAAAATTACAGGGGTATATTATTGCTAAACAAGTACAAGCACAAGAAAATATTGTCAACTCTATTTTAGATCTTGTTAACAGGCAAGGATATGTTTCAATTGGTAATGGTGAGAACTCTGTTATTTTAATAAAATATCAGCCACCAGAGCAACAACAAAATACACAAGCAGAGAGTGCAGAGAGTTCAGTTGAAGTTTTAAATTAATATTTTAATTTATGAAAAAAGAGGTTTTACTTTCTGTTTTAGTAGTTTTATTAGTTTTATCAGTCGGAGTTTTTGCTCAAGAACTAGCTAATGAAAATTCTAATCAAGAAACTATAGAAAAATTTATAACAGAATTTATTGAGGGAACTGATCTTGTTGATGGTGGAAATGTGCAGTCTGTTAGTACTGTCAATCAAAGTGAGCTTCCAGATGATTTAGAAATAAAAGAGATAGCTGAAAATAATGTGGGGATTTTTGAGGTTAATTTCACTACTAATTTAGGAGAGTCTAAGAAAGTTTTTGTAGTTACTTATGCTACTAATGATTTTAAAAGAAAAGAAATTATTAATGTTAAAAATATTCAAAATTTATTCTTTGGATTAGCTGAAGAAAGAATTAGTTCAGATTATTTAGAAACTGCCAGTGGAGTAAAAACTGGAGAGCAGATAGGTTATGTAATGTTAAGAGAGGGAAGTATTACTGGAATTTCTTCAAGCTTGGAGATTTCTGGAAATGGTAAATTATTTATTAGTGTCTATAAAAATGGTATTGAAACAGGATTTCATAATTTAATTAGTACAGAAGATTCTACTAAGATCGACTTTGATTTGCAATCAGAAAATATTGTAAATTATAAACCTGGAGATATTATATCTGTTTATGTTAATCAAATTGGAAATGTAAATTGGAAAAACGTAGTAACTAGCGTTGAAACTACAAGTTAAAATGGCAGAATATTCCAAATTTAAAAAAAGTATAATTTTAATTGGTCTTTTAATTTTATTAGCTGGAGGTTTTTTTCTTTTTTTTAAGGATTTGCTTTTTCCAACAGGGAAAGCTACTCTTTCAGTTACTACTTCTTACGAGCCTAATTCTACATTAGAGGGAAAGATTCGTTTATCTTTAAAAGAGGGAGAATTAATTCCTAGAGATTCGAAAGTTGTAATTAATATTAATGATAGTTCTTACGATTATATTCTCTCAGAACTTGTTTCTAATGAAATTAGTCAAGGCAATTTTTATATTGAGGGAGCTTCTTTAATTGGCAATGGAGTAGGATATGGAATTCCTGGAAAGAAAGAAGTTTTTCCAGAAATTAAATTTACAATGAAAATTATTAATCTTGGGGAAGATAGTGAAAATGCTAATGAATTTACAGAAGAAGTAGAACAACAAGCTCAAGAAGAAATAATAGGAACTGAGAATACGCAAGAATCTAGCCAAGAGATTACAGGAGAAATAATAGAACAACAAACTCAGGAAACTGAACAAATACTAGAAACTGAAAATACACAAGAATCTAGTCCTATAACTACAACTATTACTGGAGAAGCTATAGCTTCTTTTGAGTTTGATGTTGAAGGCAGTGTTTCTAAAGATAATTCATTTACATATAATTTAGAGCCAGGACAAAAAGCAGAAATTATTTATTCTTCCCAAGATGTTAAATTATCACAAGATGGAAATCAACTAATTATTACAACAGATTATTCTGAAATTAAAGAAGAGGGTTTTGGTCAAGATTATTTAGGAGAAGATTTAAAATATGATTTAGAAATAGATTTAACTTCTCTTAATTTAGATGTTAAAGATGGAGGGTTAATTGTTAGTATTTCTTATGAAAATGTAGAAATTTTATCCTTGGAAACTCAATTAAATATTAAAAGTGAAGTTGTTAGTGAAGTTCCTTTAATTTTACAATCTGAAAAAATCGAAGATTTTGATTTAACTAACGAAGAATTATCTATTTTAAGGATTGAAACAGGAGTTGATAAAGCTGATATTACTAAAGCACAGAAACTTAATAATAGACTAATAATTAAATTTGAAGCTGGAGAATATTGGCTTGAAAGTTCTTATGACATCTCTTTGAGTAATATTACTTATCAAATAGAATTAGATAGAGCTAAATTTTTAAAACGTCTGGCTAATTCATTCTTAGAAGAAGTTTCAAAAGCAGAAGATGTTGAAGGCTTTGTTGGAAATACTAGTTTAGAAACTACAATTGAATCGCTAGAAGTATAATACTATAATATGGCCTTATTATTTCATTTAAGCTGTTTTTAGAAAACTTTAAATACTAATTTTAGTACTTTATCAGTATAAAAATAGTATTATGGTAAAAGGCAAGCGAGTTAAGTTTGGATTTTCCAAGATTCAGAAGCTAAATAGGGTGGCTTTGCCTAGTTCTCTATTAGAAAATTTGAATTTGAAAGTTGGAAAGGATGTAGAGTTTTTTTTAGATATTGACAAGGGGGAAATTATTAAAAAGAAAAAATGAACAAAAAATTTCTTGCTTTAGTATTAATTCTTTTAGTTTTAATTATATTATTAACTATACCATTGACTTTAGGTTTTAGAGCTAGTTCTTCAAGTTATGATAGTGATAGCAAGCTTGATTCTTTTGCTCAAACAAATGCTTCGTCTTTAACTTTTACTCAAAGACTAATAGGAGGTATACAAACAGTTGGAATGTATTCAACTAATCTTTTTTCAGGAAGGTTTGGAATATTAGGAGGTGATAAAAAATTGATAGTTAATATAACTTCTTTTTTAACAGGAGATGAAATTGTTAGAGGAAATGATGCAGTTTCTGGTGAGGATGACAAAGGAGCTATTTTAAATTCTGTCAATTTTACATCAATAGTTTATGATAATTTAACTAAAAATGGTTTTTCAGGGGCTAATTGTTTTTTTTATGATAATGATAATTTTTTTGGAAACAGCACTACAAATTCTTCAGGACATTGTTTTATAAATTTTACTAGTTCTTCTCTTCCTGTAGGAACTAAAAATATTTCTGTTAATTATTCTGTTAATACAAATGATGATATAACTATAAAAAGATTTGATTCAAATGTTTCAATTATTCGTTATATTTCTGCTTTAACAATGAAAAATTTAAGGACTTCTGGATGTGCTTCAGGAGTTAGCAACTGTTATTACGATAATGATAATGCTAGTTTAGAAATTAATATTACAAAAATTAATATAACAGGTACTTTAATGTATGATCCTCTTAATATTAGTGCAAATGCAACTAATGCAGCTCAGACAGTTTATACAAATGGTGATTTTTTTTATCCTGGAAGTTCTTCAAGAAATATTAGCCGAAATAGTACTGGAGTGTATTATGTTAATTTAACTGTTAACCAAAGTTTTGGATCATATCTTAGATGGGACGTTTATCTCAGTGATAATAATTTTAACAAGTTTATTAGCTCTGCTGTTCATGCTGATGCTGCAATTTGTGCAGGAAGTTTTGGAGCTTTTAGTGCATGGAGCGCTTGTGTTGGAGGATTACAAACTCGTTCAAGGACTGATAGTACTAGTTGTATTGATGTTCAAACTCAGAGCTGTTCTGTTGGCGGTGGAGGAAGTGGTGGAGGCGGTAGTGTTGCTGAAATATGTATTCCTTCTTGGAGTCAATGGAGTGAGTGGGGATCTTGTACTAATAATGAAGAGAGAAGATCAAGAAATGATGGCTGTGGAAATACTGAGACAGAAATAAGATCTTGTGGATGCACTCCAAATTGGCAGTGTAATGAATGGACACAATGTACTTCAACTTCTCAACAAAGTTCTGGACAAAGCTCTCAACAGTTATCTTATAATGCTGTTCTTGAAAACAACTTTGTGCAACTTTCATTTAAAGAAGAACTTCCTCCTATTAAAATAGAAATTGTTGTTGAACAAAATATTTTAGATGGTATTAGCTCTAAAAATATTGTTGAAGATTCATTTGATTTTTTACAAAATATTTTTAATAAGATTAGAAAAATAACTGGATTTGCAGTTAGCTTAACTTGTGAAAATGTTAGTGATCTAGGAAATAAACAATGCCATCCTACTAAAATTACTAATTATCAAGAATGCACTGAAAAGACAAGATTTTATGGAACTAGTTATTCTTGGAAAACTGTTAGTTGCCCCCAGGGGCAAATTTGTGTAGGTGAAGGTTTATGTGAGTGCTCTCCAACTAATGCTTGTGATGTTGAAGGAGCTTTAAGATGTACCTGGCCTGATAAATTTCAGATTTGTCAAAGAGAGTCTTCAGGATGTCTGAAATGGACTAATGATCAAAATTGTGCTAGAGGAGAGATTTGTTCAAATGGACAGTGTTTTTCAAGGATTGATGCTAAAATTAGCATCTGTACTTTGGGTGATAGAACCTGCATGGTTAATAGGGCCTATGAATGTACTTTAGACTCTAAAGGTGTTTTAAAATGGACTCTTTCTCAAAGATGTTCTAGTTCACAAATATGTTTAGATGGAGCTTGTATTTCTAATTATTGTTTTAATCAAAGACAAGATGGAGATGAAAGTGGGATAGATTGTGGTGGAAGTTGTCCTAGTTTATGTGCTCCTCCGATAGTTTGTGGTGATGGAAAAATAGAAGGTGTGGAAGTTTGTGATACAAATAGTCAGGAATGTATTATTAATAATTATGCAGGAAGTCAAGTTTGTAAAACTAATTGTTCGGGGTTTATGGAATGTATTTCACAAGGTTTTTGTGGGGATAATATTGTAAATGGCCCAGAGATTTGTGATGATGGCAATAATGTAAATAATGACGGATGTTCTTCTTTATGTAAGATTGAAGCAGGAATTATTCCTGAATTACCTTCTATAAATGAAACTGTTCAAGAACTAAGTCCTGATCAAGTTCTTTTAAATATTGGACAATCTGCAGAGATTACAATTAATAAAGGCGATCAACTTTCTGTTAAATACGAAGAGTTGCGCAATGATCTTATTTTATTAAAAATTATTAGAATAGCTACTCCTTTATCAACAGACCAATTAGAAGTTCATTTAGTGAAAGTTAATAGTATAGATGGAGAAAAAATAACTGTTATAGTTAGTTCAACTCCCATTACTAGAGATATTATTTTGGGAGGTACTGAAATATTTGATTTTAGTGAGCAGATTCCCGGAGCTGGTGGGGGAGAAAGTGGTGGCGGAGGCGGTGGAGGAAGTGGAAGTAGTGTAATTACTCCTGGAGGTGGAGGAGGAGTTCAGCTTTCTCCGCAAATTTTTCCATATCAACTTAGAAACTGCATTGATTTAAATCAATGTGGTGTTAATGAAGGCATGCCTCAAGCTATTCAACAATGTATTATTGGAAATATAATCTTTACTCCAGAAAATAAAATTCTAACTATAGCAAATGGCACTACGATAGATTTTTCAACTGTAATTCAAGAAGGTGTAGGAAATGTTTTAGAAGTTAGTTGGTTTGTTGGAGATTCTCTTGAGAAAGGGAACTCTGGCAGCAGGAGTTTAGTAAGTTCTTTTAGCTATGAATTCTTTTTAGATTCAACAGTTGAAGCTAGAGTTAAAGTAGATAATAATAATCAAAACGAGAGGTGGATAATAAAAATTAATCCTAATGCAAAACCAAATTGTGCTGAGAATTGGTATTGTAATTATGATCAATGCGACGGAAAATATAAATTGGCTTTAGGATGCGAAGATCTCAACCAATGTGGTACTACTCTTTTTAAGCCTTTAAAGAAAGAATGTAATTGTATTCCAAATTATGAATGTGATAACTGGAAAGAATGTAATGTTAAATATGATATTAACGATATTCTTTATGGAAGACCATCTGTTTCAGCAAGCCAGCAAAGAAATTGCTACGAAAAAACAAACTGTATAGATGAACCTGATACTATTGTTAAAGATAGAGAATGTAAACTTTCAGTGCCAATTTATGCAGAAAAGAAAGAATGGTGTTTTGAAGAATATGTGGAGCTTTACGAAAAAGGTACAAATAAATTAGTTGGTAGATTTAAACAAAGAGTTATTGAAAATATTTTAGCAGTTGATATAGGCTTTACTGTTACTGAGTCAAAAAGTGTTTGTAATTATTGCTTTGATACTATAAAAAATTTTAACGAATTAGATATTGATTGTGGAGGTTCATGTCAACAATGTGTTGATCATGAAAAGTTCTTTGATTATTTATACTTTGCAAAAATTTCAATATCATTGTTATGGCTGTTGCTATTAATTATATTATTAATAATTTACCATTATAGTAGAAAAGAAATCATTCCAAGATTTAAATTATTCAAAACTAAAGAACCTAGACATAAATTTGAAGGATTTAAATTGTTTAATATCTATGATGTTATCCAAAGAATTATTATAAAGAGGAGGTTAGTAAGGAGAGTATCTTGGCCTAGGGATAAGTTTGAAGATCTTAGAAGAAAATTAGGAGAATGGAAAAGAAGACGCTATTATGAAACTATTGGACTTGAAAAAGAATTAGGAAGATTTAGTATTATTAGTAAAAAACCAGAAGAATTAGTGGAGATTAAAAAGAAAGAACCTGGAAAACTAAGAAGATATTTACTTCATTTATTATCTGGATATAAAATAAAACATCAAGAAAAGAAAAGAATAAAAAAAGAGAGAAAACTTATAAGAAAAGAAGCTCGTTTAATTAAAAGACGTTTAAGGAGAAAAGAAGTTTCAAGATCAGAGTTAAATGATCTTAGAAGAAAATTAAGACAATGGCAGCAAAAAGGTTATTATAATACTGGTGGTCTGCAGAAGAAGCTGGATAAATATGAAAGAAAGGGTCCTTTTGGATAGTTAGTTTTATAAATAATCTTAACTTTAAATTTAAAGATATGGTGATAAAAAGAGCTAATAGTGAGTCTAAAATAAGAGGGGATTTTTATGCCTTTCAAAAGAAAATTAATCGTTTAGAAGAATTTAAACACGAATTAAATTCTTTAGAAGCTAGAGGATTAATTAAAGGTTTTGAAAAAGAGGCAGGAATTATTCGTTCTATGTTGAAAGATGTTACTGCATTAAATGAACTTGAAAAAAGAATGCATGATTTAAGAAATTTAATTAAAAATAAAAAAACTATTAAGAAAAAATCTCCACTTAATAAATTAGTAGCTAAAGTTGAGGATATGGATGAAGATATTGAAGAAGTGGATGAAGATATGAAGAAAGGACTTAATGATTTAAAATCTAAAATAAATGAGAGTTTAGACAAGAAATCCCATGTTGACCATAATGTTGGTTTATTTGTGGACGATAATTTTCAGCAGTTTCTTCATAATTTAAAATTAGAGTTGTCTGAAAAAGTTAAAGAAAGAGAAAAGTCTCTTAATGATCAGTTAAAAACTGATTTAGATTTGCGTAAAAGAGAACTTGAAGATAAATATAAAGAATTAGAAAAAAAGTTGCATTCTTCTTATGATTCTAAGATGGAGACTGGTTTGCATAGAGAGATAAGGCTACGTTTTTCCCAGGAGCTAAAGAGGAAATTTGATACAGAACGCGCTAAACTTGATTTATATTATGTTAATAAGATGAAGGAAAAATATCATGATATCTTTGAAAAAGATAAGGTGCTTCTCGAAAAAAGATTTAAAGTTAGATTAGATAGAGAGATAAAGGAACAAAACAAGCTTGGGGAAAAAGAGGTTGAGTCAAAAATCAAGGAATTTGAACAAAAATTTATTCAAAAGCAAGCTAGTTTAACTTTTCGCAAATCAGAATTAGAGAAGCGCCTTAATAAAAAAATTAGGCAAACTTCTTATCAAAAATCACAAGAACATAAAATTTTACAAAAGAAAATTAAAGAATTAGATGAACAAAAAGATTTACTTAATAAAGAATATAGAGATAAGTTATATTATTTGAAAAAGGAATTAAATAAAAATAATAAAGAAGTATCTGCTTTAAAGGAAAATCTTAAAAATAAATTAATTCAGGAATCTCATGATTCTTTAATTAAGAAAACGAGAGAATATAGGATTAATTTAACTTCTAAGCTTAAAAAACATTTTGAGGATCAAATGCAGGAATTTATGCTGGAGCAAAAGAAGAAACAAGATCAAGAAATTCATGAAAAAACAAAAGAACTTTCACAGGCTTTATCTAATCAACAGAGAATTAATAGTAGTTTAAGCGAAAATCTTTCTGAAGCTAAGTATGATTTAGAGAGGAAAAAAGCCCAAGTTATGCAGCTTTTACAAGAAAATAAACTTAAGAATAGAAATTTATTAGAAGAAAGAACAAAAATTATACACAATGAAAAATTTAGATATGAAAAGGAAAAACATTACCTTATCGAGAAACATAAAAAGGAAATTAGCAATTTAACTATGAAAATACAAACTCAATTTCAAAAAATGTTTAATGATGAAGTTTACAAACAGTTATCTTTAGATCGTAAAAAGCTTGATAAGGAATACAACTTAAAGAAAGCTAATTTTAGAAATCTTTCTTTTAGGCAAAGAAGAGAAGCTAAAAATAAACTTTTAGAGGAGTATAAATTAAACCTACAAGCTAAAATTGCTGAAATTACAGATAGGGTTAGAAAAGATCTACAAAATAAATTTGATATAAACTTAAAAAAAGAAATTGTTTTGGTAAAAAATAATCTTAAAAATAAGCTTAAAGAAATTGAAAAAGAATATTTTTCTAGGGAGAAATCTTTGAAAATTAAAGAGAAGGCAGTTTTAGATAAAGAAAAGGAAAAAGATTTAGAACTTGCATCTGAAAAGCAGAAGTTAAGGAGCCAATTTTTATTTAAATTGGGAATTAAAAAAGCAGAATTAGACAGAGAACTTGTTAGATTAAAGAAATATGCTATTACTAAGGCAAATGATAAAATGTTAAAAGAACTTAAATTTAGAGAGGAAAATATTAAAAATTATTATCTTCGGGAATTTAATAAAAAATTAAAGGAACAAAAAGAAGCTCAACAAAGAGAAATGGATCAAAGAAAAGCTGAACTTGTTGAAGAACTAAGAAAGAAAGCAGCTTCTTTTTTAAGTTAATTTAAAATGAAGGACAAACATTTTATCTTAATTATTTTTATTATTATTTTAATTTTGAGCATTTTTGCTATATATTCAAAATTAACTGGAAATGCAATTTTTTCTACTAAAAATTGTGTTGGTATTAGAAATATTTTGGGTTTTTGTAAAAGTTCAAGTACTAATCTTTGCGTTGCAGAGTTTAATAAACTTAAAATAGATTTAGGTAGTTTATTAAATAAAAAAATAACTTCATTAAGTGAATGTTCTTCTGCTGTAAAAAACCAAGATAAAATTAACGAAGCTATCTGTCTTAATTCGGATAAATTAGGAAGTATTAAAATTAAATGGGATAATAAAATTATAAGTTCTTTTGAACTTATATGTGATGAAAGCATTTCTGAAGAAGCTGCTGTTACAATTGATGGTGTTTTAGGAGCTTCTATTTTAGAGGATTTAAAAAATGGAAAATTAGAAATTGAATATTTTATAGAAGATGATAAAGGTAAAAGATTTGAAATTATATCAAAGGATTTTTCAAAACAAGATTTAAATGAAAGTTTTGAAATTGGTTCTCAAGCTAAAATAAGGGGGAAATTGAAAGATGGAAAGATTTCTTTAAGTGATATTGAAACTTCTAATGTTCAACTTAGCCCAGTTTCTGGAAATAGAAAAATTTTGACAATTCTTATTAATTTTAATGACGCCAGTGTTTCATGCTCATCAACTCAAGTTAATGGGATATTATTTTCAGATGCAAATTCATTAAATAATTATTATAAAGAAACTTCATTTAATGCTTTATCTTTTACAGGAGATGTTATAGGACCTTATAATATTGATTTTAATTCTGTTTCTTCATGTACTTCTATAACATGGAATACTTTAACAAATCTTGCAAATTCTGCAGCAACTAATGCGGGATATAATTTGGCAGAATATAATCATATCATTTATGTAATGCCTTCTTCATGCAACGGAGGAAGTTCAATGGCGAAGGCTGATTTAGGAGGCAATAGAGTATGGAATATGGGGAGATGTAGTACTAAAGGAACTTATTTACATGAAATTGGCCATAATCTTAATATGCATCATACTTCTTCTGTTCCTGGGGAGTGCAAGGCGAATTCTATTAATTGCAATGAATATGGTGATATATCTGATGTAATGGGCGATCATTATGCTGGAGGTTTAATGCAGGTTAATTCTCCACATAAATATCAGATG
>ERZ1292623.2166-Hain-H51-01um-R1-2166-length-17985-cov-7_pt1 | contig 17985 bp, 17 predicted proteins | sample MGYA00564398_ERZ1292623 | MGnify/ENA primary metagenome ERZ1292623 (study PRJEB36523, sample SAMEA6512633) | groundwater metagenome | collected 2019-01-07 | study: AquaDiva: Metagenomics assemblies of 32 groundwater samples | reverse complement strand
TTGCAGCAGGAGTTAACCCTATTATTGTAGAGAATAGTGTTAAAACTGAGATTAATGTGCTTGAAATAAATGGAATCTTATTGCCTAAAATATAGAATATAAAAAATATTCTAAATGAGTAAATTAATAATGATAGAAAATCATTAAAAGTTAATTTAATTAATAGTTTATAATTTTTTTTCATTTTATTCCAATTATTTACAATATTTATAATTTTACTAATGAAATTATTTTTCTTATAGTTAAATTTAGGAGAGAATAAAATTACGACAATACAAACTAAGAAAGTTATTAAAAACAATAAGAATAATATTATATTAAAAAAATCATATTTGAAATAAGCTACAACCATAATAATTAATCCAAAAAAACTATACATCAAGAAGCTTGTTAAATAACCTGTAGCTAAAGTTGTAATGAATATTCCATAAGGGAATTTGTATTTTTTCTTTAAGTACAATCCTCTTAATGACATACCTAAGCCTAAAGGAGCGAGATAATTGCCCATTGTTGTTATAGCAGATAGCCCGAACCATTCTTTGAATCTCAATTTTAATCCATAATATTTAGTTAATATTTCAATCTTATTCCCATTTAATAGCATTGTAATTATTGTTAGTATGCTTAAAATAATGAAATCAAACAATGAAATTCCAACAATAACTTTTTTTATGTCTTCTAAATTATTTTTAATAAAGATTATGATAAATATTAAAATAAAAATTACAAACAAAATGTAAATATATCTTAAAAATTTCATAAATTTAATAAAACAATCTTGTTTTAAGTCTTTCTTATTAATTTTTACCACTATAAAATTAAATACAAGTCTTTATAAATTATAACGTTTTATTTTTATTTTATTGGTGGTAATTATGGGTGATAAAACCAAAAAAATAGAGAATTTGTTAAATATATTTTGTATAAGCTTTTTATTGTATTCTAAAATCAAATTTATTAATTTTTATGAGATTAAATCTAAGTTCTCTTCTACTAATAAAAATTTTATGGGTGGGTAAAGAATGAAATCTAAAATTTTATTAATAAACGTAAAAGACTGGTGGTTAACTAATGGGGGAGACAGACCTAGTTTAGGAACACTATATTTAGCATCTTGGTTAAAACATACAAACAGTGGAGAACCACAGGTTATCGATATGAATCATCATTCATATGAAGCTTTAGAAAAAAGGATTAATGACTTTAAACCGGATTATGTTGGTATAAGTTTAACAACACCACAATATGTTGAAGCAGTTAAGGTCGCAGAATATATTAAAGAAAGATATAATATCCCAATAATAACTGGAGGACCACACCCAACAGCTATGCGAAACGTGACAAAAGTACCAGATTTAATGCCCGTAGACTCATTTGATTATGTTGTTGTTGGGGCAGGAGAAAAAGCACTTGAAAAAATATGTTCTGAGGGTTTACCAAGAGAACGTATAATATTTGGAGAAGAAGCTATAAAGGGAAAGAATTTAGATTGGCTACCCGTTCCCGACAGAGATTTAGTTGATATGAATAAATATACTTTATCTATAATGGGAAAGAAAGCTACACCCATAATGACTAGTTTTGGCTGTCCTTGGTCTTGTGTTTTTTGTTCAGAACCTCTTTTGAATCCTATATTCAAATCTTATAGCCCAGAAAAAGTTGTTAGTGAAATGGAAATGTTAAAAGTTAAATATGATATGGGGGCATTTATAATTTATGATGATGTGTTCTCAATTAATCCAAAGAGAGCAATAGCAATTGCAGATCTTATGAAAGAAAGAGGCCTAGATTTAATATATAGATGTACGACTAGAGCAACAGACTTTATCAAATACCCGGAACTCGCTAAAAAATTAAAGGATAGTGGATGTTTAGAAATATGTATTGGGCTAGAGAGTGCAGATGATGGTGTTTTGAAATTAAATGATAAGGGAATGACTGTTGAAAATAATAGAAGAGGGATAGAATCTATAAAAGAGGGGGAAATAAAATGTTTGACATATTTAATAACAGGATTACCAGGATGTTCTAGAGAAACAGAAGAAAAAAGTTTAGAGTTCATTAAAGAAGTTCAAGCTGATGAAACTGGATGGTATTTACTAGCACCATTTCCATCTACTCCATTATGGGTTCACAGAGAAAAATATGGTGTAGAGGTTTTTGAGGATGAAATAATTACTCACAATTGGAATGTTGCGCAGGCCAGAGCTGAAAATGAAAAGTTAACTTGTTATGTTGATTATAGTAAATCTGGAGGGTTAAATAGACATGAGATTAAAAATTTATGGCTAGAGATGAGAGATAAATTAGATTTATGGCAAAGATCCAGAGGAATGCATGGAATACAATATTCAGATGAAAAATTAATGGATACTGTAAAATGAAAGCCGTGATTATGGTTGGGGGAAATGGAAAAAGAATGGGCAATCAAATAAAGCCTCTTCTAGAAAAAAATGGAAAGACAGTTTTATCTTATATCATAGAAAATTTAAAAAAATATAATCTTAATGAAATTTACTTGATAATTAACAATAAAAATATCTTTGAAGAATTAGGATACAAAACAATCCCTAGCCTTAAAGAATTAAAAGACGAATTTAATGAGGACTTTTTATTATTAGTAGGAGATTCAATAATTGATTTAGACTTTGACAAGTTTATTAGCTTTCATAAAACAAATCCAGAACTAACTACCGTATTAACTTATGATTATGAAATTCCTTACGGTGCAATTAAAGATAAAACCTGGATAGAAAAACCAAAACAGGAAGTGGCTATTGGAATTTTCGTAATGACTCAAAATAATCTAAAACATTCAGACTATCTTCAGGATTCAATCGGAGAATTTAAAACTTTTAAATTTGAAGGAAAATTTACACATTTAACTTATCCAGAGGACTATGAAAAATGGAAAAAATCAGAGTTTTAATCAGAACAGAAGGGCATTTGAAATTAGGAATGGGGAATATATTTAGAAGTATAAGGATTGCTAAAAAATTAAAAGAAAAATATGATGCAGACATATTATTTGTTTTAGAACCAACTTCTTTAATAGGTATAAAGAAAATTCTTGATGCTGGTTTTAAGGTTGAGATGGTAGAGTTTAGCAAAATTAAACAATATTTCAAACATATCAAATCATTTGAACCTCATGTGGTGATCAATGATGCTCTAAATTTAGAAGAAGCTTACATGAAAGAATTAAAAAAATATAATTTACTCACTGTTAACTTTGAGGATAAGGCTCTTTCGATTACAAGAGATTATGCAGATTTAGTTTTTAATTCTTTATATGAAGACAAGGAAACTAAAACTAAATATTATCACGGACCAAGGTATTCTACAATAAATGATTCCTTTAAGGATATCAAAAAGAAAAAAACAAATAAGGAATGTAAGAATTTCTTACTAGCATTTGGAGGGAGTGATCCTTCAGGATTTACAATAAAAGTTGCAAAGGTATTAAATAAGATCGATAACATTCACGCTACAGTTTTCTTAGGACCTTCATTCGGAAGTCATCAACAACTTTATGATTTACTAAAATATTTGGACAAAGATAAATTTACTATTAAATATGATGTAGAATATAATCCAAAAGATTTCGAAGATATTGATATGGCTATCGCTTCTGGAGGACATACTTGTTATGAATTAGCATCTGCAGGTATCCCAACTATCTTATTATGTCAAAATGAATTAGAAAAAGAAAGAGGACCTTTTATAGCAAAATATGGTACAGTTGTTAATATGGAGGATGGTAACAAACTAAACGACCTTGAATTAATGAATGCTATTAAAAAATTAATGTCTAATTATGATTTAAGAAAAAAAATGACTGAAAATGGTCAGAATTTAGTTGACGGTTATGGAGTAGATAGAATCGCAGAAATAATATTTAACGAAGCTAAAACTCAAATTAATAAATAATCTTATAAATTTATCTCAGTAAATAATTAACATGAAAGAAATAAAAATTGGAAACAAAACTATAGGAGAAAATCATCCAGTTTACATAATTGCAGAATCAGGATGCAATCATGATGGTAAACTAGAACAAGCTTTTCAAATAGTTAAAGCAGCATATGAAAATGGAGCTGACGCTATAAAATTCCAAACTTTTAAAGCTGAAAAATTAGTTACAAAAGAAACTCCACAATGGTGGCTTCCAAAAGATAAGATAGAAGGGACAAGGCAAATTGATCTTTACAGAGACCAAGATATGTTTGGTTTTGAAGAATTTAAAAAAATATCTGAATACTGTAAAGATTTAGGAATAACTTTTTTATCAACCCCATTCGATGAAGATAGTGTGGATTTATTAGACAAACTAGGGGTTCCTGCCTTTAAGATAGCATCTACTGATTTGACAAACTTGCCATTTTTAGAATATGTCGCAAAAAAAAATAAGCCGATATTTTTATCAACAGGCATGGGTTCTATAAGAGAAATAAAAGAAGCTGTTGATACAATAAAAAATGCAGGAAATGAAGAAATCGTTATTATGCATTGTATTGTTGAGTACCCTGCTCCAATGGCGCACGCAAATTTAAACTTTATTAAGACTTTACAAAAAACTTTTCCAGAGTTTCTAATTGGTCTCTCTGATCATACTCTCGGAATTCTTTCTCCAGTTATCGCCACTTCTCTAGGTACCAAACTAATAGAAAAACATTTTACAATAGACAAGTCAATAAGAGGGGCTTCAGATCATATTATTTCGATAGATCCAAGAGAATTATCTATGATGATCAAAGATGTTCGGATAACCGAATCTGCTTTAGGTTCTTATGAAAGGACTCTTTTAGAATATGAAAAACCAGCTTATGAACACGGAAGAAGAAAAATAGTCGCTAATATGGTTATTCCCAAGGGATCTATTTTAACTAAAGAGATGATAACCTGCAAGAGAACCAGTCAGGGAATATACCCTAGGTATTTTAATGAAGTCGTTGGTAAAAAAGTAAAAATTGATTTACAACCTGATGACCCTTTACAATTTGAACATTTAGAATAACTAAAATGAAAAAAATTGTTGCAACAGTTGAAGCTAGAATGGGCTCTTCGAGATTGCCCGGAAAAGTGATGAAAGAAATACTTGGAAAACCAATTTTACAAATCGTAGTTGAAAGAGCCTCTAAATCTAAATTATTAAATGAAGTAATTGTTGCTACTACAAAAAATCCTAGAGATGATGCTATTGTTGAGATGTGTAAGAAAAATAATATTTTATATTATCGTGGAAGTGAAGATGATGTTCTTGATAGAGTTTTAAATGCAGCTAAGTCTAGAAATGCTGATATTATCGTTGAATTAATATCCGACAACCCTTTAGTTGACCATGAAGTTGTAGATCAAACTATACAATTTTATCTTGATAACAAATATGACTATGTATCTAATTTTATCCAGAAGATTACCTTTCCTACAGGAATTGGAGCCCAAGTTTTTTCTACAGACCTGCTTGAAGAGGTTTCAACGCTTACAAATGATCTTAAAGATCCAGAATATACAAAAAATAGAGAAAATGTGACTTGGTATATATATCATCATAAGGAAAAATATAAAATTGGAAATCTTGAAGCAAATGGAATGTTTAGAAATCCAACTATCAGATTTGATTTAGATAATCCTGAAGATTTTGAATTTATTAAAAAAATTTATGAGAATTTTAATTCTTTATCAGTCTCTTTAAAAGAAGTTCTGGAATTTTTAGCACAAAAACCTGAACTTATTAAAATTAATCAAAAATATTTAACTGGAGTTGAAAAGTACAAATGAAAAAGAAAATTTTAGCAGCTTCAAATGACCCGGGACCAGCAAGTACGATGTCTAGTGTAATTAGTGCTCTTAAAAAAATAAAAGATTTAGAAGTTATTGTACTAGGAGAAGGTCCCTCTCAAAGCATATTTGACAGTAATTCTATTTCATATAAAACCCTAGCTGAGTATGGAATAAATGAATTGAATCCAAACTCCACACAACACATTTTTGAGCAAGAAAAACCAAGCCTTGTTTTTACAGGTATTAGCGAATTTTCAAATTTAGAGAGATATTTTATTGATACTGCAAGAAAAAATAGTTCTATGTCTGTTTCTATACTAGATGGTTATGATTATGAATCTATTAGACTTAAAGACTCTAAAGTAAACCCTGAACATAAGTTTAGGCCAGACTATTTAATGTTGATAGATCAAATTGTTAAAGGTACAATGTTAAAAGAGGGATTTAGTGAAAATCAGCTTATTGTTACAGGCAATCCTTACTATGATAGTCTTGTGCATTTAAAGGAATCATTTTTCCAAGATGATTTATTAAATGTAAGAAATGATTTAGGAATAGATAGAAAAGATTATCTTATGACTTTTTTATCGCAAGGTTGGTCAAACAGTATAAAAGCTAATCCAGAGGAAGATAACGGATATACTGAATTAACAGTTTTAAGGAGCTTAGAAGACGCATTAAACGTTTTAGATATTCGGGATTTATGCCTCTTGGTTAAAATACATTCTCGTGAAGATTTAGAAGTGACTAGAACAGCTTTTACTGGAAAATTAAACAAAGTTATTTTTAATAAAGGATATAATACCCGTCATTCAATATTAGCCTCTGATTTGGTAAGTGGGATGTTCACAAATGGATTAATAGAATCTGTTTATCTTGATAAAGATACAGTTAGTCTACAACCAGGACTAAACAAAGAAGATAGACTAATAACAAACAAACTTGGACTTACAGTTCCAGTATATAAACAAGAAGAAGTTCTTCCAACTTTAAGAAAAGTAATCTATAACCAAGAATTTAAAAATGAGTTAAAGGAAAGAAGAGCTAAATTGAATTTAGATGGAAAATCAACAGAAAGAGCTGTTGAATTTATTTACGAATTGTTGAATTAATGAAAAATGGCTTTATTCGGAAATATTAAAAGTTTGGATAAACAAATTATCTCATTAGGTTTTCTTAGAGAAGTTTTTGATTATTTAACAAGTCAAAGGTTACCTATTATCCCATCAAAAGTTGAATTAGGAAAAGGAATATGCGCAATAAGTAGTGTTTATGAATCTAAACCAAGATCCGAAATTCCTTATGAATCTCACCTTAAAAACATTGATTTACAGTATGTTTTGCTTGGAAACGAAATTATAGAAGTTAATTCTAAAAAAAACCTTAAAGTTTTAAAAGAATATGACCCGGAGAAAGATGTAATCTTCTATGATAATTCTACCTTAGGAAGTTCCCTACTTATGTCTCCTGGATTGATTTCGATTTTATTTCCAGAAGATGCGCATATCCCTGGAATAATCAGCAAAGAAAAAGAAATGATGTCTAAAATAGTTATAAAATATCCGATTAATCTAATTTAATTTTTATATTGAATGACCGGGTTTCTTAATTTTCCTAAACCGCTGATTTCACATTCTACATTATCATTTGGACTTAATTCTTGCAGGTTTTTACCATTGGTCCCAAGACTAATCAAAGTTGGACCAGAAGTCAAAAAATTTTTGCTGTAGAAAGATAATGTTTCCAAAATTCCAAATGTTAAATTTTTTATAAACCCCTCTTGTTTTTTTTCCCATTCAAATATAAAATTATCTCTCGGTTAATAACTTCATTTAAATCAAAATCTAATTCTAAATAAGGACCAATAGGCGCGAATGAATATTGTGATTTTACCCTTGAAGCTTCGGCAGGAATTTTTTTAGCAGGGTTTTGCCATGTTATATCATTTTCTATGGTCAACCCTAAATTTAATTTCTTGGTTTCAATAAGTTTTAGTAAGTCTTCAGGACTCTGTTGTAATAATGGTTTGTTGAAATAAACTGCGAGCTCTGATTCTGGGTTTAAATCCTGCCCTATGAATTCTTTTTTTAGCATAATAGGATGACCATCCCCAACAATTGAACTTGTACTTTTTGATAAAAATATGGGATTTTCTAGATTGGGATTGTTATAATTATTCCATAGAACATAATGATTTAAGACATTAACTGGGGGTAAGAAAGTAATCTCAGAAGGATCATAAGTTTCCCTTGAAATTAATGGTCTTCCACCGTTAAATACGTGATCTACACTATTCTCTAATCTTAAAATTTTTCCATCTCGAAGGATTCCACTATAAATCAAATTTGGGTTAATATAAACTCCGAGGATTCTTGGAGCCAATTCGTTTAAATCACTAAGCTTTCCCCCTATCAAATCTAAATATTCTTGACTTATGAATCCTTTAGCCAATATATCTTCATAAGATTTTTTTGCCACCTTTTCTTTTAAATTAAATCCCGATAAAGAATAATCTTCAAAGAACTTTAGTAAATCTTCTTCTCTAATTTTAATGCTTCCATCTAAATTAAAAAATTTTATTGGCAAGAATCTACATAGTTTCATTTTTTACCTCAGCATTTCTTTTGAACCAAGAAATTTCTCTACTTCTTTTTTTATGCTATCTGGTAGTTTTTCAAATGGCTTTGTTAGATAATCTCCAGAACCTAAAAGCAAGTTTAAGACACTTTTTGAAACTGCGATGTAATTTTTATGTATTTTAAAGATTTCTTCAAAATCTGCAATTTCTCTTTCAAAATCTTTTGCCCTATTTAAATCACCTTTAATATAATTTTGATATAATTCAAAGAATGTTTTTGGGACTAAACTTGCAGTGCTGTTCACTAAAACATCAGCCCCTGCATTAAAAGATTCTAATAAAGGACTTCTATTTGCAAACCCAATATTGAATTTTTGATCTAAACCTTCACGTAGTTGTCTTAACTCATCTAAACTACCTTTAACAAATTTCATTCCAAAAATATTTTCTTCTTGACTTAAGCTTTTTGTAGTTTCTAAGTCTAGTTTCAATCCTGTATAAGAAGGATTGCTATACGCGATTACTGGAATGCCTAACGATCCTACTTCTCTATAAAAACTTATAATCTCTTGTTTTGTATGCATCGGAGAAAAATATACGGGGGGGCTTACAGTTAGTATAATTCTGTCTTCTAAATCTACATTCTTCCTTAAAAACTCTATTGAACTTATTGTTCTTTTAGTGCCCGATTCAAATATGCCTACAGAAATAGGACTTTCCTCAAAATTTTCCAATGCAATTTTAACAGAATTTGCTCTAACATCATTTGATATTGATGGGCCTTCTCCTCCAGCCCCGCAAATAAAGATAGTATTTATTTGATTTTGTTTCTGATATCTTAATATTTTTTCAAAACCTTGATAATCGAAATCTTCATTCTCTTTAAATGGAGTTGGCAAAACGCTACAAATACCTTTAAATTCTTTATAATAATTCTTATGCATTTTCCTTTAAAAATTGTTTTAATTTTTCAGTATAATCTGCACTCCAGGTTGCTCTGTGACCTTGTGCTCCATAATAATTTAAAATTGTTGACATTAAAAAATTTAAAGTGTTTAGTTTATTAAGCTCATTTAATCCTATTGGTAATCTACCTCCTCCTTCTAAATAACCTTTAAGATAAGGTTCTTTTGTTTTAACATTTCCTATTGCTCTATCTAAAAATGGAAACATAAAGTCTAGAGATTTATTCCCATAAAGCGCAAGATCAAAATCTATTAACCCTCTTAAATTACCATCATTAACAATTATATTTCCACTATTAATGTCATACAAAACTAATGTTGGATCTCTCTCTAAATCTAAAACTTTAGAATTTTTTTGAGCATAATCTCTAGCAGCTTCTCTTAATTCTAATGGAATAATTTCAAGATTAGGCTTGATTTGGATATATCTTTTGAACATTTTAGACCATGAGTTAAAAGGTTTTACAACTCCTTCAGCTCCAATATAGCCAAAGCTGTCTTCCTTTAGGATGTTATGTATCTGAGCCATGGCGCTACCCCATTGCTGCATAATTTTTAATATTGTTTCATTGCTATAAGTTTTTCCAGCCTCTTCAAAATTAGGACCTTTCAAATCTTCCATTATTAAATACTCTAAACCAATATGATCCCCTTTTGATAATATTTTAGGAACTTTAACGTCTGTTTTTTTAGAAATTAAACTATTTACATATATCTCTTTATCAGTACTATAATTATCTTCAAAATGAACATTTTCTTTATCTGCGCCGAATCTTAAAACAACAGCGTTATCATTTTCTAAAAATGAGATTCTATACTTTGCATGCAACCATCCTGCAGAATATTGAAAAATCTCTCTTGGTGTTAAATTTTTAAATTCTTTTTTTATTATCTCAACTACTAAGTTTTCATCTATTTTAGGCAAATTTTGTTTATCCATAAAGTTTTTATCTTCAAAAAACTTATAAATATTCGCATTATGGTTTTATTATGGAACCCAAAAAATATAAGGCAGCTGTTGTCGGATTGGGAAGAATGGGGCATTTATTTGAAAATGATCCTCTTATGAAGAAACCTTGTGCACATGGAGGTGCATATATCTATCTAAAAAATAAGGTTGAACTAGTTGCATGCTGCGATATTAGACAAGACAGATTAAAATTATTCTCAGAAAAATATGGAGTTAAAAAATTATATACTAACTATAAAGAAATGTTAGAAAAAGAAAAAATTGATATTTTAAGTGTATCAACACATTCTCCACAACATAAAGAAATTGTTATAGAAGCAGCTAAATCTGGGGTTAAAGCAATTTTATGTGAAAAACCCTTAGCAAGTAGTTTAAAAGAAGCAGAAGAAATGATAAAAATTTGTAAAGAGAATAATGTTGTTTTATATACAAACCACACAAGGAGATTCGATAATATGTGGAGAAAAGCAAAAGAAGTGATTGATTCTGGAAAGATTGGAGAGATAAAAGTAATTAATGCGTACTCTACAGCTGGATTGTTAAATGGCGGAAGTCACTTATTTGATCTATTAAGATTTTATAACGGAGATGTAGAAAGTGTTAATGCTAAATTAAATAAAGATAATAGCACAGATGCTTCTGGAACAGGTTTATTAAAATTTAAGAATGGAACTAGCGCCTTTGTTGATATTGATTATAGGAATTATGTTTTATTCCAACTTAATTTTATTGGTTCAAAAGGGATGTTAAAATGTGGGGGGATGATTAGAGGGGATAAAACTTTTGAATTATTTACTGGAAAACCAAGCCAAACACAAACAGGATTATTAGAACTAGAGAAAGAAGAATTTCCAGAAACTGATGGAGAAATGCCTTTAGTAAATGCTATTAATGAAATTATAGAATCTATAGAAACTGGAAAAAAATCTGTTTCAAGTGGAGAAGATGGGTTAAAAGCTTTAGAAATATGCATGGCTTTTCACGAATCAGATAAGCTAAACAAAGAAATAAAATTACCTTTGAATAATAAAGATCATTATGTTATCCCTAGAGAAACGTCATACACGATAGACGGAAAATTCCCTGAAATTTACGAAAAAAATAATATACTTCCAGGATTTTAAAATGGCAAATTTAGCAATAAACGGTGGAGAAAAATATAGAAAAGAACCTTTTCCTAGACATCCGATTATTGGAGAAGAGGAAAAGAAATCTGTTTTAGAGGTTTTAGAACGCGGAGAATTATCAACATTTTTAGCATCCCCTGGACAATATTTTTTAGGGGGGAAAAAAATAAAGGAATTTGAAAATCTGTGTAAGGAATATTTCGGAGTAAAGCACGCTATTGCCATGAATTCTGCAACTGCTTGTTTGCATGCTGCTGTTCCAGCTGTTGGGGTGCAACCTGGGGAAGAAATTTTAGTGACCCCTTATTCAATGTCCTGTAGTGCAACATGTGCTTTGATGACAAACGCCTTGCCTGTTTTTGTTGACATTGATGATAATAATTTTGCTATTGATCCTAAAAAAATTGAAGAAAAAATTACGCCAAAAACTAAGGCAATTGTTGTTGTACATTTATTTGGCGGACCTGCTAATATGGATGAGATAATGAAAATAGCTAAAAAACATAATTTGAAAGTTATTGAAGACTGTGCACAATCTCCTGGGGGAACATATAAAGGAAAATTGCTTGGGACAATGGGTGATTGCGGATTATTTTCTTTTACAGAAACTAAGAACGTTACATCGGGTGAAGGTGGAATGTTAATAACAAATGATGATGAGATAGCTCACATTGCACAATTAATTAGAAATCATGGAGAAGCTGTTATTGTTAATCAACCTAGAACTTACAGGTCAACAATTTTAGGATACAATTACAGAATGACTGAATTAGACGCAGCCGTTGGAGTTGAGCAGTTTAAAAAATTAGACAAACTTAATGATGAAAGAATAAAATTAGTAAATTATCTTGCTAAAAAAATTAAAGAGGAAATTCCTGGAATAACACCTTGTTTAAATAATGAAAATGGAAGAAATGTTTACTTTATTTTGCCTTTTAAGTACGATGAAAACAAAGTTGGAATCTCTAGAGATTTATTTGTTAAGGCATTAAATGAAGAAGGCATCCCATTTGGAGCCGGTTATGTGAAACCTTTATATTTAAGTCCAATATTCCATGAAAATAAACATTTCATCCTAAATTTATTCGGAAAACATATTAGTTATGATAAGGGAATTTGCCCTGTAACTGAGAGATTGCATGAAAAAGAAGTAATCTTGACTTTAATGGCAAGACCTCCAGCAACCTTTAAAGATATGGATGATATTGTTGGAGCAATGCATAAGATAATTGAGAATAAAGAAGAATTGCTCAATAAATAGCTTAATAAATCTTTTTTCTACGAGCTTAATATGAGAAATTTGTTGATATTAAATACAGAAGAAAGTATCAAAATTAATCCTAACTTTGATGCTGTTTTAGATCTAAATAATAAGGGTAAAAACTTTATTGCGTTTGAAGACCTTTTAGACAAGAATACAAACTCTAGAATTTACAAACAAGTTAGAAACTTTAGCAAAACTTGGTATAAACCTTTTGAAAAAGAATTAACTTATGATGGAATCTCATTGCCAAGCTTAATAGAGATGAACTTACTTAATTTTTGGCCCGTATTCTTAAAATTTGATGTTTTATCTAAATTTTTAATAAAAAAAAGTCCTAAGAAAATTCATTTAATAACAAATAACGAAGAAGATATAAGGATAATTAATGAAATAATTAAAAATAAAAAAATAGAATTTTCATTTAAACTTTTAAAAAGAAAAGAGAAGAAAAAAATTGAATTTAAAAAATCTTTTTATTCATTAATTGCCAGATTCCAAAATCTTTTAGCAAATATTTATCTCAAGAGAAAACATAAGAAAAAAAATATTCTGTTTCTAGGTAATGTTCGTCAAACTTTGCCTTTATTGAAGAAACTTAAAGAGAATAAAGAAAATGTTATTCTAAGGACTGGAGAAAACCTAGGAAAAGGAACGTTTGTAGGTTATTGTGACTATTATCTTACATTCAAAACTGAAAGACCTTCTAAAAGAATAAAGATAATAATGCATAAAAAGTTTGATAATTTTATAAATGAAAAAGGTTTTAATGAAAATGTTTATTTTAACATATTAAAAAATAATTTTAAGCATATTTTCTTAGAAGATTTTCCAAAACTAATATCTTATATCAATAAACTTAGAAAAATTCATAAAAAAATTGATGTAATTGTTACGCATAACGACATTTTACCATTTGAAAAATCATTAATTTTAACTGCAAACAAATTAAGCATTCCAACTTTAACAATGATAGAAGGATTTCTTCCAAGTAAACAAATAAGCAAGGATAATCTATTTATCCCATTTAATGCTGATAACATAGCTTTATTTAGTCAAAGTCAGAAGGATATTATCATTAAAAAATATAAGATACATAAAGATAAATTAAATGTTGTCGGATATCCTCTATTTGATCAATATTATTCTAAACCTGCACTTAAGAAAGAAGAAATATATTCTCGTTACAATATTCCTTTAGACAAAAAAATTGTAATCTTTACAGCAGAGCGTTATGATAAAAATAAGTTTAAAGGTTCAATCTGGGGGGCATTTACTCAAAAACAGTGTGAAGTTGTTTATGAAGAATTATTTAATGCATTTAAGAGTTTTCCAGAGTTATTTTTAATTGTAAAAAAACATCCGTCAGGATCATTAGATAATGAAATAATAAATAAAATAGCAAAAAAACTGAATTTTAATAACTATGTCATTTCAAAGGATATGGACATTCATAATTTATTAAATGCTTCTTATGCGATTATAACCAGACTTTCAAATATGGGTTTAGAAGCAATGTTATTAGGGAAATATGTTATTATCCTAGATACGCATTTTGATAGCAATGATAATTTTAACTATACAGATTTCAACGCTTCTTTACACGCTAAGAAACCAGGAGAATTAAACAAATTATTAAACAAATTATTAACTGATAAAAATTTACAAAAAAAATTAAAAAATAACATTAAGAAATTTGTTAAGTATCATTATTCTGTAAACGATGGAAATTCTAGTGAAAGGATGGCAAAGCTGATCGAGGATACGTCACGAAAAAATTTATAAAGGTATTCTATTATTTAATAATAACTTTAATAAATTTATTGATTTTTATTAATATTCTGGAGGCGAATATGTCTGAAGCAGATTTTGGAAAACCTTTATTTGACAAGATGAAGTATTGTATTAGATGTTGTATGCCTGCTACTAATGAAGGCATGCAATTTGATGAGTTAGGAATGTGTCTTGCATGTAGGTCTTCAGAACAAAAAATGCACATCAATTGGGTAGAAAGGCAAAAACAACTAAAAGAAATTCTCGATAAATATAAATCAAAATCCGGAGATAATTACGATTGCATAATCCCCATAAGCGGAGGTAAGGATTCTGTATTTCAATTACACGTTTTAACAAAGGTTTATGGAATGAAGCCTTTAGCAGTTACCTTTTCGCATAACTGGTTTAGTAAAACTGGTTGGGCAAATTTGTGGAACACCCTAGATAAACTTAATGTTGATCACATTATGTTTACTCCAAACAGAGATTTGATTAATAGAATTGCAAAACAATCTCTAAAAGGAATTGGAGATCCATGCTGGCATTGTCATATGGGTGTCGGTGCATTTCCTTTGCAGGCTGCTGTTAAATTTAAAATCCCTTTATTAGTCTGGGGAGAGTCTGTAGCTGAGCAATCTGGCAGGGAAACTTACGCTAATGTTACCAAGTTTGATAGAGACTATTTTGTAAAACAATCAGCTAAATTATATCCAAAAGATATGGTCAGTGAAACTGTAAGTAGCAAAGATCTTTATCCGTTTGAACTTCCTTCTTGGGAGGAAATTGATAAGTTAGGTTTGGTAGGAATACATCTAGGAGATTTTATCTTTTGGGACCCTGAAAGGCAAGTCGAGTTTATCAAAAAAGAGTATGGCTGGAAAGAAGATATTATAGAGGGGAGTTATAAAAAATATAAGAGTGTTGAATGCATAATGGAAGGAATGCACAGCTATACTAAATTTTTAAAAAGAGGATTTGGACGTGGAACAGATCATGCTTCGCAAGATGTTAGAACAGGATTATTAACTAGAGAAGAAGGTTTTGAATTGGCTAAAAGATACGACACTGAAAGACCAGATGTTTTGGATTTCTTATTAAAACAAACTAAATTAAGCGAAGATGAGTTTAATGAAATAATGAAAGAGCATCGTGAACAGCATTTGGGAAAACAAGGAATAACCGAAGAAGAGTTTTGGGCTTTAGTGAAAAAACATCAAAATAAAAGTCGTGTAGATAAATCTAAAGAGCTTTATGTCAATAATCTATAAGATGATGAAAAATAATTTAGTTTATTTAAGTGCAACTGAACTTATCGAGAAGATAAAAAATAGAGAAATCTCTGTCACAGAATTAATTAAAGAACATATTAATCATATTAATGAAAATGAAGGTAAAATACAAGCTTGGGCATACTTCGATGAAGATATTGCAATCAAACAAGCACAAGAAATTGATTATAAACTATCGAATAACATTAAAGTCGGAAATTTATATGGAATTCCTATTGGTGTAAAAGATATTTTTAATACTTTAGAGATGCCTAATGAAATGGGTAGTGAAATCTGGAAAGGATATACTCCTGGAAACGATGCCAGGGTTATTTTTAATATAAGGCAAGAAGATGCGATAATTCCCGGAAAGACGGTTACAGCCGAGTTTGCAGTACACGCAGAAAATAAAACTTTAAACCCTCACAATCCAAAATATAGCCCTGGAACTTCTTCTAGTGGATCAGCGGCAGCAGTTGCAAGTTATATGGTTCCTTTAGCTTTAGGAACACAGACTGGTGGTTCGGTAATAAGGCCCTCAAGTTATAATGGAATTTATGGAATGAAGCCGAGCTTCGGATTAATTCCAAGAACAGGAATGCTAAAGACTACAGATACTCTAGACACAGTAGGATTTTTTGCAAGGACTGTAAAAGACTTGAGATTAATGTTGGACAATACAAGAGTTAAAGGATGGGATTACCCTTTTGTTAATGAATATTTAGAAGATAATTCTAGGCAAAATAAAAACTCTTGGAAAGTTGCTTTCGTGAAAACTCATGTTTGGAGTAATGCTAAGGATTATGTTAAAAATGCAATCTCTGAATTTGCTAAAACAATTTCTAAAGACAAAAACATTGAATTAAAAGAAGTTGATTTAACAAATGAGTTAAAAGAAGTCCATGATGTTCATACTTTGATTTATGATAAAACCTTGTCTTATTATTTTAATAAAGAATATAGCGAACACATAAATAATTTAAGCCATATTTTAAGAGAGATTATTTCTAGAGGTAATAAAATAACTTTAGAGCAATATAAAGAAGCTTTAGAAAAACAGAAAATTGTTTCATTAAAAATGGATGAGTTTTTTAAAGATTATGACATTATTTTAGTTAATTCAACATCTGCAGAAGCACCTTTGAAAGGGCTTTTAGAAGATAAAGATACATGCTTAATATGGACTTTTTGCGGATTGCCAGCAATTAATTTGCCTGTTTTTAAAAGCCCAAATAATATGCCTTTTGGAGCCCAGATTGTTGCTAGAAGATATAATGATTATTTGTTATTAAACTTTGCAGAATATCTAAGAAAAAATAATTACATTAAAGATGGAACTTATCCGGGTTTAGATCTTTAGTAAGGTATATAAACTGAATCCTTAAAAATATATAAAATGATTAAACAAGATTATAAATCATTTGATGAAGTCAAGGCAATAGCCTTATTCGATTTTGTTTGCAAGAATACCAATAAGGTTGATTTAAAAGAGGGCTATTTTGAAATGCCAAAAGATTTCTTAAAATATCTCTCGGAAAATAAAGGGGGAAGTTGTGGTATTCATTCTATGGTTTTTAAATTACTTTGTAATAAGGCTGGTTTAAAAGCGAGAAGAATTATAATTAAAAATAAGGATACTAATTTTAGCCATAAGGTTACTGAAATTTTCTATGATAATAGGTGGCATATGTACGATCCTGATTTAAAGATAAGGTTTGATGAAAGTTTGAAAGAATTATCAAAAAAACCAGATTTGCTAAAAATGAAATATAAAAAAACAACTCACCCAAGCTACGTTAATCTCTATTTATCCGATAATGAGGTTTATTATTTGAGAGACACTAGAATTGGAAGTTATATTCAAAAATTTAAAAAGATTTTTTTGAAGTAGAATGAATAAAGAATTATTATACAAGATTGCAAAGAAATTACCAAAACCAATTAGAAAACTTGGTAAAATATTCTATAATCCTATAATTCCGGAAACTTTAAAATTGGATTATGGACAAAGATTAATGGACGAGAAAAATGAAAGATTTATGGTGGATAAATTAAAAAGCGTTTTGTTAAATAATACTCCTGGAGAGATTATAGAGTTTGGAGTTTATCGTGGGGGGAGTATAATATCTCTTGCCAAATGTTTGAAAGAATTAAAAATAAAAAATAAAGTTGTATACGGATTAGACACTTTTGAAGGCCTACCAAAATCAAGTACTAATGATAAAGTCCCAAATTATTATAAAGGTGCTATGGTCG
>ERZ1292623.1151-Hain-H51-01um-R1-1151-length-26135-cov-7_pt1 | contig 17992 bp, 18 predicted proteins | sample MGYA00564398_ERZ1292623 | MGnify/ENA primary metagenome ERZ1292623 (study PRJEB36523, sample SAMEA6512633) | groundwater metagenome | collected 2019-01-07 | study: AquaDiva: Metagenomics assemblies of 32 groundwater samples | reverse complement strand
ACATCATTGAAGCCGTTGTATCTCTTCTCATGGTGATTTGCCACCTCGCCATGCCTTACAAGGTATACCCTTGTGGCAGGACCCATCTCATCAAACATCCTTTTTCTCTTTTCATTTGTTGGAACCATGTTATACCTACTCCTTGAACTTGATATTTATAAAATCCCCCTGTGTCCCCATTTTTCAAAGGGGGAGTAGTTTTTCCCCTCTTTAGCAAAGAGGGGTTAGGGGAGATTTGATAAGTTTTTTGTATTCTTACTTTTAAACTTATCGGTAACCATATCAGAAGGAAGCTTAGGGCAAGTCCCTTCTGCTATCTTCTTGCTGCAATCCCTGCACAGATTCAATGCAGGATCGCAGGGGATGAAATTTTTAACATCCTTAGGAGGGACGGCCTGTCTGGCCATAGTCTTTATATTTCTTTTATTCAAATTTAATTAGCCTTCTTGTCATTCCTGCATGTATTTAGCAGGAATCCAGTCTTTCTTGGATTCCCGCTCAGAAGCTCTGCGGGAATGACATCTATAGGTATTTTGCGAGCAAAGTGAAACAATCTCGTAACCCCCTATTTCCCCCTTAATTTAAGGGGGATTAAGGGGGTTATATGATATGGCTGCCAATTATAATCAATAAAAACATTACCTCATTTACCTCGCTCACTGCGCCGATTACATCTCCTGTGATGCCTCCCAATATCTTCTTGAAATAGAGGCCGATGAGATATGTAACAATAGCCAACAGGCCCATGATTAAAATAGCATTAAATTTGAATAGAAATATTAAGACTAATGCTGTGAATATTGTCGCTATCCCTGCCTGCCTGCCTCTCACACCCTCAACAAATGCCTTTCCCATACCATCCTGTCTTGCGTACGGAAGCATATTTGTAAATGGCGCCTGTAGCCATCTGCTCATCATTGGCATTGCTATTAGCACAAGATTTTTATAAGCAGGAGGCACAGAATTTAAGCTTAGATATTTTATCATAATAAGCATGATAACACCAACTACTCCGAGCGCGCCGACCCTGTGGTCGCGCATTATATGCAAGATATCCTCCTTTGTCTTTCCTCCTGCAAGGCCGTCAATTGTATCAACAAAACCGTCAATGTGTAAACCGCGTGTTAGTATAATCAACTCTGCGATAAGTACTGCATCAACAATTGAAGCTGGCAAAATCTTTAAAAGGCCGATATTTGAAACAGACAGGATAATGCCTAATATTAATCCTACCAAAGGGAAATATGCCATTGACGCTGCCAATTCTTCTGGCCTTACATCCCTATTTCTGGTAAGTGGGATTATTGTAAGAAACTCCCATGCTAATATAAATCCTCTCATTTATTGCACCGAAGTAGAAACACCTGCATCACCAAAGGTTGCCATCTCTGTTAATATCTTTACACCGCACTCTATCAATCCAATCCCGAGCGCAGAGCCTGTGCCCTCGCCAAGCCTGAGATTCAAATCAACAAACGGCCTCTGACCAATTATATCCAGCATTGCCTGATGCCCTGCTTCAACTGACTTATGCGCCATAAAGATGTAGTCCTTTATCTTTGGCTCAACCTGTGTTGCAATTAAGGCGCCAGCAGTAGATATAAAACCATCAACTACAACAGGTATCCTGTTCGCAGCACCTCCAATAATAAGGCCTGCGATGCCAGCAATCTCGTAGCCGCCAAGTTTTGCTAAAACATCTATTGGATTGCTTTTATCTGGCTTATTAATTTCAATTGCCTTTTTTATTACTGCAACCTTATTATTAAATAAACTGTCATTTATGCCTGTGCCTCTTCCTGTAATAGCCTCAACAGGCTTTCCGCTGATAGCAGCAACTATAGCAGATGACGGTGTTGTATTTGCAATTCCCATATCACCTGTGCCAAAGATATCATAGCCTTTTTTAGCATATTCATTGGCAAGCTCAATCCCAACCTCCAATGCCTTGACAGCCTCGTCTTTGCTCATTGCAGGGCCTTTTGCAATATTCTTTGTTCCTTTATTAACCTTCTTCTTTATAAGGCCAGCCGCATCTATAAAGTCGTGGTCTACGCCAATATCCACAACCACAACATCCGCGCCTACATGCCTTGCAATTACATTTATTCCAGCGCCGCCGCGGAGAAAATTAAAAACCATCTGCGGCGTAACCTCTTTTGGAAATGCAGATACACCCTCATCTGCAACACCATGGTCGCCTGCAAATGTAAATATCACCTTGTTTTTTAATTTTGGTTCAAGTGTATTTTTTATAAGGCAGTATCTCATGGCAAACTCCTCAAGCCTGCCAAGGCTCCCCTGCGGCTTTGTTAAATTATCAAGCCTTGCCTGAATCTTTTGTGTTAATGAATTGTCAACTGGTTTGATTTTTGATAATACTTCGTGCAATAAAGACATAAAAGAGACCTCCTCAATTCTGATTTTTAATTTTTGCATTTTTCATTTTGCATTTTTATTTAATCTTTGATGGTATCCCTGACACCATAAAATATACCTCATCTGCTGCATCAGCTATCTTCTGATTCGCAAAGCCAGCGATATCCCTGAACTGCCTTGCTAATGGATTATCAGGAACTATGCCAAGACCGACTTCATTGGAAACAATAATAATGCTTGCTTTTGCATCCTTACATGCTGAGATAAGCTCTGTAATAGCTTGCATTGTTCTTCTGCCCCTTGCCCCTTGCCACTTGCCCCTTGCTTCTTTGCGCATCAGATTAGAAATCCACAATGTCAGACAATCAAGTAATATCACATTATGTTTCTTATTTTTTTTGATGATATCAACAATCTTTATCGGCTCTTCAATAGTTGTCCAGTTATTACCGCGCTCTTTTTTGTGTTTTTTAATCCTCTCTTCCATCTCCTTATCCAGCGCCTCTGCAGTGGCAATATATAATCTTTTACCCCCCACCTTCGTCCTCCCCCCCTTGTGGGGGGAGGTAGGAGGGGGGGTAATTGACTCAGCAAGCTTTAAAGCAAAACTGCTCTTCCCGCTCCTTGCGCCACCGAGTATGAAAATGAGTTCGGAGTTCGGCGTCTGGGGTTCGGAGTTTTCTTTGTTTGCCTTTCGCCTTTCGCCTTTAGCCTTTAGCCTCTTAATACTCAATCCCCTTCCTCGCCTTTATCCCTTTTTTAAATGGATGTTTTATTGCCTTCACCTCTGTAACATAATCTGCCATATCTATTAATTCCTTTGATGCGCCTCTGCCTGTTAAAACTATCTCAACACCCTCAGGTCTTTTTTTAATAATCTCCATCAACTCATTAACATCAGCCCATCCCTGACTGACAAGATTGTTTATCTCATCAAGGACAACTAAATTGTATTTGCCTGATTTAATCTTTTCTGCTATCAGCTTTAAGGCCTCCTTAGCAGCCTTTATTAGCCCCTCTTTTGTATCGCCTTTTTCAAAAAATATCGGGTGCCTCTGGTCAAATCTTATTACCTCAATATTTTTCTGAAGATTTTTGAAAATTTTCAGCTCACCTGATTCTTCACCGCCCTTTAAAAACTGAACAAATAACACCTTCATACCATTGCCTGCTGCTCTCACAGCAAGGCCGATAGCAGCAGTAGTCTTGCCTTTGCCTTCGCCTGTGTAGATATGTAGCAAACCTGATTTATTTTTTGTCATTAAATATTTTCCTTTAATCAATACCCCTCACCCTAACCCTCTCCCGCAAGGGGAGAGGGAAATAAGGTGAGTTTTTCCAGCAAAGGAGGAGGGAAGTATGACCTCCTTCCTCGCTGGTTTTTTTATTTCCCGTCCTTTGACGGGAAATTCCTTTCTATTTCCCCTCCCTTGACGGGAGGGGATTAAGGGGAGGGTGTAATTTTTACACCAAAACAAAAACCCCCAACCTTCTTAAAGAAGATTGGGGGCTATATTTTTCAAAAAAATATTGCTCCCCTCCCCCTCGGAAGGTGATTATTAAATAGGTCTCCTGACTCCGGGTCATCCTACTCCCTGTGCCTTCCCAGTCATATTGACCAGTGGCATTAAACAGGTTTCGTCGCCGTCACAGTTGCGGGGCAGTGATGGAATCGCCAAATGGCTCACCATCTTCCCTATAGTGTATTAAATTTTAAATTCTACCTTAAAAAGCTATTGGCTATTTGCCATCAGTAAAATTTTGCCTTGCAAAATTTTCTTGGAGCGGGCGACGGGATTCGAACCCGCGACACCAAGCTTGGGAAGCTTGTACTCTACCAACTGAGCTACGCCCGCAGAGAAAGCTCCGCTTTCACCACTAACTTATAACTAATAAACTATATTGTAATCATTATATACAGAAGTAGCTATAAATTGTCAACTAATAAATTTCAAGCTGTCTTTGAGGCCTTTAATGGAAACCTTACTGTAAAGATAGAGCCCTCTCCGACTTTACTTGACACCTCTACCTCTCCATTATGAGAATCAACAATATATTTTACAATAAAAAGACCCAGTCCTGTCCCTTCAATCCTTCCACTGCCTTTTGCACGTTTATATTTATTAAAAAGTCCTGGAAGGTCTTCCTGAGAGATGCCTATGCCGGTATCACTGATGGAAATTTCAGCATACCTTTTATGCCTTGCTTTTCCGCTATCTGTTATTTTACCTTTTACCTTAATCTCACCGCTATCAGGCGTATATTTGATGGCATTACTTAATAGATTAATAAATACCCTGTCAAGATAAATCTCGTCACCCATTACCTCTGGGAATGACTTCGGAATATCTGTTTTTATATCAATCATCTTCTTTGCTGCCTGCAGCCGCATCAGTTTAATAATATTATTCAAAACCACATCTACCTTTACAGGCTTCATCTCAAGTTCTAATCTGCCTGCCTCAATCAACGCAGAGGTAAGGCAGTTATCAACCAGCGATGATATTTTCCTGCCGCTTGAATATATGCTTCGCAGAGGTTCAATAATCTTCTCATCAACAGAACCGAATTTCCCTTCCATCACCATTGTTGATAGTCCAAGCAGAATTGACAGAGGAGATTTTATATCATGGGTAAGCATATACATAAAATCAAGCTTCATCTGGTCTAATTCCTTCTTTACAGTAACATCCCTGCTGATGCCCACTGTGCCTATTACATTGCCTGAATTGTCCTTTAAATGCGAAAGTGTGAGGCTCACATGGAGTATTTTGCCGCTCTTTGTTATAAATTTTGTTTCATAATTATTTATTTTGCCTTTCTTATTAACAATGTCTAATATATCTTTTCTTTCATTTTTATCTATATAAAATTCATCTGCAGGCCTTCCAATAACCTCTTCCCTCTTATACTCTAACATCTCCTCTGCAGCCTTATTAAATTCAACAACATTCCCATTCAAATCTGTAGTAATAACAATATCTGCAGAGTGCTCCAGTATATTTCTAAGATAATTTTTTGTCTCTTCCAGTTCCTTTCTTTGAAGCTGAAGCTCATTTGTGCTATTCTCAAGCTCTGCTGCCATCCTGTTTATAGAATTGGCAACCTGGCCTACTTCATCCTTTGTCTCTACTTCAATCCTGTAGTTCAAGCTTCCCTGTCCTATAAGCTCAATCCCTTTTTGAAGCTGCATAAGGGGCTTTACAATCTGTCTTGCGCGAGACAGGGCAACAAATGCAAGAACACCAATTATGCTGAGGCCGATTAAAGAAACCTTCCAGAGAAGCTCCATAACAGGCGTATATACCTCTGACAGGTCCTGCCTTACAAAGATATACCAGCTTTTACTGCCAAGGCTTGAGGCAGAGAAATTTTTGTTGTTTTCAACCGGCGCATAACCGATTATTGACTTGATTCCATGCTCATCCTCATCTATGGTCCAGCCCGGTTCTATTGTTGATATCTTGCTTAGCAGATTTTCGCTTATCCTCCAGCTCAATGGCGGAGAAATAGGATCAATAATAACCATACCGTCAGAGGATACAAGGTCTGAATGGCCTGTCTTCCCAATTTGGATATTTATTATCCCGCTAAAAAGATAACGGATATCGGTAACAAGCTTGATTACACCTATAACATTTTTATTTGACCTGTCCATGATAGGAAGGCAAAAATCCAGTGAAAATACTTTAACGCTTTCATCGTAGCCTACATCTGCAAGATAAATGCTTCCCTTCCCGCCATTATATGCCTCTTCCCACCACTTTTCATCTGCCTGGAAATAGTCTGTGGTCTTATTTGTTGCAGCTATAACAGCGCCTTTTACATCTGTAATGAATATCTCTGCATATTCTTCTTTTTCTAAGTTTTTATATTCCTTAAGATATGCTGACAGCTCATTATTGAGAATCTCTTTCAGAATGGGATTTTTCTCACTGAGATGAGGCCAGATATTTTCAATGCTGTTTATCTCTTTTATCAAATTTTCACTGCTGCTATCAATATACCGCTGATTTGCTCTCTCAACAAATTGCCTTACAAAAGGAGATATAGTTATGCTGCGGGCTTCATCAATCTCCTTTTCAATTACACGCTTGACATGCGCTGACTCCTTTTTGGCAATCTCCTGAAAACTATTGCCTATAGAATTTTTCAGGAAATTAGTGCCGCCATAATATGTAAGGGTAACGCCAACAATGCCTGGTAAGAGACCGATTGTAACAGCAAGAAGGATTATCTTGCCTTGTATACCCTTAAACAAACTCCTCCTCCCCCCGTATCTTTGCATTTTTTTAAAGCAGGGTATGATGTTTTGGAATTATGATTATAGCAGTTTTTAAATAGGAAGGCAATCATTTCCTACATCGAGCAGTCCTGAAGAACCCCTTTTATCTCCCCTACTTCCCACTTGACAAGGCCGATACTTGATGCAAACCAGTAATTGTTCCTTATCCCGCCTTCTACCTCCTCTCTCACCTTGAAACATCTGTATTTTCCTGAAGGGATAATAATATCCTCTAATGATAAAACCTTATAAGAACATACAGCGCCGTCTATTATCTCTGTCCATGTATCACCGATTGAAAAAGAAAGCCTGTCTGAGGCCTTAATAGTTTTGTACACAATAGTTGATGGATGGAAACTGCTGTCACCATTACCATTGTCGCCGTTGCCATTTACCTTAGTCCATTTTTTAAGGATTGTTTCCTCATGCTCTTTGTTTTCCATATTTAACATAACTCTTTCCATAATAACCTCTCTTTTCAAAGGCAATAAATGTCATGCTGAACTCGTTTCAGCATCTAATCAAATTATAATGTTAAGAGACCCTGAATCAAGTTCAGGGCGACAAACAGGGTCTTTTTCAGCAACTTTCTAATTCACCCACTGATTAATAACAGAGCTTAATTCCTTAAAATTAACAGGTTTCTCCATAAAAATTGTATTATCATCCATCTCATCACTAAGCTCGTCTTTTGGTCTGATGCTTAGAAATATGATAGGCATTCTCAAGCCGTTATCTCTGATAATCTTCTTAGCCTCTATGCCATTCAATACAGGCATATTAATATCCATAATAACGATATTAGGTCTGTCTCTGTCTGCTATCTTTACAGCCTCTGAACCATTGGATGCAACCAATATCTCTGAGAATTCCTGCTCAAGTCTGTCGCGTAATATGTCTATTATATCCTTCTCATCATCAACAATTAATATCTTTGTATTCATATTTGTCTTCTCCTTAATATTTATAAAAGCAATAACCATGCCAAAGGAAGGCAAATATAGCTTATTGCGACTATATAGTAGAAATATTAATAATATCAAATAGTTACAACAGAGTTGATATTAATACTTGTTTGGCGTGACTTTAGAAATAATAGTTGATGAGTTATCTAATTAGATACACGAATATACTTTTAGATACACCCTATCCGTTTATATCTAATTCCTTTATCAACCTTGATAGATAGGTCCTCTGCAGAACAAGGTAGTCGGCTGTCTTTGCCTGGCTCCCGCTGTTTCTCTTTAATGCCTCGCGAATCAGGTTCTTCTTATACTCTTTAATAGCGTTATGAAAACCAAGTTCAGGCATGGATTGAACTGCTGCAGATGGAAGTAAGGGCAGGTCTTCCGGCATTAGTTCGGAGCCATTACATAAAACAACCCCTCTTTCTATTACATTCTGAAGCTCCCTTATATTACCCGGCCAGTGATACTGTAAAAGGATATTCATTGCCTCGCTTGATATTTTCTTAACATCCTTTTTCATTTCAATATTAAATTTATTAACAAAATATTCTGCTAATATGGAGATATCATCAGTGCGATCCCTCAACGGCGGCATCTTGATATTAACCACATTCAAGCGGTAATACAGGTCTTCCCTGAATTTGCCGTCTGAAATAGCCTTATTAAGATCTCTATTTGTTGCTGCTACAACCCTTATATCAACTTTTATATACTTTGTGCCGCCAACCCTTTCAAATTCATGGTCCTGCAAGACCCTCAAAAGCTTTGCCTGCAGGGATGGAGAGATATCCCCTACTTCATCAAGAAATAGCGTCCCGCTATCTGCTAATTCAAGCTTTCCCTTTTTCTGCTGGATAGCGCCTGTAAATGCGCCCTTTTCATGGCCGAATAACTCACTCTCAAGGAGATTCTCTGATAAGGCAACGCAGTTTACAGGAATAAACGGCCCTTTTGCCCTGTCGCTCCACTGATGTATTGACCTTGCAATAACCTCTTTCCCTGTACCGCTCTCTCCTAATAACAGAACCGTTGATTTGCTGTTTGCAACCTTCTTAGTCATCTCCACCATCTCTGCCATCTTTGGATTATTGCCTATTATAAATCTGTATCTCTCCCCAAGCTGTGAGGAGAGATACTCCTTTGCACTTTTCAGGCCTTCTCTTTCAAGCACCTTATTGATTACTACTTCTAAATGGGTTGGATCAAATGGTTTAACTATAAAGTCATAGGCGCCTTCTTTTATTGCCTCAACTGCTGATTCAATTGTGCCAAATGCAGAAATGACTATAATAGTAATATTTATGCCTTCCTTTTTTATTGTTCTTAATACATCCATGCCGCTCATCTTCGGCATCTGCAAATCTAAAAAAACAATCGTGGGCTCCTCTTTTTTAATCGCATTTAATGCTTCAAGGCCGTTTGCCGCCCTTATAACAGCAAAACCATTTGCAGAGAGCCTGTCAGTAATAAGATCCAGAAGATCAGGGTCATCATCAACAACCAATATCTTTACAAGTGAGTTATTCATTAATTGCCTCCGATACTTGATGTTGTTCGTTATAGAGCGGAAGGGTGAATAAAAATTTACTTCCTTTGCCAATCTCGCTATCCACCCATATCTTCCCGCCGTGCAATTCTACAAGGCTCTTTGTTATTGCAAGACCAAGGCCTGTCCCTTTAGTCTTTGCAACGGAGCCGTTTCCAGTTTGATAGAATCTGTTAAATATCTTTTCTTTATCCTCTTCCGATATTCCCATGCCGTTGTCAATCACTGAAACCTTGATAAAATTATTATCCTCTTGCTCTGTCTTTATCTCTATCCTGCTTCTTTCTTTTGAAAATTTTATTGCATTGTCTAAAAGATTTATAAATATCTGATTGAGTTTATCTCTATCTGCTATTACTATAAAATTTTCGTTTTCATCTGGTATTAAAAACTTTATATCCTTTTCCACTGCAACAGCCGTTATGTTTTCTGTCACATCCTTTATCATATCTCTGATTGATAAAGGCAGCAGCTTTAATCTTATTTTGCCTGATTCAATACGGGACAAATCTAACAGCTCATTTATAAGCCTTATTAACCTGTCAGTATTATTCTTTATCCTGAAAAGGTATTGCTGCTGCTTCTCAGTCACCTCACCGATGATGCCGTCAAGCATATTATCCACAGAGCCCTTGATAGAAGAAAGCGGGGTCCTGAGTTCATGTGAAACATTGGAAACAAAGTCTGATTTCATCTTATCCAGCATCTTTAAGTGTGTTATATCATTGAATACAGATACAATACCCATCAAATCGCCGTTTTTATGAAAGATAGCTGATGAAATCACCTTTAAAATTTTATCAGTTTCTGCGATCGGGTTTAAAACTTTGATCTCTTTTGAATATGTTTTTGTTCCAGCATTATACGATTTTTCAAATATAGCAATAAGCTCACTACAGTCAAATTGACTGGAGATCATTTCCTTACCTATTATCTTTCCTGCCTCCCACCCGAATATCTTTTTTGCAGCAGGATTAATTGTGATTATTTTGTGATTCTCGTCAGTCACAACAACGCCGTCTGCAATGCCGTGAATTATTGCCTCTATCTTTAATTTTTCCTCCAGCACCATCTCAAGTGTTGCTTCTAATTCTACATTTGAATTATTTAACTCCTCTGTCCTCTCCTCAACCTTATGCTCAAGGCTGCGGTTGAGCAGTTCAAGCTCTTCATGCTTTGCCTCAAGCAGCCTCATTGACCTGTCAATCTCCTCGTTCTGCTCTGCGCTTATTAAGTGATTGGTCTTTATTGTATGGCGAAGGTCAATAATTTTCCCGGCAAAATAGCCAATAAGCGGTATTGATAACATTAAGAATGTCCTTGCCATGGAATCAATCTGCTGAAATTGGGGGATATAATTATAAATAACTATATCAAAAAGGAGGCCGGCAGCTAATCCTGATTTCGCCATATAACCTGCTGACCTATTTGTCCAGCTTACTTCATAGATGCATGAATCTGCACCCTCTGCCTGGCACTGTCTCTCTTTTATCTGTGCTGCTGGCAGATCCCATGCCATAGGCGTAGAGGCATAAATACCCTTTCTAAAATCGCACGCTTCCTTTGTCATACTATGACCATGGGTTACAATACTTTTGATCAGCGCCCTATTATTATCTAAGTGCAACAAATCTACTTTTGTAGCTCTGCTAAATCTATTTTGGATTTCTTTTAATAACCTATAAGCCATATATGGATTTGCCAGCCCTCTTACAAATACAAAGACCGCTCCGACATTCCCCCTCTCTCCAGAAGAGATGCCAATCTTAAAAGGGGCGTCCTTATCCCCTAAAATCTCAACAGCATATTCAAATTGTTTTGTATAAGCATCAAAAGAGAGCCAGTTATGATGGTCATTTAAATACTCCTCACTTAAACCTATCTTCTTTACATACTCATCCACCCCGTCCCGCCCTTTTTCCCTCTCAATATATTTCAGCACAACACTTGTTAACCTGCAGCTTATGTCTTTTTGCATATTTATACCTTGCTGATTTAAACGAATTTAATAGAATGCCATACATAATTCACCCTCCCTCTCACCCCCTCCCATCAAGGGAGGGGAATTTTCAAAGTCCCCTCTCCCCTTGCGGGAGAGGGTTAGGGTGAGGGGTTTTCTCACTTCACAATAAAATGCGCCCTTCTGTTGCTCTGCCAGCATGTTTCATTTTGCTCTTTGCAGAATGGCCTTTCTTCGCCATAACTAATTGTAGACAGCCTTGATGCATCAATGCCAAGATTTACAAGATATCTCCTTGCAGAATCCGCTCTTCTCTGGCCTAATGCCAGGTTGTATTCATTCGTTCCCCTTTCATCGCAATGGCCTTCTATAACAATCTTGGTATTCTTGTTCGCTCTTAGAAATTCTCCGTTGTTCTGCAAGGGCGCCTTTGCATCATCCCTTATAAGAGACTTATCAAAGTCAAAAAATGCATCCTTAAGCTCTAACATCTTCTTTTCTTCTGCTGCTGGTATCGGCTCTTCCTTTGGCGCTGGCGCAGGAGCCTTTTCTTCCACTGCCGGTTTTGCTACGGTCTCGCCCTCTGCCTTTGTTACTGCCTTCTTTGCACAACCTGAGATTATCACCCCTGCTAAAATTGTTACGAGTATTAAATAAAACCCCTTTTTCATTTTACTACCCTCCTTTAATTGTTTTGATTTTAATACAGCATGCCTTTTTATAAACCACTTTAGCCAATATTTCAACTGTAAAATGTATTTTTAATGAATTTGAGTATTATTCAAGCCATTTATGAAGATTTTCTTTTATATAATTAATTGCATCGCTTTTATTCCTTAATAATCCAGCGCCCCTATGCTCCTCAACATCCTTTAATATTCGGCCTATAACAGGCCCTGGCTCCACATTGAATTTTTTAATTAAACAACTGCCAGAGATAAGCGGTCTTTTTCTTTGTTGCTTATATTCATTATAATAATAATCCAATATCCTTTTTACAACCTCTGCTACTGTTTTATAGCTTACAGCCGCAGAGGCCGTAGCATGGGGCTGCGTTGCCATTGCATCTGCAATTGAAAGAAGTAGCACATCAATGCCTGAATCGCCTGAATCACGGAAGAAGCGGTACATTGCGCGTCTTGTAAGCCCAGTTTTATTTTCATAATATAACTGTGTAAGATACAGCGGCCTCATGTGATTTCCTGTAATCCTGCACACAATCTCTTCGGATTTTGCGCTCATCTTTAGCCTTCTGCATATATCTTTATTTATCTCTGCGCCAACAAGCCAGTGCTGATAAAAGCTTATCTTATCTTCTTCTGTTTTTATAGTTGAGGGCTTGCCAGTATCATGCAGGAGCGCTGCAAATTTTAAAAGACTCTCTCTATTTATGCCCTGCTCTATTTCTTCCCTTAAATGTCTTTTTATTTTATCAGCATATTCTAAAAAATATGATTTAATATCCTTTATTAAAGCCTCAAGATACTCAACAGTCTTCAAAGAATGTGTCCAGAGCTCATACACATGATAACTCCCCTGCTTAAGTCCTTTCATATCCTTTATCTCTGGAATAATAACATTCAAAAGCCCATATTCCTCAAGCAGAGAAATATAATAGTGCGACTTTGTATTCTTAAATATCTTAAACAACTCGTCTCTTACACGTTCAGAAGAGACCGTCTTTAAAGAAGGGGCAAGGTTTTTAATGTATTCAATAGTCTTATCTTCTATCTTAAAATCAAAATCAGAGGCAAACCTAAGAGCCCTGAGCATCCTTAGCGGGTCATCAGAAAAGGCATCGGGTTTTACTACCCTGATAATCTTGCCTTTCAAATCCTTTCTGCCATTGTAAGGATCCAAGATTTCCCCCAGCCCCAAACCTCCAGCCTCTATTTTTATTGCCATTGCATTTATTGTAAAATCCCTGTTAGAAAGGTCTTCTAATATGTCCTTGCCTTTAAACATTGCAAAATCAAATTGAAGGGTCTTTCTCCCCTCTTTCTTTACAATCCTTGTAACACCTTCTTCTTCACTCATAACAAAAAAGCTCCCACCTATTCTATCGGCAAATTCTTTAGCAATTTTAAGGGAATCCGATGACACTGCAATATCAATATCCCTTAAAGCCATTTTTAGCAGTATATCCCTGACAGAGCCGCCAACAAGATAGATTTCCTTTAATTTTAAGCGGGTTATGATTGATAAGTAATACTGGAGAACAGAAAGAGAGCCCATTTTATAATCCCTCAGACCTGCCTGTCGGCAGGCAGGTTTTAAGGTTATTATGCCCCTTATCCTCTTATTTTTCAAGGATAATTATAATCTTGCCTCACTTGACAAATAAATATTTTATGATACCTTTAAATTATATAGTTTTAAGTATCTAACAATACAATAATAAAGAGCGGCTCCACTGAATTATCAATGGATTTTATTAACCTAAATCAATCAGGAGGGATGAGACATGAATAGAAAGACGCTCTTGTTTGGGATTTGCATTGGATTAGTTGTTAGCCTTATGATTGGCTCTCTCGGACAAATTGCTGTTAATGCAGCAAGCGACTGGCTGACAGGAACAGTAGATGAAAAGATTGATAAGCTGGCCTCCATTCAACCAGGGTATGGAATCATGATGCAGCAGATCGGACAAAGGTATAATGATCTGTATTTCTCTGCAAAGTCAGGCAACTGGGGATTTGCAGAGCATCAGGCAGAGGAGATACAGGTTATACTAAAGGAAATACTAATGGTCACAAAGCCAAAGAGGAATGAAGATGCAAATAAATTCTTGGCAGCATCTTTTCCAATGATTCTGGATGCAATAAAGAAAGAGAAGTTTCCTGAATTTGAAAAGGCATTTGAAACCCTTCGCACCAACTGCATGAACTGTCATATCTCACAGAAGGTTGAATTCGTCAAATTAGCAAAGAAACCTGCATTAACAACAAGCCCTGTATTGGCAGGGGTGAAATAACATCATTTCATAAGCAGGGGCATGCTGCGGCATGCCCCTATTAGAATATCCAATGAAGAAATTATTATTTATGCTAATTATAATCTCCGTAATATTGAACACCCCATCCTTGAGCAATTCAGATTCGAAAAAAGATAAAAAAGAAAAAAAAGAAGAACATGAAAAAGAGGAACATAAAAGAGGATGGGAGGCAGTAGAAAAAAAATACAAGCATTTTGAAAACCCGCAGATATGCGGAGGCTGCCATCCTGAATTTTTTGATGAATGGAAGGAATCAAAACATTCCAAGTCTTTCACCAACAGCGCATTTCAGGGAATGTATAAGCAAGCCATTTCTGACTTAAAAGACAATAACAAGATAAAGGGGGATGTAGACCGCTGCATCCTATGCCATTCGCCGAGCGCCTATTATGCAGGCGACATACCGCCGACTCCTGATGAGGATAAATTGCCTGAAAGAGGAATAATGTGCGACTTCTGTCATACTGTAGAGGGCATTAAAGATGCGCTTCCTCACAATGGAAATTTTATAAATAACAACGGCCCTGATATTGACCCAAAAAGGGGACCATGGAAGGATGCAAAATCACCGTATCATAAAACTATATATTCGGAATTGCATACAAGGTCAGAATTATGCGGCACATGCCATAATCACAAAAATTCCAATGGCGTATGGATTCAGGAGACATACAATGAATGGAAGAATAGTGAATGGGCAAAGGAAGGCTATCAGTGTCAGGACTGCCACATGATGGGAGAAGGAAGGTCCCATCCAATTATAAGCAAGGAATTTATGAAGGCAGATGCAAGACAGAAGGTAGTTATACACAGGTTTCCAGGATTTGGTTCCCAGATAAAGGTTACAGATGCTGTAAGACTAAAGGCCTCTGCAAACAAGACAAAGATCAGATTAGGAGAAGAATTAATTATAAAAGTTAGCATAACAAATGTAAAAGTTGGACACAAGTTTCCGAGCAGCTCTCCGAATTTAAGGCAGCTTTGGCTTGAAGTAAATGCCATTGACAGTAAAAAAAGGACCCCTATTCTCCTCAAGATAGAAGAAGGAAAAGCAGCCCCCTATGACATAACAAGCAATGAATCAGCATACAAGGACATAGAAAGGGATTCTTTGATAGAAGGGAACAGGATATATCACAGTATATTTTTAGACAAGAATAATAAGCATACTTATACATTCTATGACGCAGCAAAGATAGTCTTTGACAACAGGCTGAAACCAAAAGAGACAAGGATAGAAACCTATAAATGGAAGATACCAGTTGATACCCCTGTTGGCGAGGTTATAATCTCAGTTAAACTCAATTACAGGGCGCTGCCTCAGTCTTTATCAGACTATATTGAAGCTGGCGAAATACCGGTTACAGAGGTAGCGTATGATGAGGCATCAATATTTGTAATTAAGTAGGTCTTAAGAAGGAGAGCTGTATTGGGAAGACAATACTTTATTAAAAAAGAATTCCAGTCAAAGTTTATCATAAAATTCTGCCTCATTGTCATCTTGGGCGCAATAATCTCCGGAATTATCCTTTATGCTTATACAAATCAGAGATTAGGCGATACCTATCTTGAATCATTAAATGCCATAAAGGTGCTTAATGATAATCTTATAAGTAATCTTATATATACCAGTTTGATTACAGTTATCTTCATCAGCATTGTAACAATTGTTATAACCCTCTTTGCCTCACATAAGATTGCAGGCCCCCTTTACCGCCTTGAAAGGAGCACAGAGGCAATCGGCAATGGCGATTTTACGATTGAGACACGGCTCAGAGAGAATGACGAGATAACAGGAGTTGCATCAGCATTAAATGAGATGGCAGAAAAACTGCGCATCAAGATGATAGACATAAAAAAAGAGCTTGAAGAGGTTAAAGATAGCAGCGCTGATATAGAATCAGCAATTAAGGACAAGAAGCTCTCTGAGAAAGAACTTAAAAAACAGACAACAAGGCTTTTAAATAAAATAAAAGGTTTAAATAGGGCTATATCAAAATTCACAATATCATAATACTGAGCATGGCGAATGTATGAAAAATAAATTATTTTTTATTATACTATCCGTTTTAATTATAACCTTTTCAACAATTGCGTATACTGTCATAAATGATGTTCCGCACAATTTTCGTCTTGATGAATGTCTGCAGTGTCATATATCTATCCCTGATGAAACAAAAAAAATAGATAAGCCCATGAGATTTACAGACAATATAAACAGCCTCTGCCAGCGCTGCCACAAAGAGGACATACAGTTGTCACATCCTGTTGGAATGAGGCCTTCAATGCGTGTCCCTGCTGACATGTCATTGGATGAAAAAGGAGAGATTACCTGCGCCACATGCCATAACATTCACCAAAAGAGGGATGATATATTAGGCGATAAGAACTACCTTTTAACAAGAAATGTGACAGGAAAGGCATTTTGCATGGCCTGTCACGGAAAAGACGACGGTAAAAAGAATATTGAGACCTTTTCACTTGGCATGAGGAAGACCATAAAACCCTCTCACAGAGAATTTCTGACCGAGGCGCACGGATTTAAAAAATACAGGGTCATTGACTCATCATCTCCGATAGACAGCATTTCAATAGAATGTTTAGGATGCCACGATGGGACAATAGGCGCTGATACACAGGTTACAATAGGCGCTGGCATCTGGCAGCATTCAGAACAGGGTGCAAGCAGCCATCCTATTGGTATTGATTATGTTGCTGCACAAATGAATAATAGAACATTAAGACCAATGGAACAGTTAAACAAGTCTATAAAATTCTTTAACGGCAAGATTGGGTGCGGCTCATGCCATGACCCGTATTCAAACATGAGCACACAGCTTGTTATGAGCAATAAGGGAAGTGCCTTATGCCTTGAATGTCATAAAAAATAGGAGAGAAAATGGAGAAGCCAAAAACAGAGATAAAATGGAGAAGAAGAAATTATTTCATAAAAAAGGGCTTTCAGGCAAGGTTCATATTACGGTTTATTTTAGTTATATTCTTAGGGATAATGGTTTCAAGCGGTATTGTCTATTATCTTACCTCTAAAAAGATTGAAGAGGCATATTACCGCTCGCATATCAAGATCGCATCAACAGGAGAAATTGTATACCCGATTCTCTTTACTGTAAATATAATTACAGTTGGCATTATAATTGTTATCACGATTATAATAACCCTTCTTATATCACACAAAATAGCAGGTCCACTTTACAGAATAGAAAAGAGCATCCATGAGATAGGCGAAGGAAATCTCTCATTTAAAATATACCTTAGGGCAAAGGACGAGCTGATTACCCTTGCTGAGATATTTAATAATATGATGGCAAAACTAAAGGCAAAGATTGAAAAGATACAGGATGCTGTTAATTACATGGACAGCGCAGTAAATCAATGGGCGGTTATCAAAAAATTGGACAAAAAGGCATTGTCAAAGGATGTAACAGCAATCCGTAAGAGGGTTAATGAGATTGAAAAGGTAATTGCAACATTTAAATTAGAGAAATAGGCTCTTTAACTTGGTAAAAAAGTAACCCCCTACCTGCTCCTATACCATTTAATCTCAGCAAACATCAATAATTCATCCAAGAGCAGACGGACTTCAGTCAGTGTCTTTTCAGTGTTTATGTCAAGGGAGTTGGTTTTTTGCAACTGCTTCCTGATTTCTTTGAGTTCTTCTATTGTTTTAAGGGTCTTTTTTATTGCCTCTTCCCATATTTTGTTTGCATCCTTAGAACCGATATTCGTCCAGCAGTTTCCTCTTTTTTCCCATCCCATTATCATACAGATTTTTTTACTTATTTAAAACTTCTTTTCCCGCTTATTTTATAATATGTTATGAATAATTTATGCCTCATTT
>ERZ1292623.2164-Hain-H51-01um-R1-2164-length-17996-cov-6_pt1 | contig 17996 bp, 19 predicted proteins | sample MGYA00564398_ERZ1292623 | MGnify/ENA primary metagenome ERZ1292623 (study PRJEB36523, sample SAMEA6512633) | groundwater metagenome | collected 2019-01-07 | study: AquaDiva: Metagenomics assemblies of 32 groundwater samples | reverse complement strand
TAAGACTACTCAAAATGGAGAGAGTTATAGACATGGTGAAAGTTGGTGTGTTAATGATGATGCAGGAGGAAATGGGGAGTCAGATAATTCTGTAGGAAGCAGATTCTATAAACATATTTGTATAAACGGAGAAGAAGTTTTGGAGCAATGCGAGGACTTTAGAGCTGAGGAGTGTATATCTCAAGAGATTAACGGATTCTCACAAGCTGCTTGCAAAGTTAATAGATGGCAGGATTGTATGAATCAGCAAGACAAAGAATCATGTGAAAATGAAGATGTAAGAGATTGTAGATGGGAGGAAGGTACAATATTGCAAGGATTATCAAATAGTTCTCAAATAACAGTTACAGGAACTTGTTTTCCTCAGAACAAACCAGGATTTAATTTCTGGGAAGATACTGAAGCATCAAAAATATGTGCATTAGCTAGTGAGACTTGTATAGTTAAGTTTGAAGAAGATTTATTCGGAGGACAACAAAAAATAACATCTGGAGAAGAATGTTGGGATAGAAATAAAGATGGAGTAAGTGATGGTTGGGTTAGGAAGAAACTAGCAGTTTGTAGTATGATTGGAGATTGTGGAAATGGAATTAACTGGGCCGGTCATGAAGGAAGTGGTGGCTATACTCTTCTTCTGGACAATGAGAATGTAAACTGAAGTCTTATAAATAATAAATTGTTATTCTTTTTATGAATTATGTTCTAATACTGCCCCTTGCAATTAGTTTGATTGTTGTTCTAACTCTCATGCCATGGTGGATACGCAAGGTAAAATCTGTGGGATTAGTATGGGATGATATGAATAAGATAAAAAGTGAGAAAGTTTCTGGCTCTGGTGGATTGATTGTTTTACTCGCTTTCTTGCTTAGTGTTTTAAGTTATGTTGCATATAGAGTCTTCATACTCGAGAGTGAAAATGGATTTTTGCTTGAAATATTTGTTATTCTGACAATGGTGACTTTCATGGGATTTGTAGGATTTATAGATGATTTATTTGGATGGCGCAAAGGAGGATTATCAGCGCGTTCAAGAATCTTAATTACTATATTTGGAGCAATCCCTTTGATTGCAATAAAAGCAGGAGATAGTGTAGCTAATCTTCCACTTCTTGGATTAGTTGATTTAGGATTAATTTACCCTTTATTATTTATACCTCTAGGGGTTGTTGCTACTACAACCACTTTTAACATGCTTGCAGGATTTAATGGTCTTGAAGCAGGACAAGGAATAATATTGCTTTCGGGGCTTGCTTTTGTTTCTTATCTAACAGGAAGTGCTTGGCTTGCATTTGTATGTTTATGTATGGTTCTTGCACTATTGGGTTTCTTTGTGTATAATAAATTCCCTGCACGCGCTTTTCCAGGAGATGTAATGACTTATTCAATTGGAGTGATGATAGCTGCCGTCGCTATTCTGGGAAACTTTGAGAAACTAGCAGTTTTCTTTTACATCCCTTATATTATCGAAGTCATATTAAAATCACGAGGTGGATTGAAAAAAAGTTCATTCGGTAAACCGATGAAAGACGGAGCTCTTGATAATCAGTACAATAAAATATATAGTTTGAACCATTTATCTATTTCTGTTTTGAAAAAGATTGGAATAAAATCAACTGAAAAGAATGCAGTTAAAATAATTTGGGGCTTTCAGTTATTTATAGTAATTTTAGGGATATTCTTATCCAGAGAAACCCTTTTCTAAATCATTATACTTTTGTAACTATTGAGTAACAGAAAAGCTTAAATATTCGTTTAATCTTAGAATTATATCTTAAAATGGCATCTAGAGCTAAAAATCTAGGATTGGTGAGCGTGATCTTAGGGGCTTCTGTATCTTCTGGTTGTGTCCCTTTGGCAATAGCTGCCCTGTATGAGCACGAAAGACTCGCTAATGGTATCCATAGACAGGCCGATGCAATGGAGGGAAATAGAAGGAGTTTCGGTCAAGTTCATGACCTTAATGCTACCCATGGAGAAGTTTTTACTTGCACACATTACGAGGATCAAGATAATGATGGGAAGATTCACATCGGGAGCGAGGTTTGGAACAAAGGAAAAACTGACTTCTTTGTAGGAGACAAAGTGTTTTTTGCTGCAAGCGTCACAAATGGAATTGGTAGGAAGATAGTTTATTTTTCTCAAAATAAAAGTGGAGATATTCCAACTAAGTATAACGAAGGTATTGTTGACATACCCAATAAGGTATACTGGGTTGGACCTGTTCAACTTAATGCTCCGGCAGTATGGAATTCTTACTGGACTCTTGATGGTGAGAAAATTGGAGAACATAAAATAACTGTTAGAGAACGTGTTACTAATTCGATTACTCAAAGATAATTCATTCTACTAATATTTACAAAGAAAATTGATATTTTCTAGTCCGCAATTGCCGACTGTTATTTGAGGCAATTATTTATAAACAATTATTACTATCAGAGGTTTATGTTTTTCCGAAGAGGCGATGACGTCAGAGCTTATGCTTTATCTCAAATTTCTATACTGATTTTAGCAACTTTCAGTTTTGCTTTTATTATTGCTGAAAGTTCGAATGTGAGTGCTCAAGGAGGACCTCAGGATTTTGGATCAGAGGTTGCTGGTGGAGGTACAGGCAGTAATATTCAATTACCTCCTTTGGGGGCAGTTGAACCTGGAGCTCCTACTCCCAGATGGCAAGCTTCAGCACAAGCACAAGCACAAGCTCTTGCTAACACTCAAACTTATTCTATAACTGGTGTTCAGGGAACAGGATCTTTTCAAGGTGCTACTGGATACAGAGTACTTCCTGATGGACAAGCTCAACTTTTTGGAGCTGGTGGTGATATTGGTGCTCCAACAGATTTAGCGAAATTAGAAAGCGACATAGCTACTAACGGCGGACAGGTTACAGAAAAAATTCCTGGTGCTGAAGAGGGTATTTTTGGCAGAAACCCTTTGGGTGTTGGAAGTAATGTTGCAGGACATTTATTTTCAGGATTAATTTGGGGAGCGGCTGCAGCTGCTATTGTATATTTTGCAGGAGACTTTTTAGGACTTGATGACAATCAGAAAGAAGCCGCATCTATTGCTTTGGGAGCAGGTGTTGGTATAGCGAGATTTGGATTCTTACAAGCAAGTACTCCTGGAAGTGCAACTGGTGGATTTTTTACAGACATAGGATTTAGTGGTACGACTGGAGCATCTCTATGGGCACTTGGAATTGCTGCTGTAATTTACATTGCACTTTATAGAAAGGAGGAACAAAGGGTTATTAATTTCCAATGTTTACCTTATGAAGCTCCTACTGGAGGAAGAAATTGTGAGGAATGCAATGGGGATTCTTTCAGACCTTGCTCTGAATATAGATGTAGAAGCCTAGGTCGAGCATGTGAATTAGTTAATGTTGGATCTAGTGAAGAAAAATGTGTTTGGGTTAATCCTAATGATGCTACTTCTCCTACAATAACTCCTTGGGATGAGCCTTTGACCGATAATCATAGATATACAAGTCATGAAACAAGACCTACTTCATTAGGAACTAGAATAGTTTACAATAATAATGCAAATGGTTGTTTGCAGGCTTTCACACCTTTAGCATTTGGAATAGTTACAAATGAACCTGCTCAATGTAAAATAGATATTGATCATAAAGATACTTTTGAAGAAATGCAATATTTCTTTGGAAACAATAACTTGTTCTTGTATAATCACACTCAGCAATTTTCACTTCCATCTCCGGATGCATTGAATACTGAAGCTCCTGAACTTCTTGCTGATGGTAAGTATGATTTCTTTGTAAGATGCATAGATAAAAATGGAAATGAAAATGTAGATGAATATGCGATACAATTATGTGTTGATCCTAGCCCTGATACAACTGCACCAATAATTGTTGATACTTCTATTCCAAGTGATAGTTATGTTAAATTTGGAGCTCAATCTGTTCCAGTTGAGTTTTATGTTAATGAGCCTTCAATATGTAAATGGAGCACCCAAGATAAAGAATATTCTGTAATGGAGAACACTATGTCTTGCTCTACCTCACTGACTCAAATTAATGCTCGTGAACTTTACACTTGTTCTACTAACCTAACTGGAATAGTTGATAGACAAGTGAATAATTTCTTTGTGAGGTGTAAAGATCAACCTTCAAAACCAGAGGAAGAAAGAAATGTAAACGTTGTAAGTTACAAATACAACATTAAAGGTTCACAGCCTTTGAATATAATATTCACATCTCCAAATGGAACTGTAACTGGAAATACAAATACTGTTCCTGTTGAATTGAAAGTTACTACTGATGATGGGGCTAATGAAGGAAATGCGATATGTTCATTCAGCCCTAGTGGGAATCCAAGCAGTTATGTATTGATGTTTGAGACAGACGCTGTTGAACACACTCAGAGGCTTGACTTGCCTACAGGAAATTACAATTACAAGTTTAGATGTGTTGATTATGGAGGAAACGCTGCTGAAGCTGAAACATCTTTTACTGTTATTGTAGATACTTCCTCTCCACTTGTGACGAGAGCTTACAGAGATTCTTCAAATGATGCTTTGAAAATAGTTACAAATGAAGATGCAGAATGTGCATATTCTCTAAACTCTTGTAACTTCAACTTTGAAGAAGGAATTGAGATGCTTTACTTATCTGCTTCTAACAAGAAGAACCATTATTCTGAATGGAAACCTAACGTTGCATACTATATTAAATGCAGAGATGTCTTCAACAATGAACCAGGACCTAACACATGTTCATTAGTTGCCAGCGCTACTAACATAAGATAAAATGAGAAATGGTTCTATAGAAATATCGTTTGGTATGATATTTTCTATTATAATAATAATTGCTTTAATAGGTGTTGCGGTTTATGGGATAACTATATTCTTGCAAGTGGGAAAGACTGCTGAAATGGGATTGTTCTATGATGAGTTTCAGAAATCAGTTGATGAAATATGGTCAAGTGCAACAACAAATAGAGTAATTGACTTTTCAATACCTAATGGAATAGAATTCGTTTGTTTTGGGAGTATTGTAAATAATATTGATGCTGGGAGATACTCTTCACAACTAAAAGATTTGAGAACTGCATCATCGGGATTTCAACAACAAAGTTCAAATGTATTTCTTTATCCTCCTGAAAAAGCTGATGATTTTGCATTCAAAAAGATAGAAAAGATCGATACCTCATCTCTTGGAACATTTGATTGTTTTCCAGTAAGAGATAGAAAGGTAAGCATAAGATTATCAAAAGGAGAGTTTGAATCTTTAGTCAAAGTTCAACATGAATAACCCTAAGGTAATATTATTTGTATGTAAACACAACAGATTCAGGAGCAAAGTTGCTGAAGCTTTCTTTAATAAATATAATAAAAATAAGGATTATGTTGCTATGAGTGCAGGACTGTTACCTGGAGCTTATCCATTAGATAAAATACAAGTTCAAACTGCTAAAAAATTTGGAATAAAATTATCTGGAAGACCTGAACCAATAACTACAGATTTATTGAGATATAAAGTTAATTTCATGGTGATTGTTGCTGATAATGTTCCTTCTGAAATATTTAACAATAATAAATATGGTAGAAAAGAGATAATCTGGGGAATAGAAGATGATTATACTGGTGAGGATAAAGAAATAGATATAATTATAAAAAAGATAGAAGATAAAGTTAAACTTTTGGTGGAATCTTTAAAATGAATAGAAATGGAGTTGATTTTACTTTTAGTTGGATTTTTGCAATTATTGCAGGTGCTGTTATACTAGGGGCTGCAATCTATATTACCACTCAATTGATAGATTCTAGTGATGTTCAGAGAGACACATTAGTTGCTGGGGAAATTGCAAATCTTCTAAATCATATTCAAACAAATCTTGAAGACAATAAATATTCAGTTATAAATTTTGCAACTGATACAAGAGTTTACAATGAATGTTCTACTCAAGGAGTTTTTGGAGTACAGAGATTAAGTACTGCTTCTAAAACTAGAAATCAATGGTCTGATGAAAGTATAAGAAAATCAGTTTATGACAAGTATTTATTCTCAGGAGAAGTTGAAGAAACTGAAGATAAAAGACTTCACATCATGGTCAACCCATTAGTTGCACCATTTAAGATAGGAGATATAATATCAATTTATGGAGCAAAGTACTGCTTCGTAAATCCTTCAAACAGTGTTGAAGATTTGATTAATGATTTATCTGTTGATGGTAAACAAGATATTGGAATAAATATAACTACATCTATAAATAATTGTGAGAGAAATGTCACAACTGTGTGTTTCAATAGAATAGGCTGTGATATTAATGTAAATACACAATCTGAAGTTGTTACTAAAGATGGTAATGATATGTATTATGAAGGAGACAGTTTAATGCTTGCGGCAATATTCTCTGATTATGAGATTTATGAATGCCAAATATCTAGGTTAATGAAAAGAGCTTCTGAACTTGGAGTTGTTTATTCAAAAAAGGCAGTTTATATTGAAGGAAGTGGGTGTTCTAATAATTTAGTTTCTGATTTGCAGAGTTTTGTTCTAGCAACTAATGTAACTAGTTCTAGAGACTTTGCAAGACAAGTAATGCCAATAGCAGAGGACTTGGAAAGGAGGAATAATGACTTGGGTTCATGCAAGGTATTCTAAGATGAATAAGGGGCAGTTTAAGATACAACAGATGGTTTTCATAATAGTTGCAATAATAATACTTTTTGGGATAGTCTCTGTATTCTTTGTTTCTATAAGATTTAGTTCATTAAGAGGTGATGTTGAGGATTTAAGAAAGGATGCTGTTTTAAGCCAAGTAAGAAAGATAGCTGGAACTCCCGAATTTAACTGGATAGCTTCTGATGATTGTTCTTCTTGTATTGATTTAGATAAAGTATTCTTGTTAAAAGAAAGAAATACCTATAATGGATTCTGGACAGATACAAGTTTGCTTAGAGTAATTAGAGTGTATCCCTTGCATGAGAATGAAGAGTGTACTACTGAAAGTTATCCTAGATGCAACCAGATAACTTTAGTAAATTCAGGTAACTTTGAAGCTTATGAGTCATTTGTATCTTTATGTAGATTTGATCAAGATATAAAGCAAAATAAATGTGAAATAGGTAAAATATTGATGGGGTTTGATAGTGTAAGATGAAAAAGAAAAAGGGACAGGAAGAAATAGTTGGGTTTGTACTTATTGTTGTAATATTAGCCATAGCAATGGTTATATTTTTAGGTATAAAATTGAGAAACCCCGAACCTTCTCAAAAAGAAAGCGAGATACTTTACCAGTTTATTGAAAGCTCTATGGAGCAAACTACTGATTGCGTCATAAGACAAAACAGCAGAAATATAGATCTTAATGAATTAATCAAGGAATGTCATTCTTTTGATAATAACTGTCTAAATGGAAAGAGTTCATGTGAGGTTGCTGAAGAGACCATGAGGGAAATTACAGATTCTGCATGGAAAGTCGGTCCTGATTATCCTTACAAAGGATATGAACTACTTGTAGAATATAACACTAATTCTTCCGGAACTGAGGAGATATTTAATATAACCTCCGGGAATTGTACAAATAATTATATTGGTAATTCTTATTTTATACCTCAATTCCCTGGAAATATAGTAGTAAGGGTGAAGATATGTTCTTAATCATAAGACAATTTCTATCTTTAAAGTATCAATTATTATTACAGGTCTGAGTCTTTCTCTCTTTCCTGTTGATTCTTTTATCAAATCTATTAATCCAAACTTCTCAAGTAATTTTATATCTTCAGAAACAGACTTAAAGTCTCTATTCACAAGCTTAGCAACATCATATATAGACTTAGGGTTTCTTGATTTTATTACATGGATTATTCTTGCTTTTTCATTTGATAGTAAAGATCTCAGTGATGCTAGACCTTTAAAATCGAAGCCTTCTTTCTCTGATGAGAACTTTTTAAAGAAAGATGAGAATGTACCTCTATCTTCAGTTATTGTTATTTCCTTTATTCTTGTTTTTTGAGCCATTTTATATCATATAATAGTATTATCTATTTATATGTCTTTCTATACCATATATTCTAAAAATACCATATATCTAAGTGAATAACAACGGTGTTTTTGTTTAATCATTTGGTAGTAACAAGCTAATGTTTATATACCAACCAGCAACTTACGCTTTTGTAGTATATAATAAACGAACAAGTACAGAAAGCTTTTTAAAGAGGTTTTGAGTAGACTACTTAACGCTCTTTTGAGCGCATAACTAAAATGATGAGACCGATACAAAACTACAAAAAAGTATTGAACGGCTCACTTGGCGGGCTGCTGATTAAACATGTAGCTTCCTCGATGAGGGACTCTGCGGAGTTGCCACGCGACAAAGTTGAAAGGAGGTTTAATTAAATAATAATATGAAATTTAACTTTAGAAAGATTACATCCGCTATGGCTTCAACAGCTATGCTTGGATTGACAGTTGCAACAGCTGCAGCTGCTAACTTCCCTGCTCCATTCGTACAGAATGGAAACGCTGACGTTGCTATAGTATATGGTAATTCTCTAGATTTATCCGCTGTTACTGATATATCTACAGCTTTGAGTTCTGCTTTATCAAGCGGTTCAAGTGGTGCACCTGCAAGTACTGAAGCTTACGAGCTATTTACTTCATCTACACCTATTCAACTTAATAACTCATTAAGTTCTGTTAGATCATCAGTTACAGATTCCAACCTTCCAACTGTTCTTGGAGAAGTAGAATTCTCTGGAAACGTTGAGGCTGAAGCCTCATTTAAGATAGTTCTTGGATCAAATCCAAGAGTTATGTTTGCGAAGGAACCTTCATCTAGTTTTGATCCTAGTGCTGGTTTATTGTATGGAACAACTGCAGCAACTTATTTGTACAACTCAACAGTTACTTTCGACGAAGCTGTTAACTTTACCGACTCAGAATCTGAGGGACAGGAAATAACACTTTTCGGTCAGAAATTCACTGTTTCGTCTGCTACATCAACTACAAAGTTGATTTTATTTAAGTCTGCAGAAACATTATTCTTAAGTGTAGGGAGCACAAGCTCTGTTCCATCTCAAACTGTTGAAGTTGAAGGTGAAACATACACTATAGAACTTGTTGCCGCATCGGACACATCTGCAACAGTTAAAGTTACAAACTCAGCTGGTCAATCAGATCAGAAGGAGATTAACGAAGCAGCTTCCAAGAAAATCATGGGAGTTGAAGTTGCAGTAAATACTGCTGATGAATCAACCGCTACTAACATAATTCAAGCAGAAATCCTTGTAGGGGCTAATCGCCTAACTTTCCAGGATGGAAGCGAAGTTAAAGTTGGTACTGATGAAACTGCAATTGATGGAACTCAAGTTGACTTTGAAACATCTGGAACATATCCTGGAAACTTAACAAAACTTACAGTACAGGTATTTGCAGATGATGGAAGTGAAGACTTCATTAAGAAAGGAGACGAGTTTGTTGATCCAGTTTTCGGATCTTTCAGATTAGTCTTTGATGATTTAACTGCTGACTTAGAAAGTGATGAACGTGAGGACATCGTTGTCAAACCATCTGGGACGGATACTGGTTCTATAACATTCACAAGCTGGGAGGGTGAAACTCTTAGTGATTGGGAATGGCTCAACAATAGATCTTCAGGAAGAACAGGAGTTTGGCTTGGAGATGGAAATGATTGGGAATTGGAAGTTGCCGAAATGGCTCAAGTAAATCAATCAGGTTCTACTGTTTTGGGTAACCAAGACGAAGGAGTTTTGATTGAGCTTACAGACATCCAAAATGGAACTACAGGATTCGCTGATGACTACATTGAAGTAAGGAACTTAGTTACTGGAGCAACCAAGAGGGGCGATGCTACCTCTGAAGGTTCTGGAACAATTGATATAGCTGGAAACTCTTATACTTTCAGTTATATCAAGAATCCAAGCAGTGACGGTGGTCAATTTGTCAGATTCAACCAACCTGACTCAACAGGAACAAATATGATTTTGTGGCCAACTATAGAGACTTCAAAGGGTGCTAACTTAGCATTCTATGAACCTATAACCATAAACCTTACCGCATGGGATGGTACAAATGGTTTGTTGGGAAGCAATGTTGTTGTTCCTGATGGAGATGGATATACAAACGTTGCATTGGCTAGTGCTAGTGGACTACACAACTTTACAGTTGCAAGTTCTGCTACAGCAATTAACACAACTGCAGCTGATGGAGTTTCATCTTTGACTACAACCGTTGGTACATTAACACTTAACTTTACAAGTACTGGTGTAATAAACCAGACTAAAGTTTATGTAATGGATAGCGGAGCTGTTATCTCACGCCCTGCAATCATCTTATTCGAAGAAAAGGATGAAGCAGATGTTTACAACACTTTGATTGTTGAAACATCCGGTGCAGGAGTAAGTGATAACGGGGTAAGTGTCAGTGAGGCATCTTTCTCATGGAACAGTGATAATGATATGAAAGGAAATGCTTATGGATCTACTGGACTCCAAACTGAAGCCAATGATAAAATATATCAGAAAATGGATCAGTGGGGAACAATGGTTGAAACAGATCAATCTGATTCTGACCAATATATTATGACTATAAGTTATCCTGAAGTTCAAACAACTGCTATGATCTATATAGATAGCCTAGCTGAAGGATCGACATCTGGAAGTCTTGGAAACGTAAGAGTTATGGACACTGAGCTTGCGAGCTCCGGAATGTCTGGAAAGAATCTTATCGTTGTTGGAGGTAGCTGTGTAAACTCAGCTGCATCAACTTTGCTTAGTAATGCAGGTTGCGGTGCGTCATGGACTGCTGCAACAGGCGCTGGAAGCGGTGAATGGATAATCCAAACATTTGCTAACCCATGGGCAAGTTCTAAGATTGCTACTCTTGTAGCAGGTTGGGAACAAGGTGACACTGCTAACGCAGCGACATACTTGACAACACAGGAACCAGTTACTAACGTAGGTCAGAAATTGACAGGAACAACTGCAACTGCAGCTACTTCTGTCGCTGCCTAATTAGGTAAACTTTATTTTTTTTCTTTTTTATTTCTTTTTTTTATCGTCCTGAGAGACGTTTGAACTAAATTGAAGTTAAAGCTAGGTTTTTAAATAGGTTTTTTCTTTAATTATTATGAGTAAGATAGGAAGTCTCGGAGAGATTGAAAGAAAAGAACAGAGAAGAAAGAGAATAGCTGGTATATTCATAATATCATTGCTTTTACTTAGCACACTAGGGTTTGCTTTAAGCATGGTAAACTTTGGGGGTCAAAATGTTGCTGAAGAAGTTCAAGGATTCAGTAATAACGGACAATATTGGATTTATACAGTAGGAACTCAGAAATATTATTTTACCCATCATGTTGAAGAAGTAGATTTATCTATTTATAATATAAACAAGAATCTCGCAGATTTAGGAGGAAAACAAATTTATGTTGATTCACAAATGGATGGGGGCTTACAAGAAGTATATAATAGTCTTGGAGCATATGTTGGAAGAATAAATGAAGCTTGTTATGGAGAATGTACAAGAGACTTGCCTGAAAAAGACTGTTCTGAAACAATGATTATTATAAGAAACAGTGAGACTCCAGTAATAAGAGAAGATGATAGTTGTGTATTCATAGAAGGAGATATGAAAACCCTTGACGCTTTCTTATACAAGGTTCTTGGAATAACAAGTTAATTAGTTTTAAAAGACTAAGAAACACAATATAATATGGCAAAAGATATAACTAAAAGAAAAGAAAGAAGGCTTGAAAAAGAGCTTCTAGGAGTCTTAGCTTTCCTTGCTGTTTTAGTTGTGGTGTTTGTTGTTGCTAGTGCATACTTCAAGAGCATGAATTATTTTGAATATGAGGGGTTGACATTTTCAAAACAGAAAGTTGGGGAAATAGAAGTTTTTCATCATAATTATTATGTTAAAACGCCTTCCGGATTAGCATTATATAATTTCTATATAAGAAATGATCCTAGAGAAAATGATGTTATTATTGTTGGAGAATCTGATCTTATGAATCCGGGTTCTGTAGTTTATTTATCAATTAACAGTGATGGTCTTCAAGAATGTAAGTATGGTCCTCTTGCGATAGGAAGTCTTTCAAGTTTCTTAACTGATAATCAGATGAGAGTTATTGCGGGAAACTTAAACTTCTGGGATGCTGGATTAAATAGAGATTTGTGGGCCACATGCGAAAACAAACCAGGAAATAAAGTCATTGAAATACTTAAAGGAAATGAAACAAAAGTAGGTATTGAAGGAAACTGTTATAGGATCGAAGTAGCAGATTGTGAGATTCTTGAAGCTATTGAGAAACTTGAAGTAGAATCAATTCTTAACGCTAGAAAAATTACTATTTAATTATAAAATTCTTTTTGATTTTTTATGAAGATATATGTAAACTGATATTGCAATTAATACTACTATAACAATTATCCATGTAAGAGATGAAATCATTGAATCTATAGACGATTGATTATCTCCATATAACATTCCTAAGTAAATAAGTAAAGCTCCCCATATACCTGCTCCTAATCCTGTGAATAAACAGAATCTACCTAAATTCATTTTGTAGAATCCTGCTGGAAGAGAAATAAAAGATCTTATTCCAGGAACAAGTCTTCCAAAGAATGTTGTTATCTCCCCATGTTTTTTGAAAGATTCTTCTGATTTTAATAATTCTTCTTCTTTTATGAAGAATACTCTTTTATATTTTAATAACAGTTTGTTTACTGCTTTTCTTCCCAGATAATAAGCCATATAATAATTTATTAGAGCTCCCAATATGCTTCCAGCAATGGCCATTACAAGTACGATGAAGTAAGACATCTCTCCTCTGGCTACTAGAACTCCTGCTGGAGGAAGTATAAGCTCTGTAGGAAATGGAATTATTGTGCTTTCTATAGTCATTCCAATAAAAATTCCAAAATATCCTAGATGGGATACTAAATTTACTAGAAAATTAATTGTTTCTATAATGAAGCTCATTTTTTACCTTTGATATTTTTTATTAATGATTTTATATCGCTGTAAATAGGTATCTCATTTACTTTAAAGATTAATACATTGCTAAACCATAATACTATTACAAGAACCGTACTTCCAAAATACCATGAGGCTTCATGAGCTATATTGAATATTTCATAATTCTTGCTCGCAAAGAACATAGCAAACGCGAATATTCTTGCAACGTTTAATATAAGAAACAAGCTGAAGAGGAATATAATGCTCTTAATTCTCTTATTTAAGGGCATTGGAGTGCTTAAATTAAGTATTAACAGTAAATAATATGCTGATCCTGCAACACATGCAGGTATTATGCTTGCAAAGAATTCTTTGAAGAATATTGTGGTATTCATACATGCTATATTCTCAAGAAATGTTCCTTCGAAGAAATCACAAGTATTAGTGTGGGTGCCTTGAAGAAGACTAGCATCGCCTGAAAGACCTATAAGCCAAAATACAGGATAAATTGTTAATGGTGTGAATATCAAATAAAAAATAAGTAGATTGCCTAAGCCAAACAATAAAAGTAAAATGTATCTAGATATCAATGAAACATGTGTTTGCATAATCTAATAAAGAATTAAAGCTTAAAAAGTGTCTGATTATCTGCGAGACATTCTTACTGCAACTACAATTATCAATATTATTAATATAATATTAATTGCTGCAATTATCCAGATTAGTGAGCCTTCAGAGTTAAATATATTTTTAACATTTGAAGCTGCTAATTCAACTTCAATTTCTTGTACTTGAACTCTTCCATCTTCAGATACTTGTAAGTCAAATGATTGCATTCCTTCAGCGTCTTCATTAACTATCATAGTCAATGTAACTTCTTCGCTTTCTCCTGCGTCAACTGATATTGTTTGAGGTGAGATATCTGTCAATTCGGCCCATTCAGAGTATCCTCTTGCAGATATTGAGTAGTCAGCATCTTCGTCTCCAGTATTTGTGATTGTAGCAACAATTACTAGTTCTTCTCCAGCTTTAGCATCTGAAGCAAGGTCAGCATCGATAGCTATGTTTGTCAATCCACCTGAAGGATTTCCAATGTTTCCAGTGCAGCCTAGAACTTCTATTGAATATTCTGTTGGTTCGTCTGCTTCTTGGTCGTAAGATCCGTCATCGTAATCATATTCTGTTACAAATTCAAGTACGTAGTTTCCACTTCTAGATGTTGCAGGAATAGTCATTGAGAAGTCAAGAGTTTCTTCATCTCCTTGATCTAGATCGGAAGTTATTTCTCTTACTACATTGATTCCAAGGTCATTATTTAATACTGTTATTCTTACTCTTTCTTCATCGTCTTCTCCAACGTTGAATACTTTGAATTGCCCTGAAACTGTTTGACCACATGTAAGTTGAGTGTCTAATTCTATTTCATCAACAATAACAAAACGACCTTCATCGTTTGTTTGTTCAACTGATATTGTTTGGTAAAAATCATTGTTAAGATTGTTTGAAGTGTCTACGCAGTCTCTTGATTGGCCAGCGTCTTCGTCATAAACTTTAACTGCAAGCTTGTAATCTCCTGAGTCTAAGTCTGCTGGAACTTTGAATTCCCAACTAACTGTTTCTTCGTTGTCTTCGTCAATGCTTATTTCAATTTGTTCTTCGTCTTCTCTTGAGTCTCCAAGGAATGTTAATTCGTCTGAGACGTCATTTCCAGATGAGTCAAATAATCCAAGAACTGCAACTACATCTACTTCATCATCTTGGTTGTTATTCTGAATATCTATTTCAACTTCAATTTCGTCAAGTAATTCCCATTCAGTGTCTTCTCCTTCTCCAGTGTTGGAAAAGTCTATTCCTTCAATTGTAAGGTTTGTTGTAATGCTTTGTCCTGCTGAACAGAATGTTTTTCTTACTTTGAAGTTTCCAGATGCAACTTGATTTCCAGATTCTGCTCTGAAATTTATTGTGTTTTCTCCGAATTTAAGTCCCGTCAATCCAGGTCTTGCTTGTACTATCTGATTTTGTCCACCAGATAATGAGAAAGATGATGGTGAGAATATTACTCCTGAAACAGGGTTTGTTGTTTCAGATATTGTAATTGTGCTGAATGTTGTTGTGCCTGTGTTTGATATTGTTATTGTTGCATTTTGATTTACATTTACAGCTGCAGATGATGATGATGCTGTAAGATTAGAAGATTGAGTTATAGCTGTTCCTTCAAGTTTAACGTCATCTATTCTACATAGTTCTTGTCCTGAATTTGTAACACATTCAAATCTTATCTTGAAGTTAGCATTATTATTTGCTAGAGCTGTGTTAATGTTTGTAATTGTTTCTGTTACGAATGCCGAATTTGTTGCTCCAGTATATGTAGCAACTTGTAAAAATGTTGTTCCGTCATATGAAACTAATACTCTCAACTCATCCCCTGCTTCAAATAAGTTATTGTTAGAATCTACTAATTGCCTAGCGAATGATAAAATTATGCTATTGAATCCTGTTGTTGAAGCTGTTCTTGTTCCTGTTGATGTAGTTCCCCCTGATACGCTTGCAGATTCTAGATATCCTGATGTAAGTGACCATGATCCAGGTGTCCAAGCTCCAGGAACTGTAGTAAAGTCATCTAGGAATATTGTAGCTGCACTTGTAAGTGAAAGGGATAGAACTGCTAATGTAATAAATACAAACAATGAAGCTAATTTTGCAAATTTCATTTTATGTTGAAAATCAGCAAGAATGAGGCTATATAAATATTTCGGTGTTAAACGAACTCTTACCATATTTATTACTCTGATATTAAGAAAAATTTATATGGTCAATTGTATATAATAGTATATGGCGATAAGGTCAAGAGAAAATGTTTTAAGCGCTTGGGCTTTTCTTATAGGGATAGTTCTTGCTTTGATGGGGGGAATGATTAGCGCTATATTTGGAGACCTTAATCCTATTGTTCTTGGATTCTTGTTAATGCTAGGGTTAGTAATTGGATTTATTGGGGTATCTCCTAATGATATAAGTAAGTTCATGACGTCTTCTGTTTCTTTAGTAATAGTTAGCTTTGCAGGAAGTGCTGGGGTAAGAAACATAGAATTCCTTAGTTGGGAGGTAGGTAATATAGTATCATCTACTCTTGGGGCATTATTGGTATTGTTAGTTCCTGCAACAATTGTTGTAGCAACAAGAAACTTATTCTCTATATCTCAAGGTTGACTAAATCTTGATTTGTCATAACCTTCTGCCCTTCTTCCAAGCGCGTAATGTTGCGCATTTTCGTCTTCCGCTAAATTAATACATATTCTTCCGTCTTTGAACTCAATAGCTCATAGACCCAATAAATCTTGGTCTTCTTTCGGGATTTTCTACTTCCATTAAAAAATCTAAAATAGTCTGTTCTTAGACCTAACTACATTAAAGAATCTTCTTTTGGATTTGCAGGAGCAGATTGTCCTGTTGGTCCCCTATATATCTCAGCAAAGTCTGGAGAAGCAATTATTGCTTGGTCTCCGAAACCAGCAATTGAGCCTTCCATTGCATCAACTGTTTTCTTTATCTTAGTCAATGCTCTCTTTAATTCAATAATATCTTTACTCTTTAATTTTCTTATATCTATAAAAGCAATTGTATATCCTTCTCTAAGAGCAGTAAGAATTTCATTTATATCATCATACTTTGTTAAAGTAAATTGACGAATCTTTATTTTTTCCTTACGAGCCTTTGTTTGATTTAAATCAAGTTCTACGTAATCATCTGAAGGTTGAGATTTATTGAAAACCCCTTTGAAACCAAACACCATATTGTCTGATAAATTGTTCAGTATATAAATATTATCGTATTAAGAAATAGATTATAGCTCTTACTTCTCCGACGAAGATTTCTTTTCAAGAATATTTTTTATTTCTGACTGAAGCTCCATAGCTCTTGATTCTATTGACTTCTCTTGCTTTTCTATTGAAGAATTTCTTAATTCAAGCAGTTTTTTCTTCTCTTCAAGTTCGGATAATGTTTTATTTTTATCAACAGATACAATAATTGAACCAACCATCTTGTAAACTGAATCTTTTGTTTTATTTATTTCAGAAACTGCATTTGAAGTCTCACTCAGTTCAATAGATATATTCTGCTTCTGCATTAATAAGGATTGTAAGTTTTGCTCTAGAATTTGTAAATCCTGTATCTTCTGCCTTGCTTTTTCATCCATATTAAATTGCCTTTATCTTAACAACATGCGTTCTAGGCTTGTAGAATATTTTAGAATTGCAATTAGGACAATTGAATACCTTATCAAGAACTTTGCTTGTTAAAGGTTTAGTGCATCTGAAGCATTTGTATTGAGCCATGTTTAGTTTTGTATTTTTGTATTTTTAAGTTTATTTATTTAGTACGTATGCGTGACCTGCGAATTGAACTCCGCATTTTTCACAGTGCCATATTCCTGCAGCCTGTCTTTTTACTCCTGGTTTCTTGCAGTGAGGACAAACTTGTTTTTTTCTTTGAAGTGATTCAACAGCGTTCAATCTGTTTCTTAAATATGTGCCATATCCTGCGCCAAAACGGCCAGCTGCTTTTACTTTTTTTGTTTTAACCATAAATGTGATTGAGAAAGTGGGTTTTTAAATTATTCGTACAAAGATTAGGTTAAATCGACAGGTTCCATTGATGCAAGATAGTCTTCTACTTCTTCTTTAATATCTGCGAGCGGTTGTTTAACCGAAACAAAAATTGGGTGAGATTGATCTGAAAAGATTGATTTGTATAACTCAACTTCTTTTGAGCTTTACCATCGTATTGATTTAGAAAAGTGTGTTTAAAAGAATTCTGGTTTGTTTTGGAATATTATTTATAAAATGGGGCTGCGCGGATTTGAACCGCGGTCTCGAAGTCCCAAACCTCGGATACTAACCAAGCTATACTACAGCCCCATTCCTGCTCTTACCGGTTTTATTTCGTTAATAAATCTTGCCACTTCATTTTTTCTATAGAGGCAAACATTTCTTTTATTAGATTTTGCAAAATGATATCCTAAACTTAAGGCTAATTCTTTAAAATCAAAAAGTAATTTT